>Ga0153931_100008_pt1 | contig 299148 bp, 271 predicted proteins | sample TSNJ015MetaG_FD_104730 | JGI IMG/M metagenome (GOLD analysis project Ga0153931, IMG submission 104730) | Attine ant fungus gardens microbial communities from New Jersey, USA - TSNJ015 MetaG | ecosystem: Host-associated > Fungi > Mycelium > Unclassified | place: USA: New Jersey, Wharton State... | reverse complement strand
TCGATGCGCAACAACCAAGAGGCGGGGCACTGCGCCCCGCCCTTGGGTTGCCTTACCCGTTGGATTCGTAAGCCAGAGTGGCTGCAACCTCCGTCTCTCCTTGTTTGATTCGTATTTCACACACTGAATTACGGGTTAACCCCGTAAACGCAATGAGCGTTATGCAGAAAACAATCAGACTGATTAAGAACAGTTTTTGCAGCATCTCGGCCTCCGCTTCCTTGCCTTTCGGCGGGTAAGAGGCTACCTTTATGTTGTTGGGCATAAGAGTGGCCTCGGGTTGATTTACTCAATTCGGGGCTTTTCTCTTTCTGGGCCTTACAACATCGGTTTGACTGCTGCTCAGAACAGAAAGATCCTGAGCACCCGCGCGAAGTGTAACAACCTCAAGCTATCCCACAAGTGTTTATTTACTATCCAGCTTTAGCAATTTATTTGCTAATCAAAGCGTTATTAGTCGCTTAACTAACCTTTTCCGCTACCTGATAATTGCTGCATCTTCACTTCAGGCGCGCCGTTATGTCTTCGACTTCTCACTATCTACATGCTCGTCAACGAGCCGATATTCACCAGCTTTCTCAAGCATGGTGGTGGCGGTTGGAAATGCCGACGTGGATACTGATGGTGACGGTCTACAGCGGGTGGTTCGCCGTGGTTTATTTCTGGCAAACGCTGGGTGCGTGGATAGCAGCACCTTTGCTGGTGCTGTTTACTACTTGGTATATGTCGTTACAGCATGAGTTGATCCACGGCCACCCGACCCGCAAAGCCTGGCTGAACCAGCTGTTTGGCACCTTGCCATTGGCAGTCTGGTATCCGTACGGTTTGTACCGCGACTCCCATTTGCATCACCATCGCAACGATCACCTGACTCTGCCGGAAGACGATCCTGAAGGTTACTATTTTACCCGCGCGCGCTGGGAGAGATTCCCCGCGTGGTTTGTTGCCGTGATTAAGCTGCGTAATACCCTGCCGGGGAGAATGATTGTCGGCCCGCTGCTGGATATTTACGCCACGCTTTCCGGCGCGCTGCTTGCTCTGTTTAAAGGTGAGATAAAAACTATCGCCATGTGGTTGATTCATATCGCCATGCTGGCGGTTCTGTTGTACTGGATGAGCCTTCGCGGCTTGTCGCCAGTTTATTTCGTCATTGCCATCAGTTACCCGGCGCTGAGTCTGACCAAGCTGCGCTCCTTCTTCGAGCATCGTGCCCATGAAGCACCAGAGGCCCGTTCCACGCTGAATGAGGCGGGTTTCGGCTGGCGTTTGCTGTTCCTCAATCTCAATTACCATCTGGTGCATCATGACTTACCCGGGCTGCCTTGGTATGCCTTGCGTAAGGTGTATCTGGCGGAAAGAGAAGCCTACATTCAGCGCAGCGAAGGCTTTTTAGTGGAAGGCTATTCTCAGTGGCTAAATGACCACGCGGTGAAGCCGATTCATGTGGAAATCCACCCTCTGGCACCCGGGCAGCCGGATGCGCCTGAGGTGTTCAGCGGCTATGATTATCAGCAACAGGTCCGTCAGGAATATTGAATTTAGGAGTATTGCATGCTGGTTTCATTGCCGATGTACGGCGTAGAGCTCAACGACGTCGAGCAATTTTGGCAGGCGCTGCGTGATAAGTTAGCGGCGTCCGGTTTGGACTCTCTTCCCCCAACACTCGAATGGCCGCAGCCACTTCTCGGGCACTGGCAGCAGGCGGATTTGCTACTCAGTCAAACCTGTGGTTTTCCACTGGTCGAATTCTTGCCGCAGGTCCAACTGGTCGGCACTTTCAACTACAGCGCGCCGGGCTGCAATGGACCTTATTATCGCAGTTTCTTGGTGGTCCGCGCTGAAGATAGCCATGCCACTTTGGCTGATTTTCGCGGCCGCACTGTGGCTTTCAATAGCACGGATTCTCAGTCGGGATTTAACAGCCTGCGAGCTTTGATTGCGCCACTGGCTGAGAAGGGAAAGTTCTTTGGCGACAAACTGGAAACCGGCGGTCACCGCTACTCTCTCGCCGCCGTCCAACAGGGGCGTGCCGACATCGCCGCCATAGATTGCGTGACGCTAGAGCTGTTGCGCCGCTATGTTCCGCAAGAGGTTGAAGGCTTGAGCATTATTGGCGAAACTGCAGCGGCACCGGGCTTGCCGTTGATCACTTCTGCATCGTCTTCGCCAGAATTACTTACAACTTTGCGGCAGGCGGTGGCTCAAACCATCGCCGACCCTGATAATCAGGCGCTGTGCGAAAAGCTGCTTATCAACGGTTTTACCGTACTGCCGCGCGAGGAGTATCAGGTGATTCATCAGATGAAAGATGCCGCCTTGCAGCTAGGCGTGAGCCAGTTCTAAGCCTCTCCAAATATAAAAAACCGGACCTCAGCGTCCGATTTTTATTGCAACCAAAACCACGGTTTAGTGTGTTTCGATTGGGTAATCTTCGTCGATGCTGCCCCATTCGGCCCACGAGCCGTCGTACAGCATTACCTCTTTCACGCCAAGTGAGTCCAGCCCAAACGCCAACGCGGCGGCGGTTACGCCAGAGCCGCAACTGGTGATAACCGGTTTATTCAAGTCAACGCCCAGACGTTCAAAGGTGGCTTTCAACTCTTGTGGCGACTTCAAATGGCCGTTTTGCGTCAGTTCGGTGAAAGGCACGCTCAGGCTGCCGGGGATATGGCCGCCGTGCAGGCCCGGACGAGGCTCCGGCTGTTCCGCTTTGAAACGGCCCAATGAGCGCGCGTCGATGATTTGCACCTTGCCCAGCGAGTCCAGAACTTGCTGAGAGTTAACCACCACCGGGCGAATCAATTTGGCGTTAAAGGTGCTAGGGACGCGAGCAATTTCACCACTTTGGGTTGGGCGACCTTCGGCTTTCCACGCGTTAAAACCGCCATCAAGTACGCGAACGGTTTTCGCGCCGAAGCTGGTTAACATCCACCAAACGCGAGGGGCGGAGAACAGGTCACCTTCGTCATAAAGGATGATGGTTTGAGTGTCGGCGACGCCTAAACGGCTCATCGACGCGGCAAATTCTTCGGCGGTTGGCATCATATGCGGCAGGCCGGTAGTGCAATCAGAAATGCTGTCGACTTCGACATAAATCGCGCCCGGAATATGCGATTCCAGATACTTGCCGTGGAAATCAATCGGCGGCGTGATGCCCGGTTTCGATTTGCTACAGTCGATGATCACCACGTCCGGCGCATTGAGGTTTTTCGCCAGCCATTCGGTTGAAACAGTATGTGCAGAAGAACTCATTTTGATGCCTTATCCTAGTTATTCGCAGGGAGGTTTTTTAAATTTTTGAGGTTAATCAGTCGACCAGATCGCTGGGTATTAATGAATACATCCAAGCGTTTCGCGGCTGGCCGTGGAAGTAAAGACGGTTGCGATGTAAGCCTTCAGAGACTGCGCCAAGCTTTTCAGCTACTCGGCGGCTACGCAAGTTCCCCTCCATGGCGACGATCTCCACGCGGGTAAGCCCTAACTCATTAAATGCGAAATATGCCGCGGCTTTAGCGGCGATAGTTGCCAAAGATTTACCAGTAAAGCCGCTGCGGATCCAGTAGCCAACATTGCCAAATTTGTAATCAGTATTGATGCGATTCACACTCACCGCGCCGACTATCTTCCCGCTGTCGCGTTCAAAGATGCAGAAGTTATACTCCACGCCGCGAAGCTGTTTTTCTGCGCATTCGACCAAGTATTTGCGGCTATCTTTGAGTGCGTAATGCTCGGTACACCAACCTTCCCACGCACCAATTTCTTTAACAGAATCGCTAATGGCGTCGAAATGAAGCTGAGCTTCAAGTTCGGTGGCAACGCGGATCTCAATATTGTCATCTTGATAAATTTGGCGAATTTGCATTGATGACTCCTGTCAGTGCGTTAATAAAGGGGAGCGTTTAGGACCAATTCAGCCTCACATATCTCTGATAAACCGTCAATTGGGCTTAGTGCTGTTCGATAAGCATCACCAGCTTGAATTCGGCATGGCCCGCTGGAAAGAAGGTCTGCTGGCGATAAACCACTTCGCCCTGAGTCGGATGCTGGAAGCGCCGTTCACCGCCTTCGCGGCCCAACACGTCCTGCTGGGTCCACCACTGGTCGAAAATTTCACTTTCCTCACGCAGGGCCATAACCCCTTGGCGAATATCATCCGAATGGGCGTAGTGGGCGCTTTCAGCGCGGAATTCCGCCACCACGCGCTTGGCGCGCTGCGACCAGTTGACTACCAGCGTGCGAGCCAGCGGATTGAGAAACATAAAGCGTAGCAGGTTCGGTTGCGGATCGACCCCCAGCCAGCCAGCGAAAAGTTGCTCGGCCTGCGGGTTCCAGCTCAGCACGTTCCATGCGCTATCCAGTAAATAGCCCGGGCAGTTGAGCTGATGTACCGATTCGCGAATAGGCGCATCCGGGGTGTTATCCGTGATTTTGGCCTGCGGATCTTTTACCTCGGCGAGGCTAAAGAGATATTCGCGCGCGGCGATCTCCAGCCGCAGCGCCTGCGCCAGGCGATCAAGCGTCGCGGCGGAAATCGACACATCCCGGCCTTGCTCGATCCACGTGTACCAAGTGGTGCTGATGCCGCTGATTTGCGCCAGCTCTTCGCGGCGCAAGCCGCTGGTCCGGCGACGCGTCGAGCTTGGCAGCCCGACATCCTGCGGCGAAGTACGCTCGCGCTGTGCGCGTAAAAACGCGCCTAATGCCTTCGGGCCGTTCAGAGGATCGTTGTTATTCATCGCCGTCGCTACTCAGAGTAAACCCTCAGACAGGGTGTTATTAATACTAGTATAAATGCTCATATGGTACCCGTATAAAACAGTACCTATAGTGTTTCTACGGCCATTTTGGTCAAGTTCAGAAAACCGACAAAACAACAATAACGGCAGGCAGGAGCACACAATGGAAAGCAAAAACAGTCACAGTCAGACGGTCGATAAGCAGTTCGGTTCACAGGCGCAGGATTACTTAACCAGCACGGTTCACTCTCAAGGCCCTGATTTACAACGTTTAGCCCAACTGTTGCAATCACATCCGGACGCCCGAGTCATCGACTTAGGCTGTGGAGCAGGGCATGCCAGCTTCGTCGCGGCGAAGGCGGTGAAAGAGGTGGTTGCCTATGATTTGTCAGCGCAAATGCTGGAAGTGGTCAGTCAGGCGGCGAAGGACAAAGGCTTAGCCAATATCAGCGTTGAGCGTGGCGTGGCGGAGTCTCTGCCGTTTGCCGATGGCAGCGCCGACATCATTATCAGCCGTTACTCTGCCCACCATTGGCACGACGTCGGTCAGGCACTGCGCGAAGTGCGCCGCGTGTTGAAGCCGGGCGGTATCATGATCATGATGGATCTGGCTTCGACCGGCCAGCCGGTAAAAGACATCTTTTTGCAGACCATTGAAAAACTGCGCGACACCTCGCACGTTCACAACTATGCGCCGGGCGAGTGGCTGACGTTGTTTAGCGAAGCCGGTTTGTTAGTCCAAGAGTTAACTTCCGGGCGCTCGCAGTTAGAGTTTAAAAGCTGGGTCGAGAGAATGCGCACCCCAGAGCACTTCGTGGTGGCCATTCGTGAGTTGCAAAAGGCGATGTCAGACGAAGTGATTCAACACTTTGAGATCCAAGAGGACGGCACCTTTACCGTGGATTTGGCCTTTGTCATTGCGAAGAAAAGCTAGTTGGTAGGCAAGTGTCTGTGAGCTATATAAAGAAGAGGGGCCGCGAGATACACCACGGCCCCTCTTATTAACCTTTCTTAAAAATCTTAGCCTTTCTTAAAGAGCTTCTGGCCAAGGGCGACGACACCCAGCACGACGGCACCGACAATCAGGCCGACGGCCAAATCTGTCGCGCCAGTGATTAGCGTACTGACAAAGCCCTGATGCCCGTGATTGAGCACTTCAACCAGACTGTGCATGAAGGGCAACCCGTGGCTGATGATGCTGCCACCGACCAAGAACATGGCGATGGTGCCGACCACGGACAGGGTTTTCATCAGCAGCGGCGCGGCGTTAACCACCATGCCGCCGAACGCGCGTACGCCGTTCATCAGGCTGCTTTCACCGCGCAGTTTGCTGAGATATAAACCGGCGTCATCGATTTTCACAATCAGCCCGACCAAGCCGTAAACCCCAAGCGTCATGGCGATAGCAATCAGCACCATCACGGTCACTTGACTCATAAACGGCGCGGCAGCCACCGTCCCCAGCGAAATGACAATAATTTCGGCTGAGAGGATAAAGTCAGTGCGCACGGCACCTTTAATCTTCTCTTTTTCTACCTTGGCAATATCAGCCTCGGATTTAACCTCGCGCGAGGTATCCGCTTTTTGGTGCTTATCTTCTTTGCCGTGCAACAGCTTGTGCGCCACCTTTTCGAAACCTTCATAACAAAGGTATGCGCCGCCAATCATCAACAATGGCGTAATGGCCCACGAGGCAAACGCACTGATTAACAGCGCCAGTGGCACCAAAATTGCCTTATTAATCAGTGAACCTTTTGCAACTGACCAGACAATGGGTAGCTCCCGGTCAGCTTTAACGCCGCTGACTTGCTGAGCGTTAAGTGCCAAGTCATCGCCCAACACGCTGGCGGTTTTCTTGGCGGCCACTTTGCTCATCGCGGCAACGTCGTCAAGGATTGAAGCAATATCATCGATCAATGCCAGAAGGCTGGTTCCAGCCATATACGAACTCCCTTCTCAAATAAGTAAAAAGAATCATAACAGTGATTGCCATCGGGCGTCGATTTGTGCGAATCTGCTTCTCGGGTTGTAAATATCCGTCATCAAACTCCATCAAAAATCCTTAATTAGCTGCACCTTCCTGACACTGAAATTTTTGCTTTCACTCTCTCCTCATTTTCGTCACAAAGATTAACCATCTTTACGGCGCATTACGTCATCTTGCATTGGCTGGCGGATAATTAATTCAACGGAAAACATCCGCAAAAATTAATTAACCGAATTTAGAACAGCAAACAGCAAAGGTGTGCATCATGAAAATCTTACCTATTATTGCAGCAGCCATCATCACTACCGCTTCTTTCTCTGCTCTGGCAGCGACTCAAATAACCTCAGCTCAGGCTGACAGCGGTAATTACCAATCATTAGGTGTGGTTTCTATCAACCAAATGAGCGGGGCACCGGGCAGTATTAAAGATCAACTGAATGCCGAAGCTGCCGACAAAGGCGCGAGCCACTACCGCGTTATCGGTGTAAGCACCCCAGGCGACTCAAGCCTTGAACGCGCAAGCGTAGAGCTTTACCGTTAAGCCTTACTCATAAGAAGGTGCCGGGCCATCCGGTAATTTCTAACAGTAAACAGCTTCAAAAAGGCCGACTACCCGAGTAGTCGGCTTTTTTATTTTATATTTCTTACTGTTTATTTTATTAATCTTTCTTACAAAGTAATCAAAAGGAATAAGCCAAAGGTCTACTTAAAAGAGAATGTTCTTATTCCGCTTTATAAACCCCGCCGGATTTGAAAACTAAATGCAGGAATTAATTATTTCTTAAGAATTTTTCTTTCTGATAGAGGTCTACTTTCCCAGGGGTTATAAAACATGTTAAATGCGACAAAACTGACTATCAGAAACACCCGGGTATCGCTGCAAAATCAATTTTTTTATCTACAGAATTTTATCTCTTCGCCACGAACGATGGGGACACTCATGCCGTCCTCGCCTTGGCTGTGTCGCTCGATGCTTAGCCAAATTGACTGGGCGAAGTCTTTAAAGATTGCAGAGCTTGGCTCGGCCGACGGCGTGCTGACCAAACGCATCCTGAGTAACATGCGGGCCGATGCTCATCTTCAGGCGTTTGAGATCCAACCCACCTTTGTGCACAAACTTAACCTGATTGACGATCCGCGCTTGCAGGTGATGGCCCATTCGGCGGAGTTTCTGCAAGGAGATTTCGACGCCATCTTCTCCTGCTTGCCGCTATTGTCGATGCCAACGCGCATCAGCATGAAGATATTGCAACAGGCCCAGCAGCGCCTTAAAGCCAACAACGGCGTGATGGTTCAGTTTCAATACAGTCATTTATCCGAAAAAATGCTCTCTCGGTACTTCACCTGGCAGAAGATCCGCGTAGTGAAAAATTTCCCGCCCGCGCTGGTTTACGTGTGTAAGCCGCGTTAAATCGGGAGATATCCCTAGGCAATATGGTTGCTCTCCGCAAATATTGCGCCATCATTATTTATGCGTATCATGCCCACTGCGCAGGCGATGAACGCCCGCAGTCGGGCTAATCAAAAGACCGCACGTCTTCTAAGCTTCACCAACGGGTGATAAAAACCTGTTGATGAGGCTTTTTTGTTGTACTATCTCGCGAGTACAATTTGGCGGTTTTGACACTCATCAGACTATTCATCCTTTGGATGGAAGAAGCTCCGGGGCTTAAAGGACAGCAGTAATGACTCAACCCATTTTCATGATAGGCGCACGCGGCGCAGGTAAAACCACGGTAGGCAGCGCGCTGGCGCAGGCGTTGGGCTTTAAATTTGTGGATACCGATAGCTATCTGCTGCAAACCTCCAAACTCAGCGTGGCTGAAATTGTTGAGCGCGAAGGCTGGGAAGGCTTCCGCCGTCGTGAAACTCAGGCGCTTGAAAGCACCAGCGCTCCCCAGACCGTAGTGGCAACTGGCGGTGGGATTGTGTTGGCGGCGGAAAACCGCGCCTTTATGCGCCGTACCGGCACCGTCATTTATCTGCGCTCTCCGGCGGCAACGTTAGCTCAGCGCCTTGAAGAGTCACCGCTGGAAGACCAGCGCCCTACGCTGACCGGCAAACCTATCACCGAAGAGATGCTGCAAGTGCTGAATGAGCGTGAAAACCTGTATCAGGAAGCCGCGCATATCGTGATTGACGGCACCCAAGACCCGGCGAGCATTGTCGACGCTATTCTGGATGCACTGGCCGCGCCGGTGGCTCGCTAGTCACCGCGCTTTCAGTCATTGATACTTAACGGGCCTGCTGGCCCGTTTTGCTTTTCAGAGGCTTCCGACTCAGGCTTTCTCAGCTCGCGCGGTGGAGTGTCTATACTTAACTCACTGCAAGTTAATGCATTCACTCAAGTCCAAGGAGTTTTTATGCCGAGCCAGCCTCCCTATCCTCGTAAAGCTTACATTGTGCCGGTTGAAAAGGGCGAGCCGGGCAAAACGGTCACATGGTACGAGCTGCGCGCCGACCATCCGAAACCCAATACCTTGATCAGCGAACACGAAACCGAACAAGAAGCTTTAGATTCCAAACGTCGCTATGAAGATGTAGACATCAGTTAAGGCCGCCCCGGTCACAATTGATGCAATATTCTGACAATTAAATTCAATGCGGCTTAATGTGCTGAAAAGCCGCGTTGAATTGTCTGAAAAGGCTTCTGCCTATCCCCTGTGAAGCATATTTAAACAACCTTATTTAACTTACAAAAAAGAAACATCTTGACCCTGTTCCTTATCGGATTTAATTTTTACTCAATCTTACAGGAACTGGGTTCCACATAACGGAACTGCAAGCATGACCACATTAGAAAACGCTTCTGCGGTATTAAAATTATTCTCCCAACAAGGAAGCCGACAGGGCCATCCCGGTCTGTCGTTCAGTGATGTGGTCGAGCACCTGAAATTGCCAAAAAGCACGGCGTCGCGCTTATTAATGACGATGGAAGGGCAGGGATTATTAGAACGCGATCCTGATAGCCGTTTATATCGCATTGGCAAATTACTGCTGTCGGTTGCCAGCCACTATTTATCGGCACCTTTGGTCGATGCCGCTTCGCCTTATATGGCGCAGCTCGGGCAATCCACGCAGTGTACGGGTTATATTTCGATGCTGTCGGGCCGCGATATTATGGTTATGCGCATGTTTCCCGGCAGAACCTATTTACAAGTGGTGACACCGGCGGGGAGTTTACTGCCAGCTCATGAAACTGCCATTGGTCGCGCAATTTTGGCGCGCCACAGTATTGATGATGTCATTCAACGATTTGGCACTGATTATCGTGTTAATTCGATCAATTCTCCGCAAACTTTAGAGGCATTATTAGCCCGCCTTGCGGAGATACGGGAAAACGGCGTGTCTCATGCCTGCAACGAAACTCTGCAAGGTATCAGTACATTAGCCACCAGTATTAGCAATAAGCACCGCAATGAGATGGTGGGACTGTGTTTATCGTTTCCTTCGCCACAAGAGGGTCAGGATATTCCCGCCGGAATCAAAGAGGGGCTGCTGGCCGTCACTCAGCAATTAGCTGAAAAATTGGGTGATGAGTATTGGCAATAGACTGATACCTCACCGCGACTTTTTGCCATTTAAGAACTGTGGATCTTAATAGCGAAAATAACGCGTTTATTTGCACCAATCTCAGGGGCAGTTATGGCACAACATGAGCTTCAAAATAATAAGCAGAATCCACTCAGGGATGTTGGCACATTAATTGTGATGGTATTGCTCTCTTTATTGGGAGCCATCATCGGCGTGCAGTTGATAACTACATTAGGCGTGACGCCTAACACGTCGATTATCGGCGCGTTATTTGCCATGCTATTGGCGCGCATTCCGATGCAAGCCTTTCAACGTTATCGTTCTATTCACACACAAAACTTAGCGCAGACGGTTATCTCTTCCGCCACCTTTGGTGCCGCGAACAGCCTGCTGATGCCGATTGCTATCCCTTACGTTATGGGGCAGCCGCAGCTTATTTTACCGATGTTTATCGGCGTGTCCGTTGCCATGTTGCTGGACGCTTATCTGCTTTATCGTCTGTTCGACACCAAGGTGTTCCCGGCCAGCAATGCATGGCCACCGGGGGTTGCCGCGGCAGAAGCTATCAAGGCGGGTGACAAAGGCGGGCGTCAAGCTTGGCTGCTGGTGGCTGGCGTGATTGTCGGCCTTGGCGGCGCGATGCTGAAGATCCCGATGGCCGCCTTCGGTACGGCGTTTATCGGCAATATCTGGGCCTTGAGCATGTTTGGTATCGGCCTGCTGATCCGCGCTTATGCGCAGCCTTTGTCTGGCATGGACCTCAACGCGATGTACATCCCACACGGCATGATGGTGGGCGCGGGGCTGGTTTCATTGATTCAAGTGGTGCAGGTGGTGCGGGCGAAAAATGCTGAAGCCAAAGCCAGCTTCACGCAGCCAACCACCGAAGTGCGTAAAGCACTGGGCTTGGGTGCCTTTGGTTACATTGCCATTGCCGCGCTGCTGGCGCTGGCGGGCGGTCTGTACAGCGAGATGTCGCTCGGCATGCTGATTGCCTTCATCGTTTACGCCGCCTTTGCTGCCTTCTTCCATGAGTTGATTGTTGGCATTGCCGCAATGCACTCCGGCTGGTTCCCGGCCTTTGCCGTGGCGCTGATCACGCTGATTGTCGGCATCTTGATTGGCTTCCCGCCGCTGGCGCTCTGCGTGCTGACCGGCTTTACTGCCGCCACCGGCCCGGCCTTCGCCGACATGGGCTTTGACCTGAAAGCAGGCTTTATCCTGCGCGGCTACGGGAAAGATTTACAGGCTGAACTGCTCGGGCGTCGCATCCAGCTGTTCGCCGCACTGATTGCTTTTGTGATTGCCATTCCGGTGGTCTGGTATGCCCATATTGGCTACTTTGCGCAGGATTTAGTTCCGCCAGTGGCCCGCGTCTACGCCAAGACAATTCAGGCGGGCGCGCAGCCGGGCATTGCATACAGCTTAATGATTTGGGCCATTCCGGGCGCGTTAATTCAGCTTATCGGCGGGCCTAAGCGCCAGCTCGGTGTGCTGCTGGCGACCGGTTTGCTGATTAACAGCGTTATGGCTGGATGGGCGGTTATCACCGGTATCGTGCTGCGTATCATCATCATCCGTATTTGGGGTGAGAAGGGCCGCACGCCGATGGAGATTCTGGCGGCAGGCTTTATTGCCGGTGACGCCCTGTACAGCTTCTTTAACTCGATTTTCAGCTCCAAGGCTAAATAATACTCCAACCCTTTCGAGTCCGGTCAGCGTATCGGCTGGCTCGAGAGACGACGAGAATACTGCACCAACACCAGGGCTCACGAAGCCAAACGTAAAAAACAGACCGATTCATTCTTTCATTGAACAGTGAAAAGAAATGAACGGCTATCGCGGCAGTTTTGGCATGTGCGCTCTCGCAGCGTCTGTCGCGAAGTACCAAGAGGAAAGCACCATGAGTTTGCAACAGACATTAACGGTGTTCGAACTGATCGATAACGCGTACGTCAGCGGTCAGGATGTGGTGGATTTGTTCGCTGGATATTCTGGCGTAACGGCGACCACGCAACGCGCTGATGGCCCGAAAGGCGGCACTGATTTTGTAAAAATCACGCTGCCGGGTAGCGACGGTAAAATCAGCGGCGGCAGTGCGCCAACGCTCGGGATTATCGGTCGCTTAGGCGGCATCGGTGCGCGTCCGACGCGCATTGGCGTGGTGTCTGACGCCGATGGCGCTATCGCGGCGATCAGCGCGGCTCTCAAGCTGGCTGAAATGCAGCGCAAAGGTGATGTGCTGGCCGGCGACGTTATCGTCACCACCCATATCTGCCCGAATGCGCCGACTCGACCTCATGATCCGGTGGATTTCATGGACTCGCCAATCGACGACGTCACCATGAATGACAACGAAGTGGTAGCGGGCGTGGACGCTATTTTGTCCATTGATACCACCAAAGGTAACCGAATCATAAACCATAAAGGTTTTGCGATTTCTCCAACGGTTAAAGAGGGTTATATTCTGCGCGTATCCGAAGATTTACTGCGCATTATGGAAATGACCAGCGGCAAACCGGCGGTAACTTTCCCAATAACCACTCAGGACATCACGCCTTACGGCAATGGTGTTCACCACCTGAACAGTATTCTGCAACCTTCAACGGCGACTGACGTGCCGGTGGTGGGTGTGGCAATCACCGCTGAATCAGTGGTTCCGGGTTGTGGAACGGGCGCAAGCCATGAAGTCGATATTGCACTGACGGCGAAATTTGCCGTTGAAGTCGCTAAAGAGTTTGGTCGTGGCACCTGTCAGTTCTTTGATGCCGACGAATATCAACTGTTGTTGTCGCTGTACGGAAGCTTGCGCCACCTGCAAAGCCGGAACTAAGCATTATGATGACTTCCTTTGCGACGCTGACCATCGGTCAGGCTCCACGCAGCGACATCATGCCGCTGTTGATGGAATATCTCCCTGAAGAGGCCGTGACCCACGTCGGCCTGCTCGACGGACTCTCTTCTGAACAAATCGAGCAGCGTTTCTCCCCCGAAGAGGGTGAACCGCTGCTGGTTTCACGTCTGTTAGACGGCACGCAGGTGACTCTCGGCTCGTGGCACGTTGAGCGCGGGTTGCAGGAAAAAGTGAACTGGCTTGAAGAGCTGGGCTGCGAAACCATTTTGCTGCTCTGCACCGGCGAGTTTCACGGGCTTAAGGCCAAAACTGCCATGCTGCTTGAGCCGGACCGTATTATTCCGCCGTTGGTGGGCGCAATTGTCGGCACGCATCAGGTGGGTATCGTGGTGCCGGTCGAAGAGCAGATTGAGGAGCAGGCAAACAAGTGGCGCAAGCTGTCGAAAAAGCCTTGTTTCGCCGTCGCCAGCCCTTATTTGGCTGATGAAGCCAAGCTAACCGAAGCCGCGCTGGCCCTTGAAGAGCAGGGTGCGCAGGTGGTGGTGCTGGACTGTATTGGCTATCACCGCCATCACGGCGACTTGTTGCAAAGCAAGCTGGGTATTCCGGTTCTGCTGTCAAACGTGCTGGTTGCCAAGCTGGCCGCCGAGCTTATCGTCTGAGTTGAGTTGTACCCAATCTGAATGCGAAAAAGGCCTGATTTACAGGCCTTTTTTATGCGTGAATTTCAGTGGTTCAGCCGCGAAAGTGCTCCAGCACAAACTCCACCCATACCCGCACTCTCGGCGGTAAATCCGCCGAACTGTAATAGAGCCACAGCGGCACGCCGGGCTGCCAATGGCTTTCCAGCACCGGCACCAGCTCGCCGCTTTGCAAATGCGGGTTCACATACCAGTCGGCCAGACAGACAATGCCTAAATCGGCCAGCGCGGCGTTAATCAGCAAGTCAGGCCGCGAGGCGATAATTCGCCCCTGTAGCTCACTGGTCTGGAAAGGCTCAGCCAGCGGCCACTTCACTATTTGATTATTGCCCGGATTACGATGCAGCAGGCATTGATGATGAGCCAAATCACTTGGCGCAGCAGGCGTACCAAACTGCTGTAAATATCTTGGAGAGGCAGCCAGAATATTGCGCATTGGACTGAGCTGGCGGGCTATCAGGCGGCTATCTGGGTCGACGCGATTGCCAATTCCCACGTCAAAGCCTTCTGCCACCAGATTCACCACCCGCGCCTCCAAAGAGAGGTCGAGATTGATTTGCGGATAGCGTTTGAGGAATTCCGGCAGCAGCGGCATCAGCATCAGTTGGCCGAATCCGGGGATCACGCTAACCCGCACGCTGCCTGACGGCTGACCGTCGCGGCTGGTGGCATTCTCCAGCGTCGAGGCGAGGGCTTGCCACAGTGGCTGGATCTCCGCCAGCAGGGCTTTGCCTTCATCGGTCAGCACCACGCTGTGGGTGTTGCGGGCGAATAGCCGCAGCCCAAGCTTCTCTTCCAGCACGCGGATGTTTTTGCTGATGGCGGCAGGCGTCACGCCGGACTGGCGGGCCGCGGCCGAAAAGTTCTCACTCTGCGCCGCGCTAATAAAAGCGGGCAGTAAACGATGGAGTTCCAGCGGCAAAGACATGCGGGTGACCTATCAATCGGTGGCGAAAAGTAGCGGATTCACAACTGTCCAGAATGGCACTGCGCCCCAGTGAAATCAAATCCCTTTCCTGCGTTTGCGGCACACCTCGGGACTCCTCCATAAACCAACAATAATCAGTGACAGCGGGCCTTTTCTGCCCCTAATATGGAGACTCTTAAAATTATCGCGAAGGGCCAATCTATGTTGAAAAATAATGAGTATTTTGCAGGGAAGGTTAAGTCGATTGGTTTTGACAGCGACAGTGCCGGCTGTGCAGCAAGCGTCGGCGTGATGGAAAAGGGCGAATACACCTTCAGCACCGATAAGCCTGAAGAGATGACCGTCCTGCTCGGCTCCCTGAAAGTCTTAATGCCGGGTTCCCCTGACTGGCAGGTCTTCGAGCCAGGCGAAAAATTCTATGTACCAGGCCACAGCGAGTTCAACCTGCAAGTGGTTGAGTCAACGGCTTACCTGTGCAAATACCTGAATAAATAACGTCTGACCGCCAACCGGCAGATAGAAAAAAGGACGCAAATCGCGTCCTTTGTTTTGGGGCCTGACGCGACAATTAACGCTGCGCTTCGCCGCCCAGTGCTTCCACCAGATTCTGAATCAACGCGGCCAGTTCGCCGGTCATCAGGATGAAATCGGCATCAAAGCGCTGCGCGAAGTCGTCGCGGTCGATATCGTCATTCTGTTCGCGGATAACATCGCTGAACTTCAGGCGCTTGATGCTACCGTCATCGGCCAGCACCACGGCGATGCGCTCCTGCCAGTCAACCGCCAGCTTAGTCACCAGCTTGCCATTTTCGATATGGGTGGCAATCTCATCACTGACCAAAGCCTGCTTCTTGCAGCGGATCACGCCGCCTTCTTCCAGAATCGCCTTCAGCTCGGCTTCGTCTTGCAGCGTGAAGCCAGCAGGCGTCTCGCCTGAGCGAACCCACTCGGTCAGCGTCAGCTCAATCGGGCTTTCCATGGTCAACGGCACCACCGGCAGCGAGCCGAGGCTCTTACGCAGCAGAGCCAGCATATCTTCCGCTTTCTTGGCGCTGGCGGCGTCAACCATGATCAGGCCGTTGACGGTATCAATCCACATAAAGGTCTGGCTGAAACGGCTGAAGGCGCGCGGCATCAGGCTGTGCAGCACTTCATCTTTCAGCGAATCTTTTTCGGTTTTCTTCAGTTTGCGATGCTGCTCGCTTTCGATCTGTTCGATCTTGGCCTGAAGCTCTTGCTTGATCACCGGAGAGGGCAGGATCTTCTGCTCCTGACGGGCACAAAGCAGGATCTGGCCATTATGCGAATGGGTCAGCGCGTCGCCGCCGTGTGAACCCATAGGTGACACCCAGCCGGTCTTCGCCATATCCTGACTGCCGCAAGGCGTAAAGGTAAACTGGCTTAACTGCTTTTCCATCTCGTCGGCAGACAAAGAGACTTCACGGCTCAAACGGTAGACCAACAAATTTTTAAACCATAACATGATGTTATCCCTGTCCGTGCGTACCCGTGGTACGCTGATTTATCGAATGCAGGGCGGCATGATACCCAATTGAGCTGCGGTCGTCGTTAGGAAATCTTCTCGCAGACTGGTCGCTGGGCTCTACACTGATTAACCTGAACACCAGAAATCGCAGACAAAACCAAGTGAGGCACCCGTGCGTATTGGCATTGACTTAGGTGGAACAAAAATCGAAGTGATCGCGCTGTCCAATGAGGGCCGCGAGCTGTTTCGCAAGCGCGTAGATACGCCGCGAAATGATTATGAAAAGACCCTAAAAGCCATCGAAGGGCTGGTGCTAGACGCCGAAAAAGCCACCGGCCAGCGCGGCAGCGTCGGGCTGGGCATCCCCGGCACGCTGTCGCCCTTCACGGGCAAAGTGAAAAACGCCAACTCGGTGTGGCTTAACGGCCAGCAGCTCGACGAAGACCTTGCCAAACTGCTCGAGCGCGAAGTACGCATCGCCAATGACGCCAACTGCCTGGCGGTTTCGGAAGCCACCGACGGCTCGGGCGCGGGCAAAAAAGCGGTTTTCGCGGTGATCATCGGTACCGGCTGTGGCTCCGGCATTGCGCTCAGCGGCGAAGTCCATGCCGGAGGCAACGGCAACGCCGGAGAGTGGGGCCATAACCCGCTGCCTTGGCCGGACGAAGACGAAATTCGTTTCTCGCAGGAAGTGCCGTGCTACTGCGGAAAATCAGGCTGTGTCGAAACCTTCTGCTCAGGCACCGGTTTTGAAGAGGACTATTTCCGCCTCTCAACCCAGCGCCTGAAAGGGCCAGAAATCATCAAGTTAGCCGATGAAGGCGACGCCGTGGCCGAACTGGCGCTGGGCCGCTATGAGCGCCGACTGGCGAAAGCTTTGGCAAACGTGGTCAACATCCTCGACCCGGACGTGATTGTTCTCGGCGGCGGCATGAGCAACGTCGACCGTCTCTATCAGACCGTGCCTTTACTGCTCAAACAGTGGGTATTTGGCGGCGAGTGCGAAACCCCAATCCTCAAAGCCACCCACGGCGACTCCAGCGGCGTGCGCGGTGCCGCGTGGCTGTGGCCGCAGGAACGTATGCCACTCTAATCCTTTATTATTTATATACTTCCCCCCAAAAGAAAAGGGTCTGCCATTCCCCCAGCAGACCTTTTATTCCTACCAAAAATTAGATCTTAACCGTCCAGTTATGCCCTATATCAGGGAAACTAAGGGGATGAGGTTCCCGCAGGGACGCCTCACCCCTTAGTAAGCCCGTCAGTCTCGATCAACTATCCATCACCAATCCACCGCAAACCCCAAGCAGCTAAAGGCAGACCCACTTCTTTTCACTCCCCCTCTAACATCAGATCTTTTGGCGCACTGCTGCGCTGCACCTTGGTGGCCGCGAAATAGAGATAACCCGCCGCCATAAACAGCACGAAAACCCCGGCAATCACCAAATTGAACCACAGCATCGCCAATAGACAGACCACGGCCAGCACCAGCGCAATGGCCGGAACCAGCGGATAGCCCGGCGCGCGGAAGCTGCGTGCCATCTCTGGGGCAATCTTGCGCAGGCGGAAAAGGCTCAGCATGCTCATGATATACATCACAATCGCGCCAAACACCGCCATGGTGATCATCGCCGCCGTCAACGACATGCCCTGAAGATTAATCAGCCCGTCGCTGAAAATCGCCGCGATGCCAATCACGCCGCCGAGCAAAATCGCCCGGTGCGGGGTCTGAAAACGTGACAGTTTTGCCAGCCCGGAAGGCAAATATCCGGCGCGAGCCAGCGCGAAAAACTGCCGCGAATAGCCCAAAATAATGCCGTGGAAACTGGCAACCAGCCCGAACAGGCCAATCCACACCAGCATATGCATCCAGCCGGAGTGCTCGCCAACCACCATCTTCATCGCCTGTGGCAGAGGATCATTGATATTAGAAAGCTTGCTCCAGTCGCCCGCGCCACCGGCCATCACCATCACGCCAATTGCCAGCACCACCAGCGTTAAAATTCCGCTGATATAGGCTTTGGGAATGGTGCGTTTTGGGTCTTTGGCTTCCTCGGCGGCCATTGCCGCACCTTCGATGGCCAAAAAGAACCAGAGAGCGAAGGGAATGGCGGCGAAAATGCCGGAAAACGCCGGTAAGCCGAAATGCTCACCACCCGCCCAGCCGTTGAGCACAAAATTACTCACGCTAAAGCCCGGCGCGACCACGCCCATAAACACCAGCAGCTCCAGCACCGCCAGCACGGTGACCACCAGCTCGAACATCGCGGCCAGCTTCACGCCGAGAATATTCAGCGCCATAAACACAATATAGGCACCAAAGGCCGCCACTTTAGGGTTTAGGTCGGGAAACTGCACGTTGAGGTAAGCGCCGATAGCCAAGGCAATGGCCGGGGGCGCAAACACGAACTCAATCAGCGTGGCCATTCCGGCAATTAACCCGCCGGTTTCCCCAAAGGCGCGGCGGCTGTAGGCGAAAGGCCCACCGGCGTGAGGAATGGCGGTGGTCAGCTCGGTAAAACTAAAAATAAAGCAGGTGTACATGGTGGCGACCAGCAGCGTGGTCACCAGAAAGCCCAGCGTACCGGCCACGCCCCAGCCATAGCTCCAGCCAAAATACTCACCGGAAATCACCAGCCCCACGGCAATCGCCCACAAGTGTACTGTGCCCAGCGTCGGTTTAAGTTGTGTTGTCATTGTGCTCTCCTGAAACCAGTTAAAGGGATATTCAGAACATTTTGCTTAGGACGTTCTCCAGCGCGCCGACCAGAATCTCTGCGTGTTCGGCGGTAAACACCAAAGGTGGGCGAATCTTGAGGATGTTGGCGTGCGGCCCGGACGCGCCAATCAGCACGCCTTCTTCTCGCAGGGCGTTGACCACCGCCAGCGCGGTCACCGAGTCTGGCGCGCCGTCAGCCGTGACGAAGTCCACACTGACAAACAGACCCGCGCCGCGCACGCTGCCGATGGCTGGGAAACGCTGGGCCAGCGCGCTGATGCCGTCGAGAATGGCTTTGCCCGCACGGCCAACGCTCGGGATCAGGTTCTCCTGCTCAATCACTTCCAGCACCGCCAAGCCGACGGCGGAAGAGACCGTGTTGCCGCCAAAGGTGTTGAAGTAGCTCGATTCGCTGCCGAAACGCTGCAAAATATGCGGCTGAATGGTGATGCCTGCCATCGGATGACCATTGCCCATCGGCTTGCCGAGGGAGACGATATCCGGCAGCACGCCGTGGCGCTGGAAGCCCCACATGGTTTCTCCCGAACGGCCATAGCCCGGCTGCACTTCGTCGGCGATGTACAGCGCCCCGGCGTCGTGGATAACCTCAATCGCCTCTTTCAGGAATCCGGCCGGGTCGAAGAAACCGCCGTCGCTGGTGAAGAAGGTGTCAATCATCAGCGCCGCCGGTTTGATGCCGTGACGGTGCATATCGGCCAGCGCGGCGCGGATGTCATTGGCGAAGCGTTTGCCCACTTCCGCCGGATTAGCCGGGTTATGGATAGGTGCCGGGATCACCCGCGCATCGCCATTCACCTTGACGTAAGGCCCCATCGACGCCGACAGCCCGGCAATGGCTTTGGTCATGCCGTGGTAACTGAACTCGGTCACAATCACCCCGGTGCCGCCGGTAAAGTCTTCTGCGATGCGCAGGGCCAAATCGTTGGACTCGCTGCCGGTGCAGGTGAACATCACCTGACTCAGCTCGGCGGGCATGGTGCCGACCAGCTTTTCGGCGAAATTCAGCACGTTTTCATGCAGATAACGCGTATGGGTGTTGAGGGTTGAAGCCTGACGCACTAAGGCTTCCAGCACGTGCGGATGGCAGTGGCCGACCGACGGCACATTGTTGTACACGTCGAGATAGCGGCGGCCTTCGGCGTCATACACCCACACCCCTTCGCCGCGCACCAGATGCACCGGATTCTTGTAGAACAGCTGGTAGGCCGGGCCGAGTAAACGGCGGCGGCGCTCAATCATCGCCAGATTCTCAGCCGGAATATTGCTGCTGGCTGCGGCGTCAAAGGCATTGGTTTTCAACATGATAATTTCTCCTGACAGGCGATGAAGTTCTCGATACCGGAGGTTCCGGTGATGAAGGTGTTTTGATAATGCGCTGGTCACTACGGCAAAACTTGACTGTGGAATGGCGATTCGCGCGCCCTGAGGTCAAGTTTCCGCCTCGTGGGGGGCGAGGGGCGTCTACGGTCAACATTTGCTATTGCCGGGTCAAGCAGCAAACGCCGCGGACTCTCATTCTGAAGGCAGATTCATTTGATTGATTGCCACCTGCCGGAGTGAACACTATGAATGCTAAACAGTCCGATACGCTTGATGCCGCCAGCCTGACCCAGTTAGCTCGCGAGGCGCTGCTGCGCTATCCCGCCGCTTTTCACGGGGAGTTATCTCTTTTGTGCCGCTCGGAAAACGCCACTTTCTTGGTGCGTGGCGACAGCGGCCAGCGTTTTGCCTTACGCATTCATCGCGGGGATTACCACCATCGTGACGAGATAGAGAGCGAGTTGGCGTGGCTGGACGCCCTGCGTAACACCGGCATCATGGTGCCGGAGGCGATTGTGGCGCTCGACGGCCATCGGGTGCAGACCCTGCCGGTGAGCGACGGCGAAAGCCGCAACGTCACCTTCTTCCACTGGATTGAAGGCGAGATGCCGACCACCGAGGTTGATCCGCGCGCCTTTGCCCAGTTGGGAGAGGTGACGGCGCGCCTGCACCAGCACAGCCGGAGCTGGGCCAAACCCGAAGGGTTCCGGCGCATCGTCTGGGATCACGACACTATGGTTGGGCCGCAGAGTCATTGGGGGCGCTGGCAGGATGCGCCGGGGCTGCGCGAAGAGGATTTCCCGCTGATAGAAGAGACCATCGAGCACATTCATCAGGTGCTGCAAGACTATGGCAAAAGCAGCGAACGCTACGGGCTGATCCACGCCGATCTGCGCCTCACCAACCTGTTGCTGCATGAAGGTGAAACCCGAGTAATTGACTTCGACGACTGCGGCATGGGCTGGTATATGCATGACGCGGCGGCGGCGATCAGCTTTGTCGAACACCACCCGCGCGCCTCGGAGTGGGTCGAGCACTGGCTGCGCGGCTATCAGCGCGTCTGCCCGCTGAGCGAGACGGATCTGGCGGTGATCCCCACGATGATCGTCCAGCGGCGGATCCAGCTGCTGGCTTGGCGCGGATCGCACGCCACCACCGACATGGCGCAAAGTCTGGGGGATGATTGGGAAGCCGAAAGCCTGCGTTTGTGCCGCGATTATCTCGCACGCCTGCCGCAACATCAGGCGCGGGCGTGAAGCAAGCTGCACGTTTTCTGTGCGCCGCACGGGCTTTGCCTTAACCTTGCGGCGCTAACCCTCTGACCTAACTGCATTTGTTCTTCCCGCTGGGCTGGTACGAAACTTGCAGAACTTCCTGACCTGTTTGCCTTATGGAGTGGAAGCGCATGCACACTGAACCTTTACTTCAACCACTAACCGGCTTCACGCCGGGTTTGAACGGTGCGCTCAGCGCGCTGGGGCAGCACGAGGCTGGCAATCGCGGCGTTCTGGCCGCGGCGGCATCGGGGCTTAGCGAATTTATTCTGTCGAAAGGGGCGGATGTGGACCGGGTTTTGGGGCTGTGCCGCATCAACCCTGAACTGCTGCAACAGCCGACGCTGAGTCTTGGCCTGCCGAACTACTGTCAGGTGCTGGAAGAGGCGGCGGTGCAGTCAGGCTGCGATAACTTCGGTTTACACTACGGCAAGCAGTTCAAACCCCAGTCATTGGGGCTGATTGGCTACATCGGACTCTGTTCTTCTACGGTGGAAACCGCGATTCAAAACGTGGTCAATGCCTTTCCTTTTCATCAGCACAACACCCTGACCCGGCTGGTGGACAAGGGCGATCACTACCGTTTTGACTATCAGGTGCGCCACGGCAGTATTCTGTGTAAACGGCAGGACGCCGAACTGACGCTGGGGATGATCCTCAATCTGTTGCGCCACGGGTTAGGCAAAAGCTGGGCGCCGCGCGAAGTGCATTTTGAGCATCCGCGCCCGCACCAGTGGCACGAACACTGCAAAATTTTCGACGCGCCGGTCTACTTCGACCAGCCTTATAACTCACTGCTGATCGCCAAACGCGATTTGCAGCGCGCCATGCCGGAGCGCGACCAAACCCTGCTGCTGGTGATGCAAGACGCCATTCGCCGACTGAACGCCGATGCGCCTTCGCAGCAGTCAATCGTCGACAGCGCCCGTTCGCGAGTGCGTCAGGCACTGCTGCGCGGCGAGCCGGTGTTGGATGAAGTGGCGGACAAACTGGGCCTGTCGGCCAGCTCCTTACAGCGCCGCCTGCGCGAGCAGAACCTGAGCTTTACTCAGCTGGTGGACAAGGTGCGCTGCGAGCTGGCGACCCACTATTTACAGCAACAGCAGTTGCCGATTTCGGAAATGGCGCTGCTGCTCGGCTACTCCGAAGTCAGCGCCTTTTCGCGGGCATTTCGCCGCTGGTTTGGCGTCAGCCCGCGCCAGTGGCGACAGGCCGGGGCCAGTGAGGAATCCACTACAGCGCCATCTCGCGTTTAAACACTTCCAGCGTATGGGCTTTGACGCGAATAAATTCGGCATGGCTCATGATCTCGGCGTCGCGTGGGCGAGGCAGGTCAAAAGGTACGATTTCAGCGATGCGAGTTGGCCTGCGGGTCAGCAGCAGGATCTCATCGGCCAGAAATACCGCGTCCTCTAGGTCGTGAGACACAATCACCATCGTCACGCCGGTCGCCATCTGCACTTCCTGCAACTTGTCGCGGATAAACAGCGTCATTTCGAAATCCAGCGCCGAGAAAGGCTCGTCGAGGAACATCACCTCCGGGCGTGTCGCCAAAGCGCGCATGATGCAAACCGTCTGCTGCTGGCCGCCGGAAAGCTCATAAGGGTAGCGTTTGAGGTCAAAACGAATATCAAACATCGCTACCAGTTCGGCCACCCGTGCCTCCACCTCGGCCCTGTTCATGCCGTGGCGCACCAGCGGGTAGGCGATATTGGCCCACGAACTCATCCACGGAAATAGCGCATCGCGGTAGTTCTGGAACACATAGCCAATGGTGGTTTGCGCCAGCGTTTTGCCGTCGAACAGCACTTCCCCCTGATCCAACGGGATAAGCCCGGCCACCATGTTCATCAGGGTCGACTTGCCACAGCCGTTGGGGCCGAAGATTGAGACAATTTTTCCGCGAGGCAGATCCAAATTAAAGTCGGTATACAGCGGCTGACCGGCAAAAGATTTCGACAAGCCGCGAATAGTCACGTGGGTATCGGGGCGAGAAGGGTACTGCGGCAGCTGCGGCCCCTTGTAGTCATCGCGAAGTGAGAGAGGTTGCGTCATGCTTTACTACTCCAGTGAACGATACGTTTTTCCACCAGCAGGAAGGCCAGATTCAACAGATAACCGATGGCTCCGGTGATCAGGATTGAGGCATACATGTCTTTGATATTGAACACTTGCTGTGCATCAATGATGCGATGACCCAGGCCAGTTTCCGCGCCGATAAACATCTCGGCGACAATCACAATCACCAGCGCAATCGACACCCCGGTGCGCAGGCCGACAAAGGTTTGCGCCAGACTCTCCATCAGCATGATGTCTTTGAAAATGTGCCAGCGCGAAATCCCCATCACCTTGGCAGCCATCAGCCGGGTCTTCTTGGCATTCATCACCCCATAGGCGCTGTTGAACAGGATAACCAGCACCGCCGCGAAGGCCGCGATGGCGATTTTGTTGGCGTCGGTAATGCCAAAGATCAGCATAAACAGCGGGATAAGCGCCGAAGAGGGCGTGGAGCGGAAGAAGTCGATGAGAAATTCCAGACTGCGGTAGACCTTTTCACTGCTGCCCAGAATTACTCCCAACGGCACGCCAATCACCGCCGCAAAGGCGAATGACATCAGGGTGCGATAGAGCGTCGCGCCGATGTCGGTGCGCATGCTGGCGTCGGAAAACGACTGGAACATATAGCTCAGGGTTTCCACCGGCGAGGGCAGCAGCACCGGATTGAGCCATTTTGCGCTGACAGCTAACTGCCAAAACAGAAACAGCAGAATGGGGCCGATGAGCGGCAATAATTTCGAAGACCAGCGTGAAGTCATGGCGTTTCTCCCTGTTTAACCTTGGTAAATCAGCGATGCCACGTCCACCGGCTTGCTGAAGATCTTGCGTTCAGTAAACACGTCATAGAATTTCTGGAACCACTTCAGATTGTCGCCGTTGAGCTGTGGATACATGACGAAGCCCGGCAGCGGCACTTCGCTGACCAACGCAGGCTCGATGCTGGTGTACCCGGCGATGTTGGCGCGGGCCTTGTCAGGGTTGGCTTGGATGAACTCCACGGCTTGGGCATAGGCGGCGATAAACTTCTTCGCCGCGTCCGGGCTGCTTTTAATGAAGGCGGTATTCAGCGCCGCCGCGCCGCCAAACCATGGGGCGTCGGCATCGCCCAGCACATATTTCGAGATAACCCCGGTTTCCAGCGTGCGCGACAGGTGTTTCATGCGCCCGACGGTGCCGGTAGGTTCAAGGGTGTAAACGCCGTCAATTTGTCCCGCCGCCAGCGCGGGCGCGTGCTGGCCGACCGGCAGCTCAATCACCGATGGATTGGTGAAGCCGTTTTTCTCCAGAATAATTTTTGCCATGGTGACGTTTTGAATCCCCGGCCCGCAGGCGATTTTCTTACCTTTCAGGTCAGCAATTGACGTGGCTTTGCTGTCGAGTGGCACTAAGAATTCGTCCAGCACCAGCGTGCGATTCGACGGGTTCGAGCAGATGATTTTGAACAAATCCGGCTGAGTTATCGCGCCAAGCCCCAGCGCGCCGGTGGCGGTGCCATTGGCGCAGCCGTGAATGCGGCCGGTGAGCATGCCTTCGATAATCTGCTGGGCGCTGGCGAACTTCACCCCTTTGACATTCAGCCCGGCCTGTTTGAAAAAGCCCTGTTCCAGCGCGACATAAAACGGCAGGCCGCCAACAATCGGCCAGTAGCCAATGCGGATTTCATCATCATCGGCGGCGAAGGCGCTGGCGGGCACCATGCCGCCGAGGGTCATGGCACCGCCGGTTATCGCCAGCCATTTCATCAGTTGGCGGCGGCGTGGATTGACGAGGGATGACTCAGGTTTGCTGTTTTTCATCGGCTGGCCTCTTGCGGGATAAGAAGGGGTTGCAGCTTGTACCGCAACTTGTATACATAACCCTAAGCACAGGCCGTGCCATGTTGGTGAAAAGCAGAAAAGTCAGCCTTTTCAGCAGACTAAAAATGCGGGAGTGCACTGCGCTGGTGCGCAAGAAGTGAAAAGCTGAGTTATAGATGTGCAAATGGCTAGCGGTTGGCTAGCCATTTTGAGGTGAAGAACGGGCTGAAATCAGACTTTAAACTGGCTGCTTAGACGGCTGACGCCCAGACCATTGACCTTGGTGACTTTGATTTGCACCGGGATGCGGTCTTTCATGGCCTCAACGTGGCTGATCACGCCGATGGTTTTACCCGAGGCGTTTAGGCTGTCGAGGGCATCCAGCGCGGTGTCCAGCGTGTCGGCGTCGAGGGTGCCGAAGCCTTCATCAAGGAACAGTGAGTCGATACGGGTCTTGTCACTCACCAAATCGGAGAGCGCCAGCGCCAGTGCCAGACTGACCAAGAAGCTCTCGCCACCCGACAGGGTGCGGGTGTCACGCACCGCGTCGGCCTGCCAAGTGTCCACCACCTGCAGCTCCAGCGCGTCGCTGGTTTTGCGCTGCAACAGATAGCGGCCGTGCAGCTTCTCCAACTGCTTGTTCGCCAGATACACCAGATGATCCAATGTCAGACCTTGGGCGAATTTGCGGAATTTCGCGCCGTCGCTGGAGCCAATCAGCGAGTTCAAATAGCCCCAGTCGTCGCACAGCTGCTGCGACTGAGCAATTTGCGCGATCAGGTTTTGCTGCCCCTCGCGGCGTGCGACGTCGGTGGTCAACTGGTTGCGGATCTCCCCCTGACGCTGCTGCAAGGCTTTCAACTGCTGAGCTAGTTGCTCGAGGCGTTCGGCCAGCGGCGCGGTGTCGCTGTCGGTTTCGCTCAGGGTTTCCGGCCGCTGTTGGCGCTGCTGCTCAAGGGTTAGATTGGCCTGTTCCAGCAGGGCGCGATGCTCGGCCAGTTTCTGCTGAAGCTGCTCTTTGCGCTGCTGCAACTGCTGGCGCAGGGCGTCGTCGAGCAGGGCGAGGCTGACCGCCTGCTCGTCGGCGAAATCACTGGCGCTCAGCGCCTGCTGCCACGCACTTTCGGCCTGCTGCAACCGCTCGGTCAACTGCTGCTGAGAGGCGGTTGCGCTGGCGACCTGCCCGGCCAGCCTGTCGCGCAGCTCTTGCGATTTTTGCAGCTGTTCGCTGGCGGCCTGCAAGGCATTTTCACTGGCTTGCAGCTGTGCGCGCAACTGCTCGCGTACCTGAGAAATCTGCTGTTCGCCGAACAGCGCCACCCGCTGCTGGCGGAGCTTTTGCACGCTTTCGCCATCTTGAGCGACCTGCTGCTGGAGCTTTGCCAACTGCTGCTGTTGCTGAGTATGGTTGCTCTGCATCAGCGTGAAGCGTTCAGTTAATAAAGCGGCCTGCTGCTGAGTTTGAATCTGTTTATTTTGCTCCTCCGTCAGGGCATCTTTCGCCTGCTGTAACGCCCGCGCTTGCTGCTCATGCTGGCTGCTAAGTTGCTGACACTGCTGCTCTTCTTCGTCGCGTTCTACCAGCCATTGTTCCAACTGCGCCGCGTCTTGTAATTCAAAGCTGAGATTGAGCGGGGCAGTCAGCTGCTGCCAGTTTTCGAGATAGGCTTTTTGCTGGTTTTGGTCCCGCACCAGCTGGTTTTGCAGCCGCGCCTGCTGCTCTTTCAAGCTCTCGGTTTTGGCCCGCAGCTCGGTGCCTTGCGTGTGCAGCGCCTCAGTTTTAGCGCGCATTTCTGCCACGCGTCGCTCGGTGTCTGATGGCTTAACTGACTGATATTGCTGAATAGCCGGGTGTTCGGTCGAGCCGCACAGTGGGCAGGCTTCGCCAGTTTGCAGACGCGAGCGCTCGGCTTCCAGACTGACAATCAGCTTCTCCTGCTCGAGCAGTTTCTCGACGTCGGTCTGGTGGGCTTTGTGCTGCTTAAACTCTTGGCGGATCTGCTCCAGCTGTTTCTCGGCCGCAGCCAATTCAGCCTGACGCTGGGCAAACTCCTGGCCCTGTTGCTCAACCCGTTGGCTGATTTGCGGATACTGCTGGGAGAGGGAAAACAGCTGTTGGCGCACCGGGCGCAGGCGAGTCAGCTCCGACTGGCGCTGCTGCAATGCCGCCAGCGGATGGCGTTGTTCCAGCTCAGCCTGCTGCTGTTGCTGGCTGCCCAGTGCTTCGGCGAGAGTGGCCTGCTGGGCTTGATGCTGCTGACTCTGCTGCTCAAGCTTCAGGCGATCCGCGCTCAGTTGCTCTAAGGTTGCCGCCAGCTCAGTCGCCTGCTTTTGGGTGTCTGCCAGCGCTCGTTGGCTGTCTGCCTGCGTTTTATCTAGCTGGGTAATCTGGTTATCCAGCGGCTGCACCTGCTCGTCAATCAGCTTCTGCTGCTGTTCTTGGGTTTGAACCTGCTGCTGGCGAGCCGCGCGGGCCTGCTCGACGGCCTGCGCCAGAGGGGCCATCTGTTGAAGCTGGGTGGCCTGCTGCTCCCCCAGTTCTTTGAGGTGCTGGCTGAGTGCCAGATTGTCCTGCCGCAGACGGTTGCGGTCATTGAGCAGGGGGCGAAGTTTCTCCGCCGGTTCGCTCTGCGCCAGTTGCAGTAACTGCGGCGCGGCCTGCACGGCTTCCTGCTCGCTGGCCTGAAGCAGTTGCTGATATTGCTGCTGCTTGAGCTGCGCCTGCTGCCACTGTTGCAGCCAGTTGAGGTCGCGTTGCTGCGCATGCGACTGCTGGCTAAGCTGCTGTTCTTGCTGGTTTACCTCGGCCAGTTGGCCTTCCAAAAGCTGGCGCTGCTCTTCGCTCAGCAGCTCAATGCCCGCCATGCGCTGGTGTAAACCCTCGAGCTGGTTTTTCGCCTGCTTGTGCTGCTCGAAAACCTGCTCGGACAATCGACCATAAATCTCGGTGCCGGTCAGCTCTTCCAGCAGCTCGGCGCGGTCATTGGCGTCGGCGTTGAGGAAGGCGGCAAACTGGCCCTGCGACAGCATCATCGACTTGGTGAAACGGCCAAAATCCAGCCCAGTGAGCTGGGCGATGGCGTCGAGCTTGTCGCGCACTTTGTCGGCCAGAATTTTGCCATCTTCCAGCAGCGCCAGTTCCACCTTCGGCGCTTGCAGGTTGCCGTCCGGCGAGTTCTTGGCCCGGCGCTGGCTCCAGAAGGCGCGGTAGCCGATACCCTTAACTTCAAACTCCACCTCGGCCAGTGATTCTGCGGTGTGGCGGGTCATCAGTTCGTTTTGGGTTGGTGACACGTTGAGGCGCGGCGTCTGGTGGTATAGCGCCAGACAGATGGCGTCGAGCAGGGTGGTTTTCCCCGCGCCGGTCGGGCCGGTAATGGCAAAGAGCCCGTTGCTGGCAAAAGGCTCGGCAGTGAAATCGATTTTCCACTCGCCTTCCAGCGAATTCAGGTTTTTAAGTCGCAGGCTGAGAATTTTCATTGTGCGCCGTCCTCCGCTGACTCGCCGCTTTGTACTTGTTCTACGATTTGCGCGAACAGGGTGCGCATTCTGCTTTGGCGGCTTTCATCAACTTCAGTTTCCAGTGCCAGACGGCGTTCGAAAACCTCGCTGACGCTCAGCTCGCTCAAGGTCTCTTTTTCCTGCTGCGAAATGCTGTTCAGTCGCTGCTCTTTGCTACGGCGCAGCAGCACCACTTCCACTGGCAGGTCGGCGGTGAGGGCCTGAATGCGGCGTTGAATGTCGCTCAGGTAGTCCTGCGTGGCGACCTCGATATCTAGCCACACCGGCTGGTCGCGGGCGGCGTCGGTAAACTGTTTCAACTGCTGTTCGATTTCCGCCAAAGAGCCTTTGATCATCTGCATCGGCTGGAATTGCGGGATCTCCAGCGTGTCGATGCTGTTCAACTGGTCGCCGGTGAAATCCAATAAATAGACGCTTTTCACCTTGCTCAGCTCGTCAAAGCTCAGGGCAATCGGCGAGCCGCTGTAGCGAATATGCTCGGTTTTCGCCACGCACTGGGCGCGGTGAATGTGGCCAAGGGCGACATAATCCACCGGCGGGAAAGCCTGCGCCGGGAAGGCGTCGAGGGTGCCGATATAAATGTCGCGCACCGAGTCCGAGGTGCTGACGCCGACGGTGGTCAGGTGGCCGGTGGCAATAATGGGCAGAGGCAGGCCCAGTTTCTGGCGTTCGGCCTGCGCCGCCTGATACAGCGCGTCATAGTGCGCGGCGATGGCTTCTTGCAGCGCCAGCTGTTTATCACTGCCAGACTGCCCGGCCTGACTGGCAATCAGGTCGCGCGGGCGCAGGAAGGGAATTGCGCACAGCACCGCGCCCGGCGTACCGTCGCGATGATTTAAGGTCAGAACCTGCTGGGATAAGTCTTCGCCCACGGTGGCAATCACGCGGGTATTCAGGCAGGAGAGCAGCTCGCGGGACTCATTCAGCGTGGCGACCGAGTCGTGGTTGCCCGCCAGCACGATAAGCTGGCAGCCGGTACTTTGCAGCTCGACCACAAAACGGTTGTACAGCTCGCGGGCATAGCTCGGCGGCGAGCCGGTATCAAAGATATCACCTGCCACAATCACGGCGTCGACCTGATGGCGCTCCACCTGTTCTATCAACCAGCGCAAAAACGCCTGATGCTCGGCGGCACGGCTTTTGGTGAAGAAATACTGGCCTAAGTGCCAGTCTGAAGTGTGGATCAGGCGCATGAAACTCCCGTTGTTGGTGTGCTGCAACAGTTTGCCGCAAAGTATAAACGTCAGGCTGGGGGCTGTCCTCGCTAAATCAGGCGGATTTCAACGACATGACGCATTAATGAAGGCTTAGCTACACTTAGTTTGGCTGCTGAGCGATTTTCATAAAAATGTCACAAAACTGACGCATAATCCCCTCCGCAATCAAACAATGATCGCTAACCTTTTGGCAGGACCTACGATGGCTAGACGTATTTTAGTGGTTGAAGATGAAGCTCCGATCCGTGAAATGGTGTGCTTTGTACTGGAACAAAACGGCTATCAGGCAGTGGAAGCAGAAGATTTCGACTCGGCAGTTGCCCGGTTGATTGAGCCATTCCCAGAGCTTATTTTGCTCGACTGGATGTTACCGGGCGGTTCCGGCATTCAGTTTATCAAACATCTCAAACGCGAAGCGCTAACGCGTGAAATCCCGGTCATGATGCTCACCGCCCGTGGCGAAGAGGAAGACCGAGTTCGCGGCCTGGAAGTGGGCGCGGACGACTACATCACCAAGCCTTTCTCCCCGAAAGAGCTGGTGGCGCGTATTAAAGCCGTGATGCGTCGAATTTCCCCGATGGCGGTGGAAGAAGTGATCGACATGCAGGGGCTGAGCCTCGACCCGTCCTCTCATCGCGTCATGGCGAACGAGCAGGCGCTGGACATGGGGCCGACAGAATTCAAATTGCTGCACTTCTTTATGACCCATTCCGAGCGCGTTTACAGCCGCGAGCAGTTGCTGAATAACGTTTGGGGCACTAACGTATATGTTGAAGATCGCACGGTAGACGTTCATATTCGTCGCTTGCGTAAAGCGTTAGAAACCAGCGGACATGACAGAATGATTCAAACGGTACGTGGAACGGGCTACCGGTTCTCTACTCGTTACTGAGTCATTTATACCCTTGATATTTCAGGTTGTCGGTGCGCAAGGCCGCGCTCGGTAACCGGATTAGATTGGGTATAGTATGTAGGGGCCTTTTGGCTCGCCGCAGCGGAGAATCTGTGTGTTAGAACGTCTGTCCTGGAAGCGTCTGGCGGGAGAACTGTTTCTGTTCTGCCTGCCAGCATTAATTATCGGTATTTTCTTCGGCCATTATGGATGGCTGCTGTTTGCGTCGCTTTTGGCGGCGCTGGGCTGGAACTATTACAACCAGCTTAAACTCTCTCACTGGCTGTGGCTCGATCGCAGCATCACCCCACCGAATGGCCGCTGGAGCTGGGAACCGCTGTTTTATGGGTTGAACCAGATGCAAATGCGTAACCGTCGGCGTCGGCGTGAATTAGGTCAACTCATCAAACGTTTTCGCAGCGGAGCCGAGTCTCTGCCCGATGCAGTGGTGCTGGCGACCGAAGAAGGCAATATTTTCTGGTGTAATGGCTTGGCTCAGGAACTGCTGGGCTTTCGCTGGCCGGAAGATAACGGGCAGCATCTGTTCAACTTACTGCGTTATCCCGAGTTTCGCAGTTGGATTCAAAACCGCGAATTTAACCGCGCGCTAAATTTGCAGCTCAACAATGAACACTACGTTGAGTTCCGCGTGATGCCTTATTCCGAAGGTCAGCTGCTGATGGTGGCGCGTGATGTCACTCAAATGCGCCAGTTGGAAGGGGCGCGTCGCAACTTCTTCGCCAACGTCAGCCACGAGCTGCGCACGCCGCTAACCGTGTTGCAGGGCTATCTGGAAATGATGGAAGACGCCAAGCTGGAAGAGCCTTTCCGCAGCAAGGCGCTGGACACCATGCAGGAGCAAACGCGACGCATGGACGGGCTGGTGAAACAGCTGCTGACGCTGTCTCGCATCGAAGCGGCCACCAACATTGATCTCAATGAGAAGGTGGATATGCCGCTGATGATGAGCATGCTTGAGCGCGAGGTGCAAACCTTGAGCAGCGGCCGCCACGAGATTGTGTTCCGCATCAACGACAAGTTGCAGGTGTTTGGCAATGAAGATCAGCTGCGCAGCGCGGTGTCGAACTTGGTGTATAACTCGGTGAATCACACCCCAACCGGAACGCGCATTGAAGTCAGCTGGCAGCAAACGCCGCTCGGGGCACAGTTTCAGGTCAGTGATAACGGGCCGGGCATTGAGCCGCAGCACTTGCCGCGCCTGACGGAGCGCTTCTATCGCGTCGATAAGGCGCGTTCAAGGCAGACCGGCGGCAGCGGATTGGGGCTGGCGATTGTTAAGCACGCGCTCAGCCACCACAATTCCAAGCTGGATATCATGAGCGAAGTGGGCGTCGGCACGCGGTTTATGTTTACGCTGCCACAGCGTCTGGTGGTGCCAGCCAACAAAGCGACGCCTAGCCGAGTGAAAGATTCTAAGTAACTGGCTTCGGCGCAAATGTTAAAAAATCAAAGCTGCTCACTGGGCAGCTTTTTTCTTTTCAACCAGCAGCTTAGCTCGTGCCGACACACGCCATTTTCACCCCGAATTAACACCTTATAAATGTGCGGGAAACGGCCGATTCTTGGAGGTTTCGCGCACTTTTATCAGCAATAGTCTGTATCTTGTGCTTAATTTGATTAATAATCATACATATCATGTTTTGCATATCTCTAGTGACTTAGTGATATGCACTGCTTTTTGGTAAAAGTCTGGTCTAAGGCTCTGCTTTTTGGATCTCGGCTTGCCTTTTTACGACATAAACGTTTACCTTAGCGCCCGCTGTCGCTGAACTATTCCTGAATTACAACATTTTCATCTGCATATCATCAGGCGTTTTAGGCTTCTTTCTCTCCTCGAAATGGCATTGTCAGGCGGTTATCTCGCTCATTGACGTTATAACGAAAGAACAGGCGTCAGCATCGGTCACTTTATTCATTTGAACAGGCAACACGACACCAATCATGAGTACTCGTTTATCAAGCAAAGATATTTTGGCGTTGGGCTTTATGACCTTCGCCTTATTCGTCGGTGCCGGGAATATCATCTTCCCGCCGATGGTCGGTTTACAGGCCGGTCCCGCAGTCTGGTGGGCGGCGGCAGGGTTTATGATAACTGCCGTGGGCCTACCGGTCATGACCGTGATTGCACTGGCTCGTGTTGGTGGTGGTGTTGACGCGCTGAGCTCGCCGATTGGCCGCGCCGCGGGCATCTTGCTGGCGACGGTTTGCTATCTGGCCGTTGGGCCGCTGTTCGCCACGCCGCGTACTGCAACCGTCTCCTTTGAAGTTGGGATTGCGCCATTAACTGGTGACGGCCCGCTGCCGCTGTTCATCTATAGCGTCGTCTACTTCGCGCTGGTGATTGGTATCTCCCTCTATCCGGGCCGCCTGCTGGACACCGTGGGCCACTTTCTCGCGCCGCTGAAAATGGTCGCGCTGGGCGTGTTAGGTCTGGCCGCCGTGCTGTGGCCAGCCGGCCAGAGCATGCCCGCTGCCGAAGCCTATCAGCACGTGCCTTTCTCCAGCGGTTTCGTCAATGGTTACCTGACGATGGATACGCTGGGCGCGATGGTGTTTGGTATTGTCATTGTTAACGCGGCGCGCTCTCGCGGCGTGTCTGACGCCAAGTTGCTGACTCGCTACACTATTTTGGCGGGCCTGATTGCCGGTGTTGGCCTGATGCTGGTCTACCTCAGCCTGTTCAAGCTGGGCGAAAACAGCGCCTCTCTGGTGCCTGACGCCACTAACGGCGCGGTTATCCTGCACGCTTATGTCGAACACACCTTCGGCGGCGTGGGCAGCTTCTTCCTCGGCGCGTTGATTTTCATCGCCTGTATGGTGACGGCGGTAGGCCTGACCTGTGCCTGTGCGGAATTCTTCGCCCAGTATCTGCCTCTCTCTTATCGCTCACTGGTGTTCATCCTCGGCCTGTTCTCAATGCTGGTGTCGAACTTGGGTCTGAGCCATTTGATTCAGATTTCTATCCCGGTGCTGACCGCGATTTACCCGCCTTGTATTGTGCTGGTGGTGTTGAGCTTCACCCTGCGCTGGTGGAATAGCACCACGCGCATCGTGGCACCTGTGATGGTGGTTAGCCTGCTGTTCGGACTGGTCGATGGCATCAAAGCTTCGGCTCTGGCTGACATCATGCCAGCTTGGACCGCGAATCTGCCGCTGGCGGCGCAGGGTCTGGCATGGTTGCCACCTTCGCTGGTAATGCTGGTTCTGGCTGGGATTTACGATAAAATTAGCGGACCGCGCAGCGTGACGGCTCACCAGTAAATGAGATTGGTGGTTCACTGGCGTCACGTTTCAGTCATATAATTGCGTTTGAAGAATGTTTCGCCAATTAGGCCACGGAAAACCCTTCCGTGGCTTTTTCATTGGTTTGAGTCCCTCATCAGCCTTGATGAACAAAGGAATTGGATAAATTCACATGCAGCAATCAGTTGAGAAAGAGCCGCCAGCGACCAAGTTAAAGCGCGGCCTGACCACCCGACACATTCGCTTTATGGCGCTCGGTTCGGCCATCGGTACCGGCCTGTTTTACGGTTCGGCGGACGCGATTAAGTTAGCCGGGCCAAGCGTGTTGCTGGCTTATCTGGTCGGCGGCATCGTGGCGTTTATCATCATGCGCGCGCTGGGTGAGATGTCAGTTAACAACCCGCAGAGTGGCTCGTTTTCGCGCTACGCGCAGGATTATCTCGGGCCGATGGCGGGTTACATCACCGGCTGGACTTACTGCTTCGAGATCCTGATTGTCGCCATCGCCGACGTCACCGCCTTCGGCATCTATATGGGCGTCTGGTTCCCCGAGGTGCCGCACTGGATTTGGGTGCTGAGCGTGGTGCTTATCATCGGTGGCATCAACCTGATGAGCGTCAGAGTCTTCGGCGAGCTGGAGTTTTGGTTCTCCTTCTTCAAAGTGCTGACCATCATCATCATGATTGTGGCGGGCTTCGGCATCATCATTTGGGGTATCGGCAACGGCGGCCAGCCGACCGGAATTCACAACTTGTGGAGCAACGGCGGCTTCTTCAGTCAGGGGATTATGGGCACCATTCTCTCGCTCCAACTGGTGATGTTTGCCTACGGCGGGATTGAGATTATTGGTATCACCGCCGGGGAAGCTGAAGATCCGAAGAAGTCGATTCCGAAAGCCATTAACTCCGTGCCGTGGCGCATTCTGGTGTTCTACGTGGGCACGCTGTTCGTGATTATGTCTATCTTCCCGTGGAATCAGGTCGGGACGCAGGGCAGCCCGTTCGTGCTGACTTTCCAGCATATGGGCATCACCATTGCTGCGGGTATTCTGAATTTCGTGGTGATCACCGCGTCGCTTTCAGCGATTAACAGCGACGTGTTTGGCGTTGGCCGTATGCTGCACGGCATGGCGGGTCAGGGCCACGCGCCGAAAATGTTCAGCAAGGTGTCGCGTCGCGGCATTCCTTGGGTCACGGTGTTGGTGATGATGGCGGCGCTGCTGGTGGCGGTGTATCTCAACTACATCATGCCGGAAAACGTCTTCTTGGTTATCGCCTCGCTGGCAACCTTCGCTACCGTTTGGGTGTGGATTATGATTTTGTTCTCGCAAATCGCCTTCCGCCGCAAACTGAGCAAACAGCAGGTGAGCGAGCTGGAATTCCCACTGCGCGGCGGGGTATTTACCTCGGCCATCGCTATCGTCTTCTTGTTCTTTATCATCGGCTTAATTGGCTACTTCCCAACCACGCGCGTCTCTCTCTACGCCGGGTTGGTGTGGGTCGCCGTGCTGCTGATCGGTTACGCCTTTAAACGCCGCAACGACCGCAAGAAGCTGGCTGCGCAAAGCTAAGCAAGTACTTACATCCGTTAAAAGAAAAGCCCCGCGCTCAGAAGAACGCGGGGCTTTTTCATATTTATTTTTAACCAAACTCATTCGCGCTGTATCAAGGCGGCAACTGCACGAATCCTCTGGAGCTTACATCAGTAAGTGACTGGGGTGAGGGCAGACAGCCAACGCCGATACGGTGCGAAGGATGAAGGTTAATAGCCGATGGCCGCGCCAGCCGGTCGACGCACATCATTCGCGCCATACAGATAGCCTTCGCGCACCTTGCCCGACACCGCCGAGTCATTGCCCGAGTTAGCTGGCGTCACGCCCACCGCGCCCGGCAAGCCGACCATAATCAGCTCTGCCGCGCCCCACGGGGTCTGCTCAACCATCTTGTAGCCCATCTTGGCGAGAATATTCAGGCTGTCGACTGAAACGCCGCGCTGCTCGTAATAGACCTCATCCGGCAGCCACTGGTGGTGAATACGCGGCGCATCGACGGCTTCCTGCGGAGGCATGCCGTAATCAATCACGTTGAGGGCAGTTTGCAGGGTGATGGTAATGATGCGTGAACCACCCGGCGAACCCAGAACCATGAAGATCTTGCCGTCTTTGGTCACTAAGCTCGGGCTCATGGAGGATAGTGGGCGCTTACCGGGGGCGATGGAGTTGCGCGTGCCCTGCACCAAGCCGTAGAGGTTTTTCTCACCCACTTTGACCGTGAAGTCGTCCATTTCGTCATTCAGGAAGAAGCCGGTACCCGGCGCGATCACCACGGAACCAAAGCGGCCATTGACGGTGTAAGTGGTGGAAACCGCGTTACCCATGCTGTCGACAATCGAGTAGTGCGTGGTTTCTGGCTTCTCGTGTGGCTCCATGCCCGGCTGAACTTGTTCAGAAGGTGTGGCTTTATCTGCTTGAATCTTCTTACGAATCTCTTCAGCGTAGCTTTTGCTCACCAGACGATCGATAGGGTTATTGATGAACTCAGGGTCGCCCAAATAGGTGTTGCGGTCCATGTAGGCGTGGCGCATGGCTTCGGTCAGATAGTGAATAGAGGCCGCCGAGTTAAAGCCCATGCTCTTTAGGTCATAGCCTTCGAGGATGTTGAGGATTTCGCACATGGTCACGCCGCCGGAGCTTGGTGGCGGTGCTGAGACAAACTTGTAGCCGCGATAGCTACAGGTGATAGGGGCCGTCTCGGTGACTTTGTAGTTAGCGAAGTCGGCGGCGGTCAGGATGCCTCCGCCTTTGTTGGACGCAGCTTCTACCGCAGCCGGGATTTTGCCTTTGTAGAAAGCGTCTGTGCCGTGTTTAGAAATGGATTCCAGCGTGTTGGCTAAGTCGGTTTGCACCAGTTTGTCGCCCGGTTGCAGGGCAGTGCCATCTTTGCGCAGGAAAATGCGCGCGGCCTCTGGGTCTTCTTTGAAGCGTTTTACCGTGGTGTCGAGGATATCGGTGTCGGCGCGGGTGAGGATAAAGCCTTCACGGGCCAGTTTAATCGCCGGAGCCATGACTTGTTCGCGGGTCAGCTTGCCATATTCGCGCTGGGCGGTGTCCATGCCGAGCACGGTGCCCGGAACGCCGGAGGCGAGATAGCCATACAAGCTGGCGTCTTTTTTCACTTTGCCATCGGCGTCCAGATACATGTTGGCACTGGCGGCGGCTGGGGCGGTTTCGCGGAAGTTGATAAAGGTGTCTTTGCCGTCTGCAAGATGCACCGTCATGAAGCCACCGCCGCCGATGTTGCCGCAGCATGGGTTGACCACCGCCTGAGCGTAGCCAACGGCCACGGCGGCATCGATGGCGTTTCCGCCCATCTTGAGAATGTCGACACCCACCTGAGAGGCCAGATATTGCGAGGTGACCACCATGCCGTTTTTGGCTTCTACTGCGGGGTTAGACGCCGCGTGAAGTGAGCCGCTGACCAGCAATGCCATTATGGTTAACGGCTTTTTCCATTTAAGTAACATATAAACTCCTGTTTGATACCCTGTCAGTGCAGAACCTTCAGGTTCTTGTGTGATAACGCTTTTTTTCTGTACAACGTTCATTCTTGCCGGAGGAAACCATGCAAGGTGCAGGCCAATTTATCGCGCAGCACGGCAGGCAAAAATGAGACGTATTTAGGTTAGATGGAATAGGGCTGAACGCGCAGAGTTTTATGAAATAAATGTGAAGGCGGTGATGACTATTCGGGAAAAAATGCGGGAAAAAATCCAAAAAAAAACGGCCAGCTGGGCTGACCGTTATCGCTTTGTGATTTTTTAAAGCCCTGAGGCTAAAGAAAAATTACAGGTTTGAAGCGTTTTCTGACAGGTATTTAGCTACGCCGTCTGGAGAAGCGCCCATACCTTGTTTGCCTTTTTCCCACTGAGCTGGGCACACTTCGCCGTGCTCTTCGTGGAATTGCAGCGCGTCAACCATACGCAGCATTTCGTCGATGTTACGGCCCAGTGGCAGGTCGTTAACAACCTGGTGGCGAACCACGCCTTCTTTGTCGATCAGGAAAGAACCACGCAGCGCAACACCAGCTTCTGGGTGTTCGATACCGTAGGCTTTCTGAACTTCACGTTTGATGTCAGCAACCATCGCGTATTTAACTTCGCCGATGCCGCCTTTCTCAACAGGGGTTTTACGCCATGCGTTGTGAACGAACTCAGAGTCGAAAGAAACACCAACAACTTCAACGCCACGCTTCTGGAATTCTTCGTAACGGTGATCGAAAGCGATCAGCTCAGAAGGACATACGAAAGTGAAGTCCATTGGCCAGAAGAACAGAACAGTTGGTTTGCCCGCAGTGTGTTTTTTGAAGTTGAAGTTATCAACAACTTCACCGCTACCAAGTACAGCTGCTGCTGTGAAATCTGGGGCCGGACGAGTTACCAGGACCATAAGTACTCCTATTGGTGAGGTAAAAGAATTAGGGGTGTATAAATCGACAGCCAGTATAGAGGCTGGGGGGAAGCGAATAAACCCCATCAGACCAATCAATCAGATAGTATTCGACTATCAGTCTGTGGAGTAAGTCGCAATTCTGATTATGAATAACCGGCTGATTTGCAGAGAATTGTGTCGCGATTCACGATTATTTTCTGCTTAAGTCAAATTTCCTGCTGCCTGGCTTGCAGCATCATCTGCGGATAAAACTGCCAAAAAAGTTGTTCCAGCGCGTCATAATTCAATTCGAGGTCGTGATATGACCCAGCCAGCGCGCTGAGTTTCGGGCGGCGGGCGGCCATATTCGACAAGGCATTGCCGATATTGGGCAGCGCGGCATAGCTCTGCATCCAGCGATCTGACCACAAATAGCGATTCAGATTGATAAAGCGCTCCGGCATTCCATCCAGCTGCGGCTCAATCTCTTGGCGGCAAGCCTCGATAAACTCTTCCAGCTCAATGTCTGGCGAGAGGGTAGCCCAGTGGCGGCAGAGGAAGTGGTCCCACACCATGTCCAGTGTGATAGGCGCGACGCGGCGGAAATCATCGCGGAAATAGCTGCGGGCGATTTTCACTTCCGGCAGGGTGTCGGTCATGACGTCGACCCGCCGATGCATGCGAATGCCGCTGACGATCTCAGTGGAAAATAGCGAGTCAGGATTGCCACGGACGAAGTCGGCCAGCAGGTTTCCGAGTAGCGAACTGTTGGCGAGTGAGGCCAGATGGAGATGAGCTAAAAAATTCATCCGCACAGTATAATGCAAGAAACATGATCAATGACATGTCAGGATATGCCTTTCTTGGGGGAGAAGCTTGCAGCAAAAGGCCCGTACCACTAGACTAAGCCGCCTGTTTTTGTCCGTTAACTGAAGTGAAAAGCCATGCGCGTTGCCGATTTTTCTTTTGAACTCCCCGAGTCCCTGATTGCCCGCTATCCGCAGACCCAGCGCAGCGGCTGCCGTTTGTTGTCGCTGGACGGGCCAAGCGGCGAACTGACGCACGGCATTTTCACCGACCTGCTCGACAAGCTCGATGCCGGTGACCTGCTGGTCTTCAACAATACCCGCGTGATCCCCGCCCGCGTCTTTGGCCGCAAGGTCAGCGGCGGCAAGATTGAAGTGCTGGTGGAGCGCGTGCTTGATTCCAAACGCATTTTGGCTCACGTGCGTGCTTCAAAGTCGCCAAAACCGGGCGCTGAACTGCTGTTAGGCGATAACGAAAATATCAAAGCTACCATGGTGGCGCGTCACGATACGCTGTTCGAGCTGGAATTTAATGAAGATCGCGATGTCTTCACTCTGCTGGAAGAGATCGGCCACATGCCGTTGCCTCCTTATATAGACCGCCCGGACGAAGACGCCGACCGCGAGCTGTATCAGACGGTTTACAGCGAGCGCCTTGGCGCGGTGGCAGCACCGACAGCTGGCCTGCACTTCGACCAGCCGCTAATGGACGCGCTGAAAGAGAAGGGCGTGGAGTTTGCTTTTGTGACGCTGCACGTCGGCGCAGGCACCTTCCAGCCCGTGCGCGTGGACACCATTGAAGACCACGTGATGCACGCCGAATACGCCGAAGTGCCGCAAGAAGTGGTCGACGCGGTATTGGCCTGTAAAGCGCGCGGAAAGCGCGTGATTGCGGTGGGAACCACCTCAGTACGCTCACTGGAGAGCGCCGCCAAGGCGGCAGAGGACGCGCTGATTGCGCCATTCTTCGGCGATACCAAGATCTTTATCTATCCGGGCTACCACTATCAGGTGATTGACGCGCTGGTGACCAATTTCCACCTGCCGGAATCCACGCTGATCATGCTGGTTTCAGCGTTTGCCGGATATAAAAACACCATGAATGCTTACCACCAGGCGGTGGCTGAGCAGTACCGGTTCTTTAGTTATGGTGATGCAATGTTCATCAACCGTAACCCGCTGGCTCCGCAAGAAGCGGTCGGCCAGTAACCATTGGCCCGGACGCATTCGATGCATTCGGGCTTTCTTTTTCTGCGGATAACTCTGCGGAGTAACCCCATCAGACTGTTTCTCTGATGCTGGAGGCACTGTGAAGTACGAATTAAGCACTACTGATGGCCGCGCACGCCGCGGACGTCTGGTTTTCGAACGTGGCGTGGTTGAAACCCCGGCATTTATGCCCGTGGGCACTTACGGCACGGTAAAAGGCATGACGCCGGAAGAAGTGAAAGACACTGGCGCGCAGATCCTGCTCGGCAACACTTTCCACCTCTGGCTGCGCCCGGGTCAGGAAATCATGAAGTTGCACGGCGACCTGCATGACTTTATGAACTGGCACGGCCCAATCCTGACTGACTCCGGCGGTTTCCAAGTGTTCAGCTTGGGCGCGATGCGTAAGATCAAAGAAGAGGGCGTGCACTTCCGTAACCCGATTAACGGCGATCCTGTGTTCCTCAGCCCTGAAAAGTCGATGGAGATCCAAAACGATCTCGGTTCTGACATCGTGATGATCTTTGACGAATGTACGCCGTACCCGGCGGATTGGGACTATGCCAAGCGTTCAATGGAGATGTCTCTGCGCTGGGCGAAACGCAGCCGCGATCGTCACAACGAATTGAATAATAAGAATGCTTTGTTCGGCATTATTCAAGGTAGCGTTTACGAAGATTTACGAGATGTATCATTAAAAGGGCTGGTAGAGATTGGCTTTGATGGTTACGCTGTGGGCGGCTTGGCGGTAGGTGAGCCGAAAGAAGACATGCACCGTATTCTTGAGCATGTTTGTCCGCAGATCCCGGAAGATAAACCGCGTTATCTGATGGGCGTCGGTAAACCAGAAGATTTGGTCGAAGGCGTACGTCGTGGCGTCGATATGTTTGACTGCGTAATGCCTACGCGTAATGCGCGTAACGGTCATCTGTTCGTCACTGACGGCATCGTGAAAATCCGTAATGCCAAGCATAAAGATGATACCTCGACCCTCGATGAGCATTGCGATTGTTACACCTGTCGCAATTACAGCCGTGCCTACTTGCATCATCTCGACCGTTGCAACGAAATACTGGGTGCGCGCCTGAATACCATCCACAATCTGCGCTATTACCAGCGTCTGATGGCGGGTTTACGCCAGGCTATCGAAGAGGGTAAATTAGAGCTGTTTGTAAAAGACTTCTACGAGCGTAAAGGGAAAGAGGTTCCACCTCTTAATTTTTGAGCCTGAAGTGTTAACGACCCGTTCTATTTAATGATTTACCGGCGTCGCTCTTTTGGCGGCGCTTTTAAATGAGTCGCTTAAACAGAAACAGACGATTTAACGTTATGTTTCATAACAACAATGAGGGAATTTAAATGAGTCTTTTCATTTCCGATGCAGTCGCAGCTACCGGCGCACCGTCACAGGGAAGTCCTTACTCTCTGGTCATCATGCTGGTCGTTTTTGGTCTGATTTTCTATTTCATGATCCTGCGCCCGCAACAGAAACGCTCTAAAGAACACAAAAAACTGATGGATTCCATCGGTAAAGGTGACGAAGTGATGACCACCGGTGGTCTGATCGGTCGCGTAAGCAAAGTCGCTGAAACTGGCTTCATTGTTATCGCGCTGAACGACACTACTGAAGTGATGATCAAGCGTGACTTCGTGGCTGCCGTTCTGCCGAAAGGTACGATGAAGGCTCTTTAATTTTCGATTTTCCCGAAGGGAACTGCCGTGTTAAACCGTTATCCTTTGTGGAAGTATCTGATGCTGATCGCTGTGATCATCGTCGGTTTGCTATACGCACTTCCCAACCTTTATGGTGAGGATCCGGCTGTTCAAATTACTGGCGCTCGGGGCTCCGACGCCAGTGTTGCAACGCTGGACCAAGTCAAAAACGTATTAGATCAAGACAAAATTCCAAGCAAATCTATTGCACTGGAAAATGGTCAAATCCTTGCCCGCTTTAAAGACACTGATGTACAGCTGCGCGCTCGCGAAGCCCTCACCAGCGCCCTGGGCGACAAATTTGTTATTGCTCTTAACCTCGCGCCAGCAACGCCGCGCTGGTTGAGCGTAATGGGCGCTGAGCCAATGAAGCTCGGTCTTGACCTGCGTGGTGGTGTTCACTTCCTGATGGAAGTTGACATGGATACCGCGCTGAGCAAGCTGCAAGAGCAGACCATGGACAGCATGCGCAGTGATCTGCGCGAGAAAAATATTCCTTACGCCACGGTCCGTAAACTCGACAACTATGGTGTCGAAGTGCGTTTCCGTGATGCCGCAACTCGCGACAGCGCCGTTAGCTATCTTTCCCCGCGTCACCGTGATTTAGTCATCACCGCCAGTGGCGACAATGCCGCGCGCGTCGTTATGACTGATGATCGCCTGAGCGAAGCCCGTGAATACGCCGTTCAGCAAAACATCAACATTTTGCGTAACCGTGTAAACCAACTGGGTGTGGCTGAGCCGCTGGTACAGCGTCAAGGTTCAGACCGTATCGTGGTTGAGCTGCCGGGGATTCAGGACACTGCCCGCGCCAAAGAAATTTTGGGTGCGACAGCAACGCTGGAATTCCGTCTGGTTAACACCAACGTTGATGCGACTGCCGCAGCTTCTGGCCGCGTGCCGGGCGACAGTGAAGTGAAAAATACTCGTGATGGGCGTCCGGTTGTCTTGTACAAGCGCGTGATCCTGACCGGTGACCACATCACTGACTCCACGTCTAGCATGGACGAGTACAACCAGCCGCAGGTTAACATCTCCCTCGACAGCGCAGGCGGCAACGCCATGTCTAACTTCACCAAGGACAATATCGGTAAGCCGATGGCGACCCTGTTTGTGGAGTACAAAGACAGCGGTAAGAAAGATGCTAACGGCCGTTCGATTCTGGCTAAGCAAGAAGAAGTTATCAACGTCGCGACTATCCAGTCACGTCTGGGTAACAGCTTCCGCATTACCGGCGTTAACGATCCGAATGAAGCTCGCCAGCTCTCCCTGCTGCTGCGTGCGGGTGCGCTGATTGCGCCAATTCAGATTGTCGAAGAACGTACCATTGGTCCAACTTTGGGTATGCAGAACATTACTCAGGGTCTGGAAGCCTGCTTGTGGGGTCTGGTCGCGTCAATTCTGTTTATGGTGGTTTGGTATCGTAAGTTTGGTGTGATTGCGACAACCGCGCTGGTGGCTAACTTGGTTCTGATTGTTGGGATCATGTCTCTGCTGCCGGGAGCAACGCTGACCATGCCGGGTATTGCCGGTATCGTACTGACCCTTGCGGTTGCGGTTGATGCCAACGTACTGATTAACGAACGTATTAAGGAAGAGCTGAAGAACGGGCGTTCCGTTCAGCAGGCGATTCATGAAGGCTATAAAGGCGCGTTCTCCAGTATCGTTGATGCCAACATTACTACCCTGATCACGGCGATTATTCTTTATGCGGTGGGTACCGGTTCGATAAAAGGCTTTGCTATCACCACGGCTATCGGTGTTGCAACCTCGATGTTTACATCAATCGTCGGAACCCGTGCCATCGTCAACCTGCTTTACGGCGGCAAACGCATTAAAAAGCTGTCTATCTGAGGAGTGCGTTGTGGCACAGCAACAATATACTGTTGAACAACTGAACTACGGCCGTAAAGTCATCGACTTTATGCGCTGGGACAACTTGGCCTTCGCCATTTCTGGTCTGTTGTTGATCGTTTCTATCGCGATCATCGGTGTTCGCGGGTTTAACTGGGGTCTGGACTTTACCGGCGGTACGGTAATTGAGATCAGCCTCGACCAACCCGCTAACCTTGATGACATGCGTGCATCAATGGAGAAAGCCGGGTTCACCGACCCTGTGGTCCAGAACTTTGGTAGCAGCCGTGACATTATTGTCCGTCTGCCGCCAACGTCAGGCACTGCGGGTCAGGAACTGGGTAACAAAGTCATCGGGCTTATCAACGCCGACATCGACAAAAATGCGTCAGTAAAACGTATTGAGTTCGTGGGTCCAAGCGTAGGTAGCGATCTGGCTCAGGCCGGTGCGATGGCGCTGTTGATTGCGCTTATCTGTATCCTGATTTACGTCGGTTTCCGCTTCGAGTGGCGACTGGCGTTGGGTGCGGTTATCGCGTTGGCGCACGACGTCATCATCACCATGGGCGTGTTGTCTCTGTTCAGAATTGAGGTTGACCTGACCATCATCGCTTCCCTGATGTCGGTTATTGGTTACTCTCTGAATGACTCCATCGTGGTTTCGGACCGTATTCGTGAGAACTTCCGCAAGATCCGTCGCGGTACATCTTACGAAATCATGAACGTGTCCCTGACCCAGACCCTGAGCCGTACCATCATGACCTCAGCCACCACGCTGATGGTTGTTCTGATGCTCTATATCTTTGGCGGCGCGTTGCTGGAAGGCTTCTCACTGACCATGTTGATCGGTGTATCAATCGGTACGGTTTCATCTATCTATGTGGCATCCGCGTTAGCGCTGAAACTTGGCATGAAACGCGAACACATGTTGCAGCAGAAAGTCGAGAAAGAGGGCGCAGATCAGCCTTCGATCCTGCCTTAATCTGTTCAGCATCAGCCATGAAAAAGCCTCGCAATTGCGAGGCTTTTTTTATGCTTTGAGAAAGCGGTTAGTTGGCGGCGGCGGGCTGTTGAACTGCTGGCACCGGGCCAAGAATGTTATGCAGGCGAACAAAGCCGAGGGTTTCGACGCGAATATTCTGGAAGTTCACGTCGATAACCTGCTCCGCGCTCGGCAGCAGGGTCGGCACGCTGGCGATATTTTGCGTTTGCATATCCACAGTTAAAGGTTTGCCAGTGACCGGGTCGAGCTGTCCCCAGTCCAGCGAGGCGGTGAATGGCGGCAGTGGCTGCCCCGACACGCTTTTGATCCGCAACAGCCCCTGAACACCGCTGGCATCTGGAGAAACATTGGTCAGGGTTACGCTTAACTCACCAATATCACTCTTCACCACCGCCGCGCTTTTCGCCGCTGGCAGGATATACAGACCGTCGGTTGACTGGCGGTTGAGCAGGGTTTGCTGCTCCAGCGCGCTGGCTAAATCGGTCAGACGCTGTAATTTTTGGTTCAACTGGCCGACTTCAGACCGCAGTTCTGTCACTTGGGGGTCTTGCTGGGCACAACCTGATAAAGCCAGCAGGGCTGTAACGGCTAAAGTTGCGCGAAAATGCACTGTCATGTCGGTGAGTTCCTTTTCTTGCGCTCTGAGAGCGAGTTGCTCAGAGCCTGTAAAATCGTAGGGTGAAGGGGGAAACGTGCAGCTCCTCCCGCTCAAACAAGGGGTTAAGTTTAACCTGATGTGCACCAAAGTAGCGACAGCCTTTGTTGTCGCGCCACTTCGCGCTAAACTAATCACCCATCAAGACCGCCATCAGGAACTGCTATGCATTGCCCATTTTGTGCTGCTGTTGATACGAAAGTCATCGATTCCCGCCTGGTTGGCGATGGATCGCAAGTTCGCCGCCGTCGCCAGTGCCTGGTTTGCCACGAACGCTTTACTACTTTTGAAGTGGCTGAGCTGGTGATGCCCCGCGTGATTAAAAGCAATGACGTTCGCGAACCCTTCAATGAAGACAAACTGCGTCGCGGTTTCTTGAAGGCGTTGGAAAAACGCCCTGTCAGCTCCGATGACGTTGAAATGGCCATCAGCCACATTAAGTCACAATTGCGGGCTACGGGAGAGCGCGAAATTCCTGCCAAAATGATTGGCAATCTGGTTATGGATGCACTTAAAAAACTGGATAAAGTCGCCTACATTCGCTTTGCTTCGGTATATCGCAGCTTTGAGGATATCCGCGAGTTCGGCGAAGAGATTGCTCGTCTTCAGGATTAAGGATAGTTATGTCCACAGAATCATTGCATGCAGATGAAAAATATATGGCTCGCGCCTTTGAACTGGCGCGACTCGGCCGCTTCACTACCACACCAAACCCGAATGTTGGCTGCGTTATCGTCCGTGATGGCGAAATCGTGGGCGAGGGGTATCACATCAAGGCCGGTGGGCCACACGCCGAAGTTCACGCGCTGCGCATGGCAGGTGAAAAGGCCAAAGGCGCCACGGCTTATGTCACTCTTGAGCCTTGCAGCCACCACGGCCGCACGCCTCCTTGCGCCGACGCCCTGATTGCCGCCGGTGTCGCACGTGTGGTTGCTTCAATGCAAGACCCTAACCCGGAAGTCGCCGGGCGTGGGCTATATCGCTTGCAACAGACTGGCATCGAAGTCAGTCATGGTTTGATGCACAGCGAAGCCGAAGCCATTAACCTCGGCTTCCTCAAGCGCATGCGTACCGGCTTCCCTTATGTGCAGCTAAAAATGGCGGCGTCGCTGGATGGCCGCACGGCGATGGCGTCCGGCGAAAGCCAGTGGATCACCTCCGCCGCCGCGCGTGCCGATGTGCAACGCTTCCGCGCGCAAAGCTCGGCGATTCTTAGCTCCAGCGCCACGGTGCTGGCAGATGACCCATCACTGAACGTTCGCTGGGACGAGCTGGATAGCGACACTCAGCGCATTTATCCGCAAGAGTCTCTGCGCCAGCCGCTGCGCATTGTTATCGACAGCCAAAACCGTGTGACGCCGCAGCACAAGCTGGTCAATCAGCCGGGCGATACTTGGCTGGCCCGCCTTGCCGCCGATGAGCAACCTTGGCCTGAATCCACCGAGCAGTGGGTGGTTCCGGGGCGAGACAACCGCGTTGACTTAGTACTGCTGATGATGCAACTCGCCAAACGCCAGATAAACAGCGTTTGGGTGGAAGCCGGGGCAGAGCTTGCCGGGGCGCTATTGCAGGCCGGTCTGGTGGATGAGCTGATTGTCTATATGGCACCAAAATTACTGGGTGAAAATGGACGTGCACTTTGTGTGCTCCCCGGCTTGCAAAGCCTGTCCGATGCGCCACAATTCACCCTCAGCGATGTGCGTCAGGTAGGCGCGGATTTGCGTCTGCGCCTGAAACCTCAGTACTAAGCAGCACGGGCGAGTGCCGCGAAAACATCGTAAAAACTCTTTGGCAGGTAAGCTTCGGCTTATCTGCTACGCCTTTTGACGGAATGTGTTTATAAATCGCATGTCCAGACAAGGTAATAATATGATAGAATCCGCCCCCCTGCGGCTGGGCTGGGCCGGGGCTGTCAAAAGCTGAACTCTTGAACCCATTTAAAGGAAAACCTATGAACGTTATCGAAGGTGCTGTAGCCACGCCGAACGCGCGCGTAGCAATCGCTATTGCCCGTTTCAACAATTTCATCAACGACAGCCTGCTGTCTGGCGCAGTTGATGCCTTGAAACGCATTGGTCAGGTTAGCGATGACAACATCACCGTAGTGTGGGTTCCAGGCGCTTATGAGCTGCCACTGGCAACTCGTGCTCTGGCGAACAGCGGCAAATATGACGCTGTTATCGCACTGGGTACCGTCATCCGTGGGGGCACTGCCCATTTCGAATTCGTGGCTGGCGAATGTAGCTCTGGTTTAGCCAGCGTTGCGCTGAACAGCGAAATCCCAGTTTCGTTCGGCGTGCTGACTACCGAAAGTATTGAGCAAGCTATTGAACGCGCAGGGACAAAAGCCGGTAACAAAGGTGCTGAAGCAGCCCTGACCGCGCTTGAAATGATTAATGTTATCAAGGCTATTAAGGCCTGAATCTAGTTAAGGGGAAATCCGTGAAACCTGCTGCTCGTCGCCGCGCCCGTGAATGTGCCGTACAGGCGCTTTACTCTTGGCAGTTGTCGAAAAACGACATTGCCGATGTTGAATTAGAATTCCTGACCGAGCAGGATGTCAAAGACGTCGACATTACCTATTTCCGCGAATTGCTGACCGGTGTTGCTACCAGTGCAGAGAAGCTCGATGCGCTGATGGCTCCCTACCTGTCTCGCCAGCTCGACGAATTGGGTCAGGTGGAAAGAGCAATCCTGCGTCTGGCTCTGTTTGAACTGAGCAAGCGTCAGGACGTCCCTTACAAAGTGGCGATTAACGAAGCGATCGAACTGGCGAAAACCTTCGGCGCTGAAGACAGCCACAAATTTGTTAACGGCGTACTGGATAAAGCGGGCCCGCACATCCGTAAAAAGTAACAGTACCGCGCGTTCACAAGTCACAACAATAAATGCATGTTGGTCATACAGCCTTTAATTTGGTTGAAGATTATGTGAAGTAACATCGCTTACCATGGCGTTGACCAACCTGTTGAGGCCGGATATCCGGCCTTAGTCATTTTTCTCCCTCATCATTCAGGCTGCAGACGCGGGTTCCCACCTTCCGCAGCGAGGCAACAGCACGAGTGACGTGGGTGACTCAATTTGGAATTTTACTATGGCATGCGGCGAATTTGATTTAATAGCTCGCTACTTTAACCGGTACAGAACGGCTCGCCGGGATGTCCAGTTAGGCATTGGCGACGACTGTGCTCTGCTGACTGTCGCTGAAAAGCAGCTATTAGCAGTAAGTACCGATACCCTGGTAGAAGGCATTCATTTCCTCAAAACAATCGATCCGGCCGATCTCGGCTATAAAGCGCTGGCCGTTAATCTCAGTGATTTAGCTGCCATGGGCGCCGATCCCGCGTGGGTTTCGCTGGCCTTAACTTTGCCGGAAGTGAACACCGAGTGGCTGGAAGCCTTCAGCGATAGCCTGTTTGAGCAGCTCAATTATTACGGCATGCAGCTGATTGGCGGCGACACCACCCGTGGCCCGCTCAGCATGACGCTGACCATTCAGGGGCTGATCCCTGTCGACCGCGCCTTAACGCGCGGCGGTGCCAGCGTCGGTGACTGGATCTTCGTTACCGGCTCGCTAGGTGACAGCGCGGCTGGCTTGGCCCTGTTGCTAGAGCAACTTAGCGTCGACAACGCCGAGTACCGCGACACTCTGCTGCAGCGCCATCTGCGCCCGACGCCGCGCATCTTGCAGGGGCAGGCGCTGCGTGGCTTAGCCACCTCGGCCATTGATATCTCCGACGGCTTGATTTCAGACCTCAAACACGTGCTGACCGCTAGCGGCTGCGGCGCGCGTATCGACTTAGACGCGTTGCCGCTGTCAGAAGCCTTGCTGGGCAGCGTGGATGGCGATCAGGCGCTGAAATGGGCGCTGACCGGCGGCGAAGACTATGAGCTTTGCTTCACCGTTCCCGAAATTAACCGTGGCGCGCTGGACGTGGCTCTCAGCCATCTGGGCGTTGATTTTACCTGTGTCGGCCAGATGGCTCCGCTGTCTGAAGGCATCACCTTCTTGCGTTCAGGCGAGCCGGTGGAGCTTGACTGGCAAGGGTTTGATCACTTTTCAGCAGGAGTTGTTGCGTGACCGTTAGCCATAAAAAGCGACCTGAGAACTACAAAGGTAAAACCGGCGACCATAAACGAGATATGGCCGCTGCGAAGAAGCGCCTGAACCTGCGCAACCCGTGGCACTTGTTGGCTACCGGCTTTGGCAGCGGGCTTTTCCCTTACGGGCCGGGCACTGCTGGTTCGATTGCCGCGATCCCTTTCTGGATCCTGCTGACCTATCTACCGTGGCAGCTTTACTCGCTGGTGGTGATGTTCAGCATCTGTATCGGGGTTTACCTCTGCCGCCAAACGGCCAGAGACATGCAGGTTCACGACCACGGCAGCATCGTTTGGGATGAGTTTGTCGGCATGTGGATCACCCTGATGGCGCTGCCGGTCAATGATTGGCAGTGGGTCGTCGGCGGTTTCGTGGTGTTCCGCATTCTGGATATCTGGAAGCCGTGGCCAATCCGCTGGTTTGACCGCAATGTCCACGGCGGCATGGGCATCATGATTGATGATGTGATCGCCGGGATTTTTGCCGCAGGGATTATCTATCTGATTGGGCACCACTGGCCGATTGGCCTGTTTTAAGCCGATTTAAGATGTGAAAAGGCGCTGAGCTTATGGCTTCAGCGCCTTTTTTTATGCTTTTTCGCGGAGCGCGATTATTTATAGCCCGTCGCCTCATGCGGCTGATAGGCCATCTCCAGCTCGGCAATCTCCTCTATCGACAGCTTCACTTGCAGCGCCGCAATGGCATCTTCAAGGTGCGCAGGGCGCGATGCTCCGATGATAGGCGCAGTGACGGCGGGCTTTGCCAGCAGCCACGCCAAGGCTATTTGCGCGCGCGGCACGCCGTGGTCCTGAGCTACTTTCTCCAGACGCTCGGCAATTTTGGCATCGGCGGCCTCGGTGGCGTCATACAGCCTTTGGCCGACCTCGTCGGAAACCGAGCGCGCGGTGGTTTCACCCCAAGGCCTCGTCAGCCTGCCTCGCGCCAGCGGGCTCCACGGCAGCACGGCGATATTCTCCTGCACGCAGAGCGGATGCATGTCGTTCTCCTCTTCGCGCTGGATCAGGTTGTACTGATCCTGCATTGAGACAAACGACGCCCAGCCATTTTTCGCCGACACCTCCAGCGCCAGCTTGAACTGCCGGGCATGCATGGAGGAGGCGCCGATATAACGCGCCTTGCCTGATTTCACTACTTCATTTAGCGCGTCCAGCGTCTCTTCGATCGGCGTTTCATAGTCCCAGCGATGGATTTGCAGCAGGTCCACGTGATCCATACCCAAGCGTCGTAGGCTGTCATCAATGGATTGCAGAATCGAGGCGCGAGACAGGCCCGGCTTGAGGCCGGTGACGGCGTTGTAGACCTTGGTGGCGACCACCACGTCTTCGCGCCGGGCGAAATCTTTCAGCGCGCGGCCAATAATTTCTTCGCTACTGCCATCGGAGTAGTTGTTGGAGGTATCAAAGAAATTAATCCCGGCGTCCAGCGCCTGCTTGATGATAGGGCGGCTGCTCTCCTCGGGGAGAGTCCAGGCGTGAGAGCCGCGGTCCGGCTCGCCAAAGGTCATACAGCCCAAACACAGGCGTGACACCTTAAGATCGGTTTTTCCTAGTGTAATGCGTTGCATCATTCCTCCTGCTTGTTGTTTTTATTCAAGAACAACCTGTGCAGATTCATAGCACGCTATAAGTGTAGTTCAGGCAAGGCGGAGAGCAGGATAACGGCGGGAGTAAGTGTGAAATTCCCCTCTTTAACAGTCTAAAGAGGGGAATGGGGCGGCGGTTAAGCCAGCCAGTGGTTGATTTGGCGTTCGATGCCTGCGGCGTCCAGACCAATGTCGCGGCGGACTTCGTCCTGCGTGCCTTGGGAGACGAAGTGGTCCGGCAAGCCAATATTCAGCACCGGTACCATTAGGCGTTTGGACATCAGCAGCTCGTTCACGCCGCTACCCGCGCCGCCCATGATGGCGTTCTCTTCCAGCGTCACCAGCACTTCATGGCTGGCCGCCAGTTCGAGCACCAGAGCTTCATCGAGAGGTTTGACGAAACGCATGTCGACCAGCGTCGCATTGAGCTTTTCGGCCACGGCGTTGGCTTCTGGCAGCAGGGTGCCGAAGTTTAAGATAGCCATCTTCTCGCCTTCGCGACGCACAATGCCTTTACCGATTGGCAGTGAAGCCAGCGGCGTACACTCCGCGCCGGTTCCGTTGCCGCGCGGGTAACGCACCGCCACCGGACCCTCTTGATAGTGGTAGCCGGTGTGCAGCATCTGGCGACATTCGTTCTCATCGCTCGGCGTCATAATGACCATGTTCGGGATGCAGCGCAGGAAGGAGAGGTCAAACGCGCCCTGATGGGTCTGGCCGTCGGCACCGACGATACCGCCACGGTCGATGGCGAACAGTACCGGCAGATTTTGGATCGCCACGTCGTGGATCACCTGATCGTAGGCGCGCTGTAAGAAGGTCGAGTAGATGGCGACGATTGGCTTGTAGCCGCCGATAGCCAATCCGGCGGCAAAGGTCACCGCGTGCTGCTCGGCAATGGCCACGTCGAAATACTGCTCTGGATATTCTTTGGAGAAGCGCACCATGCCGGAGCCTTCGCGCATCGCCGGGGTGACCGCCATCAGCTTGCTGTCTTTGGCGGCGGTTTCACACAGCCAGTCGCCAAACACTTTGGAATAAGTCGGCAAACCTTCTTTGCTTTTCGGCAGCGTGCCCAACAGCGGATCAAACTTCGGCACGGCGTGCCAGCTGATCGGATCCTTCTCGGCTGGCTCGTAGCCTTTGCCTTTCTTGGTCATGATGTGCAGCAGCTGCGGGCCTTTCAGCTCGCGCATGTTTTTCAGCGTCTGCACCAGCGCCAGCACGTCGTGACCGTCGACTGGGCCTATATAGTTAAAGCCCAGCTCTTCGAACAGGGTGCCCGGTACCATCATGCCTTTCAGATGTTCTTCCGTACGGCGTACCAGCTCTTTAATCGGAGGAATGCCGGACAGCACTTTCTTGCCGCCTTCGCGCAGGCGCGAGTAAAGCTTGCCGGAGAGCAGCTGTGCCAGATGGTTATTCAGCGCACCGACGTTCTCGGAAATCGACATTTCATTGTCATTGAGCACTACCAGCATGTCTGACTTAATGTCACCCGCGTGGTTCATCGCTTCAAACGCCATACCGGCGGTGATCGCGCCATCGCCAATCACGCAGATGGTGCGGCGGCCTTTGCCTTCGCGCTCGGCGGCCACGGCCATGCCTAAACCAGCACTGATTGAGGTGGAGGAGTGGCCCACGGACAGGGTGTCAAACTCACTCTCACCGCGCCACGGGAAAGGATGCAGGCCATCTTTTTGGCGAATGGTCGAAATTCTGTCGCGGCGACCCGTCAGGATTTTGTGCGGGTAGGCCTGATGGCCGACGTCCCACACCAGACTGTCGAATGGCGTGTTATAGACGTAGTGCATCGCGACGGTCAGTTCAACCGCGCCCAGACCGGACGCAAAATGCCCGCTGGACTGGCTGACGCTGGCCAATAGGTATTGGCGAAGTTCGTCGCAGAGCTTTGGCAAGCTCTCTTTAGGAAGCGAACGGAGTTCTTCGGGATTCTCCGCCAGCGCCAAGGTCGGGTATTTGGCTAATTCAAGACTCATGAGTTGCTCATAGTAAGTTCAACGGCATATAGGCTGCCTCGCGGACGTTGCTGCTTCCCTGTCGCAACGCCCTTGGCCCGGCTATATCAATTATCGCGTTCAATCACGAAGCGGGCTAATGCGTGCAGCGGTGCCGTGTTGTAAGAAAGTGCGGCCAGCTGTTCTAATGCCGAGACCGCTTCTTGGTAGAGGTCTTTGGCTTTCGCTTGTGCGCCATCCAGTCCCAGCAGTGCGGGATAGGTGCTTTTGCCGAGTTGCTGATCGGCTCCCTGACGTTTGCCGAGTTTTTCGGTGTCGCCAATCACATCCAGAATGTCGTCCTGAACCTGAAACGCCAGGCCAATAGCTTGTGCGTAAATATCCAGTTGCGGGAGTGCCGCGCGGCCTTTTTCACCGGCTGCTAACGCCCCCATGCGAACGGCGGCGCGGATCAGCGCGCCGGTTTTGTGGCGATGGATCTGCTCTAAGGCTTGCAGATCGATCTGTTGACCTTCTGCCGCCAAATCCAGTGCCTGACCGCCACACATGCCCGCGATACCACTGGCAGCCGCCAGTTCGGACATCATGGAGAGGCGGTCTTGCAGGCGAACTTCACCCATTGGGCCGTCGGCCAAAATAGTGAAAGCCAGCGTTTGCAGAGCATCACCGGCCAGAATGGCGTTCGCCTCGCCAAATTTAATGTGACAAGTCGGTTGGCCGCGACGCAGGTCGTCATCATCCATGGCGGGTAAATCGTCATGGATCAGCGAGTAGGCGTGGATGCATTCAATCGAGGCCGCCGGGGCGTCCAGCGAGTCCAAATGCAGACCAAACAGCTGACCTGTAGCATAGACCAAATAAGGACGTAGGCGTTTTCCGCCCAGCAAAGCCCCGTGGCGCATGGCTTGAGCCAGCGGCATCTCGGCAAAAGGTTGCGCGTCAATATAGGTGGTCAGCGCCTGATCGACACGTTTTTGCACCGCGCGGAGCTGACTGCTGAAGTCGATGCCTTCGGCTTGTTGTTCAATATCAGCCATGACAGATCACTCAGCTTCCGGGGTAAAAGGTGTCAGCGGGGCGTCATTGTCGCTATCAAGCAGGATTTGTACGCGCTGCTCGGCCTGTTGCAATTTCTGCTGTCCCTGACGGGCCAATTGCACGCCGGTTTCGAACTCATTCAGCGCGTCTTCCAGCGGCAATTCGCCAGATTCGAGGCGAGAGACAATCTGTTCCAGTTCGGCCAGAGCAGTTTCAAAGTTGGCGGGTGCTACAGCTTTTTTCGGCATAATTCTCTTTCAAACTCGTTGGTCAGATAGGTAGGGCAACAATGTGACGCTGCAATGTAAGTCATAGCCCTTGCGGGATTCCGTCTCGACGTCATACCCGATGTGTGGTTTTGTGCGCAGAGTCCCTATTTAAAGTGGTATACTTTGCGCCGCTGAATCTTGTGAAACAAAAAGTATTGTTAAGCTAAAGCTATTCAACGCTGAAAAGCCAACAGGCTCTATTACTCGTTAGTGTTAGTCGGCGTTGGGCTTAACAATAATAGGCGCTTTAAGCCTGATCCAGCCACTCATTCCCTGTTTTCTCACTGCTAACAAAAGACTGCTATGAAGTTTATCATTAAATTGTTCCCAGAAATCACCATCAAGAGTCAATCTGTGCGTTTGCGCTTCATTAAGATCCTCGCAAGCAGCATTCGCAACATCATTAAACCTCAGGATGAGTCATTGGCAGTGGTTCGCCACTGGGATCATATCGAAGTTCGTAGTAAAGACGAAAGTAAACACGACTTGATTATCGAATTGCTGTGTCGCATTCCCGGCATTCGTCACGTCGAAGAAGTGGAAGATCGTCCTTACACCGATATGCACAATATCTTCGAGCAGGCGCTGGAAGCTTATGGTCCTGAAGTTGAAGGCAAAACCTTCTGCGTGCGCGTGAAGCGCCGTGGCAAGCACAGCTTCAGCTCCGGCGACGTCGAGCGCTATGTTGGCGGTGGTTTGAATCAACACGTTGAATCTGCACGGGTTAATCTGACTAATCCGCAGGTGACGGTGAAGTTGGAAATCAACGATGACCAGCTGGTGCTGATTAAGAGCCGCCACGAAGGTCTGGGCGGCTACCCGATTGGCACGCAGGAAGACGTGCTGTCGTTGATCTCCGGCGGGTTTGACTCCGGCGTGTCGAGCTACATGTTGATGCGTCGCGGCTGCCGCGTGCATTACTGCTTCTTCAACCTCGGCGGCTCAGCGCATGAAATCGGCGTCAAGCAAGTGGCTTACTACCTGTGGAACCGTTTTGGTAGCTCCCACAAAGTGCGTTTCATCGCGATCGACTTCGAGCCGGTAGTGGGTGAAATCCTTGAGAAAGTGGAAGACGGCCAGATGGGCGTGGTGCTAAAACGCATGATGGTGCGCGCGGCCTCGCAAATCGCCGAGCGTTACGGCGTTCAGGCGTTGGTTACCGGCGAGGCGCTGGGGCAGGTTTCCAGCCAAACGCTGACTAACCTGCGTCTCATCGACAATGCCACTGACACGCTGATCCTGCGCCCGCTTATCTCTCACGATAAAGAGCACATTATTAATTTGGCCCGCCAGATTGGTACGGAAGACTTTGCGAAAACCATGCCGGAATATTGCGGTGTGATCTCCAAAAGCCCGACCGTGAAAGCCGTGAAAGAGAAAATCGAAGCCGAAGAGCAGATGTTCGACTTCTCGATTCTCGACAAAGTGGTCAGCGAAGCGCAGAACCAAGATATCCGCCAGATTGCCGAACAAGCCGCGCAGGAAGTGAAAGAAGTCGAAACTGTGGCCGAGTTAGTAAGCACTGACATTCTTCTGGATATCCGTGCGCCAGACGAAGCAGAAGAGAAGCCGCTCGAGCTGGACAATATCGAAATCAAAGCCGTGCCTTTCTACAAGCTCAGCACCCAGTTTGCCGAGTTGGATCAGAGCAAGACTTACTTGCTGTACTGCGAGCGCGGCGTGATGAGCCGCCTTCAGGCGCTGTATCTGCACGAGCAGGGCTACACCAACGTTAAAGTTTACCGCCCATAAGTTTTATGGCGCGCTAAAAAACAAAACCCGGCAATGCCGGGTTTTTTTATGGTTTTTTCAACGCAACCAGAAAGAGAGTGAGCGGTTACTCACGTGCGCCTTCATCAGTGAAATTATAAATCCCCGGCGACATCACTAACTGGGCGGCAATCTCCGCCGCTTTGGCTCGGTCGAACAACAGTTCGATCAGTTTCAGGGTGAACTCCATCGCGCTGCCCGGCCCTTGGCTGGTGAGCAAGTTAACCCGTGGGTCATGCATCACCCGGCGATCGGACCATTTGTTGGCGGCGATTTTATCTTTCAGCCCCGGAAAACCGGTGATATTGGCGATGGGGAATAAGTCGTGATATTCCAGCACCAGTGCAGGCGCGGCGCAGATAGCGGCAACAACTTTACCGGCGAAGTGCATCTGGCGAACGGTTTCCACCAGCAGCGGGCTGTCGCGGAAGCACTCGGCCCCTTTCACCCCGCCCGGCAGAACAATGGCGTCATAGTCGTTATCGGCAACGTCCACCAGTGCGGCATCGGCCAGCAGCCGCACACCGCGCGAGCAGGTAATTTCCAGCGCACCGTCGCCCGCCACGCTTGCCGTGGTGACCTTGGCACCGGCTCTTACCAGCAGGTCGATGGCCGTAACGGCCTCAATTTCCTCACTCCCAGGTGCTAGGCAGACCAGAACCGAAACGCTCATAGCCATTTTCCTTTCTTTTAACGGTATCGAATAAGCGACTGTTCACCGGCAGAGTCAGCCCGTGTTTGCGCCCGCGACGAATAACATAGCCGGTAATATAGTCGATTTCTGTGTGACGCTGGGTGCGGATGTCCTGCAACATCGACGAGTGGTTAGCGGCCGTGGTGTCGATCACCTGATACACATAGCTCAGCAGGGAGTCGGCGTGCGTCTGGTAGCCTTCAATCGCCATCACTTCGGCGACTTCAGAGCAGATCTGCTCGATTTCGCTGCCGAAGCCCAGCAAATCCCCATTGGTACAATTATGCACGGCGGTCAGTGGGTTAATCACACAGTTCACCGCCAGCTTGTTCCATAAGGAAGGGTAGATGTTGTTATGCCAAGCCACGTCGGGCAGGGCGTCGTGCAGCACGTCGGCGATATGGCTGGAAGCCGCGCCGCGCGCAGAAACCGGGCCGATATGAGTTATCCCAGCCGCAACGTGCAGAATGGCATTGCCCTCGTGGCGCGCGGCATGCGTGGTCGCCCCTTGCAGGATGGACAGGCGGCTGGCGGGCAATTCGTCGATGGTGCCCATGCCGTTATGCAGCAGCAGCAGGGTGCAATTGTCGTTGAGCATCGGCATCAGCGCGCTCACTGCGCCGGAGACTTGCCAAGCTTTTAGCGTCACCAACAGCAGTTCGCTTTCGGCCAAATGCTGCGGGTCATTGGTCGGGAGGTTACGGTTGAACGCCACGCCTTCCGGCGATATCACGTTAACGGCAACAAAAGGCTGTGGAATACGCACCCAACCTTGAACGTCGTGGCCTTGCTGGTACAGAGCTGAAAGCCAAAGTTGGCCCAATGCACCGCAGCCAAGAACTGTAATTTTCATTATGCCTCCTGAGCAATCAGATCAAACATACTCAGTAAATCGAATTTAATGTTTCTAATTTGTTATTAATTTGTATTTTTTAGTATAGCATTCTGTGCTGTGTGTCACATATTTTCGCGCATCGGCCTCATCTTAACCCTCATCCGGATAAAAACCGACGGCTTATTTTTGGCTTCAATGAGCGAAGGCGGTATTATGCACGCCATCATAAGACTTATCATCATAACGACATGGGTTAAAGCCCCAGGGAGAAGCGATTATGCCGTCATTCGACATTGTTTCTGAAATCGACATGCAGGAAGTGCTCAACGCGGTCGACAACGCTAGCCGTGAACTGCAAACCCGTTGGGATTTCCGCAACATTCCTGCCAGCTTCGAGCTGAATGAGAAAAACGAAACCATCAAAGTCGCCAGCGAATCTGATTTTCAGGTGAACCAACTGGTTGATATTCTGCGTGAAAAGCTGGCAAAACGCGGCATTGAAGGCGCGGCGCTGGAGATCCCTGAGAAGATGGATCACAGCGGCAAGACCTACAGCGTAGAAGCTAAACTGCACTCAGGGATTGAATCTGCGGTTGCTAAGAAGATTGTTAAGCTGATTAAAGACAGCAAAATCAAAGTGCAAACTCAGGTTCAGGGCGACGAAATCCGCGTGACGGGTAAAGCGCGTGATGACCTGCAAGCCGTGATGGCGCTGGTGCGCAAAGGTGATTTGGGCCAGCCTTTCCAGTTTAAAAACTTCCGCGACTGATTCCCCGCGGGAAACAAAAAAGGACGCCCTGTGAGCGTCCTTTTTTATTATCTAATCAAAGCATTAGGCAACGGCGACCAGCTGCTCTAGCGCTTTACGGTTGGTCTGTTTGGTGTCGACTTTGACATAAGCACTCAGCTCTTCCGGTACCACAATCGCTTCGGCAACGCCCGGCTGGGCTTTGATGCGTGCTTCAAGGGCCGAGTCTTTCACCGCCAGCTCAGACAGCGTAATGCGCAGGCTGCTGACGTAAGGCGGTTCGCTCATGGTGGCGCTGACAATCAGCCAGACCACGGCAATGGCCGCGCAAACCAAGAAGACTGCGCCAGCGCCGCCCGCTCCGTAAACGTAACCCCCCAGACTGCCGCCGATGGCCACGCCGATAAACTGGCTGGTGGAGTAAACGCCCATCGCCGTACCTTTATAGCCCGCCGGAGATTCTTTGCTGATAAGCGAAGGCAGAATGGCTTCCATCACGTTGAAAGCTAAGAAGAACAGCTGGATACCGGCAATCACCATCCAGAGGCGCAGACCGGCGTACCACAGCACCAGCTCAGCCAGCAGCAGCACCGCCACGCAGCCCATGAAAACTTGCTTCATGTGACGCTTAGATTCGGCGTAGATGATGACCGGAATGACCGCCACGAATGACACCAGCATAGTCACCAAATAGACGCGCCAGTGCTCGCTCGGCGGGAAGCCCGCGTGCTCCATCACTTGTGGCAGCACCACGAAGCTCGACATCAGCAGAATGTGCAGACAGAGAATGCCAAAGTTAAGCTTCAACAGTTTCTTGTTCGCCAACACCTTGCCAAAGCTGCCTTTCACCATGCTCGATTCACGGTTAAGGATGTGGGTCGCTGGAGCCGGGACCACCAACAGCGTGATAACAATGGCAATAATCGTCAGCAGGGCGATGGCCCAGAACAGCGCGTGCAGGCCCCATGCGTGGGTAATGATTGGGCCAAGCACCATGGCGATAGCAAAGGTGATACCAAAGCTGATGCCGATAAAGGCCATCGCCTTGGTGCGGTTCTGCTCGCGCGTTAAGTCAGACAGCAGCGCCATCACGGCGGCAGCAATGGCGCCCGAGCCTTGCATCGCACGGCCAATAATCACGCCCCAGATTGAATCTGTTGACGCGGCTACCACGCTACCGATACAGAAGATGATCAGCCCGAAGACGATCAGCGGCTTGCGCCCAACGCGGTCGGAGAGCAGGCCAAAAGGAATTTGGAAGACGGCCTGAGCCAATCCATAGATACCGATAGCAATGCCGATAAGTGTTTCACTGGCACCCGCGAGCGCCATGCCGTAAGTGGTCAGGACCGGTAGCACCATAAACATGCCGAGCATGCGTAAAGAGAAAACTATCCCTAGTCCCCACGTCGCCCGGCTTTCCTGCGGGGTCATTTGGTTATCGTTCATTACTACCTCAAGACTAAAACCTGCGACATTGTAATGTCTTTAACTTGTGCCGGTAAATTGCTGGATGTTTAGCAGATATTACCGCCGCCAGTGGGCCAGAAGCACAACGTTATGAAAATTCTGACTGGATAAAGCAGGGGAGGGCTCAAAAAAATGACCAGTATCGCTACTGGCCATTGTTGTGCTGTATGTCGCTAAAGAACTCAGCGCGTCATGCTTACCAGACGTAGGTTAACAAGTTGTTCGGCGAAGCGGCGTTGAAGTCGATAGACATCATGACGCTCAGCGAAGTGATCGCGATAATCGAGAAGACAAACAGCTTTCTTGCCCAGACGATGTCGTTTTCAGTTTTGTAACCTTTCAGGGCCATGCCCAACCACCAGACGCTTACCGCGGCAGCCACAATCAGGTATTTATAACCCGCGTAGCCGCTCAGGGTCAGCATCAAGGTCGCCACCATAAAAGCAATGATGTAGACGGTGATGTGGTGCTTCGCCACTGAAATGCCTTTCACTACCGGCAGAACCGGAATGTTAGCGGCCTGATAATCTTTAAAGCGGAAGATGGCAATCGCGTACGAGTGCGGCATCTGCCACAGGCTGAAGATCAGCAACAGGATCAGCGCGCCCATATCGAACTGGCCGGAAACGGCACAGTAACCAATAACCGGAGGCGCTGCCCCTGACAAGCTGCCGATCAGCGTGCCATATACCGATTTGCGTTTCATATACAGGCTATAAACCCCGACATAAACCACAAAGCCCATCACTGCCAGCCACATCGCCAGCGGATTGGCACCGATATACAGCAACGCAAAGCCCGCAATACCCAAAATGGTCGCGTAAACCAAGGTTGTTTTCGGCGGAATCAGGCCCTTAACCAGGACCCGGTTCTTCGTTCTTTCCATGATCTTGTCGATGTCGCGGTCGATAAAGTTGTTGAAAACACAACCCGATGCGACAACCAACGAGACGCCCACTAAGGTGGCGAGAAAGAGAGGGAAGTCGATGCTGCCTTTGGCAGCAAGGAGGAATCCCCCGACGACAGAAATTAAATTACCGAAAATAATTCCTGGTTTCGTTACTTGCAGGTATTGCTTAATCATCACGTGCAGCTCGGCTCTTTAACTGACCATCATATTGAGGTTGAGGTTATACATAATCCACAGTGAGCCCACAACGACGATAAAGATAATCACAGCGGTGAACAGAAATGCCACCAGGTTCCAGCGTGCTTCCGATGCAGTACTTAAGTGCAGGAAGTAAACCAGATGTACAACGATCTGGATAATCGCAGATGCGACCACCGTGCCAATGATAAGCGAATGTGAAGCTGTATCGCTCATTACCATGGCAAACGGGATAACCGTCAGAATAACTGACAGGATGAAGCCAATCAGGTATGACTTCACGCTGCCGTGGCTTGCGCCGCCATGGGAAGTGGCAGAATGACTCATGCTAATACCCCCATCAGATAAACAACGGTGAATACGCAGATCCATACCACGTCCAGGAAGTGCCAGAACAAGCTCAGGCACATCAGGCGGGTTTGGTTAACTGCGGTCAGGCCGCGACGGCTAACCTGTACCATCATGGTGATGATCCAGATTAGGCCACAAGTTACGTGCAGACCGTGGGTTGCTACCAGCGCGAAGAACGCTGACAAGAAACCACTGCGATCCGGACCGTAGCCTTCTTTAATCAGGTGATGGAATTCATAGAGTTCCATCGCGATGAAGCCAAGACCAAACAGGAAGGTCAGGAACAACCAGCTGTTAACAGCTTTTACGCTGCCTTTAGTCATGCCCAGCATCGCCATGCCGTAAGTAATACTACTGAACAGCAGGAAGAAGGTTTCTACCAGTACGAATGGCAGTTCAAAAATATCTTTACCAGACGGGCCGCCAGCGGTCCCGTGCACCAGTACTGCGTAAGTTGCGAACAAGCTCGCGAACAATACGCAGTCGCTCATCAGGTAGATCCAGAAGCCGAAGACTTTGGTTTCACCTGCGTCGTGGTGCCCATGCTCTGCATGGGCTGCGTCGTGGTTAGTCAGGGTATCAGTTGCCATGTTTCAAGCCTGCTTTGCTGATTTGTTCAAAATGTTGGCTTTCAATACGTTCGATTTCATCAACCGGCACGTAGTAATCAACATCTTCATCGAAGCTTTTCACAATCCAGGTCACTACCAGTGCGATGAAGCTTACCAGCGCCAACCACCAGATATCCCAGATTAATGCAAAACCGCTTACCAGGCTGAGCATCGCAATGATGAAGCCTGCGCCGCTGTTACGTGGCATATGAATTTTTTCATATTTCGCTGGTTTAACATAAGCTTCGCCTTTCTCTTTCATGTCCCAGAACGCGTCGCGGTCGTGTACCTGAGGTACTACTGCGAAGTTATAGAACGGAGGAGGAGAAGAGGTTGCCCACTCCAGAGTACGTGCGCCCCACGGGTCACCCGTCAGGTCACGGTTCTGGTCGCGGTCACGAACACTCACAACGATCATGATCAGTTGGCAAAGAATACCGATTGCAATCAATGCTGCACCACAAGCTGCCACTACCAGTAATGGGTGGAACTCAGGGTCGATATTTTGGCTAACGCGGCGAGTCATACCCATGAAGCCCAGTGCATAGAGCGGCATGAAGGCGACGAAGAAGCCGATGATCCAGAACCAGAATGAACGCACACCCCATTTCTCATTCAGCGTGAAGCCGAAGGATTTAGGGAACCAGTAAGTCAGGCCAGCGAAGCAACCGAATACCACACCACCGATAATCACGTTATGGAAGTGAGCAATCAGGAACAAGCTGTTGTGCAGCACGAAGTCTGCGCCCGGAACAGCCAACAGAACGCCGGTCATACCACCCACAGAGAAGGTGATGATGAAGCCGATGGTCCACAGCATCGCAGCGTTAAGCTGGATACGGCCTTGGTACATGGTGAACAGCCAGTTGAAGATTTTTACCCCTGTTGGGATAGAAATAATCATCGTCATGATACCGAAGAAGGCATTGACGTTGGCGCCTGAACCCATGGTGAAGAAGTGGTGCAGCCAAACAACGAACGACAACACGGTGATGGCGATGGTTGCCCATACCAGTGAGGTGTAGCCGAACAGACGTTTTTTGGAGAAGGTCGCAGTAACTTCTGAGAACACACCAAATACTGGCAGAACCAAGATATACACTTCCGGATGGCCCCAGGCCCAAATCAGGTTGATGTACATCATCATGTTGCCGCCCATATCATTGGTGAAGAAATGGGTGCCCAGATAGCGATCCAGGGTCAGCAACGCAACGGTTACGGTCAGAATTGGGAACGACACGATGATCAAGACGTTGGTACACAACGCAGCCCAGGTAAATACCGGCATTTTCATCAGCGGCATACCAGGCGCACGCATCTTGAGGATGGTGGCGAAGAAGTTAACACCGGTCAGCAAGGTACCAATACCGGATATCTGAAGACTCCATATCCAATAATCGACCCCGACACCCGGACTGTACTCCTTACCTGACAACGGCGGATAGGCCAACCAACCTGTCTGCGCGAACTCACCAACCCCCAGAGAGATGTTGATCAGTACAACGGCAGCGGCGGTGAACCAGAAGCTGATGTTGTTCAGGAACGGGAATGCAACGTCACGAGCACCGATTTGCAGCGGCACAACCACGTTCATCAGACCGATAACGAAAGGCATCGCCATGAAGAAGATCATGATCACGCCGTGCGCGGTAAAGATTTGGTCATAGTGATGAGGCGGTAGGAAGCCCGGTTCTCCCGCAGAGGCGAGGACTTGCTGGCTACGCATCATGATCGCATCGGCAAAGCCACGCAACAGCATGACGAAGGCCAGAATGATGTACATGATACCTAATTTTTTGTGGTCAACGGAGGTGATCCATTCGTTCCACAAATACTTCCATTTGCCGAAATAGGTGATACCGGCCAGAACGGCCAAGCCACCAATAATTATCGCGGCAACGGTGACCACGATAATCGGTTCATGATACGGGATCGCATCAAGTGTTAATTTTCCCAACATCGTTTATTCCTCGGCTCCGGCTGCGTGAGCATGATCGCCCATGTCCATGCCTTTCATGTCAGTGCCGGCTGGCATTGGCATCGTCTGGCCTTTGTGCATGTTCATATCACCCATGAATTTGCCAATAATTTCTTTGAACAATTCAGGTTTGACGCTTGCGAAGTATTCAACCGGGTTGTCGATACTTTGCGCTGCCAGTTTGTTGAAGTCGTCAGTGGTTGCCAGTTGGTTTGGCGCGCTCTTCACTTTCGCTACCCATGCGTCAAAGTCTTCACGCGTTGGTGTTGCAATAGTGTTGAACTTCATGCCAGAGAAACCGCGGCCACTGAAGTTTGACGAGATGCCTTTATAGGTACCAGCTTCGTTTGCAATCAAGTGCAACTGAGTCTGCATACCCGCCATCGCGTAAATCTGTCCGCCTAACTGAGGAATAAAGAACGAGTTCATCACAGAGTCAGAAGTGACTTTGAACTGAACCGGAACATCTTTAGGGATAACCAATTCGTTAACAGTTGCGATGCCTTGTTCTGGATAAATGAACAACCATTTCCAGTCCAAAGAAACCACTTCAACTGTCAGGGTCTTTTGGTCAGATACGATAGGCTTGAACGGGTCAAGTTCGTGAGTGGTTTTCCAAGTTATCGTTGCCAGAATGGCAATGATGATAATTGGAACCGTCCATACCACGGCTTCGATTTTGTTGGAATGGGACCAGTTCGGGCTGTACTTAGCGTTTGTATTAGAAGCGCGATACTTCCATGCAAATGCAAAGGCCATGATAATAACTGGTATAACCACGATCAGCATTAATCCGATTGCGGTCAGTATCAGCGTTCTCTGCTCGAGTCCAATTGCTCCTTTGGGATCCATCAATGCCGTATTGCAACCACTTAACATTAAAGCAGATGCAAATAAGGACAACATCCCAATACTTTTATTGTATTTCTTAAGTCTCATCTAACGACCTCAATAAATCAGGGCTCTATTGTCGCTCCATGTGTGCGGGCATTTTACGGGAAGGTTGCAGTACTGTAAACACGCTTAAGGAAGTGTCAGCGGGCCACTGCCACTTTATGTTAACGAAGTCACACATGTCACGGAGAGTGACAATTTCTCAATGTCAACAATATGTTGCGTGGGGTTCTTTCACTATGGTGAGTAAAAACAAGGTATAGCAGTAACACCTAATATTTAATGCGAAGTGTAATGTTCTTGGTAAGTTTAATTAATGTTAACGCAATGTATAAATACGGTGAATTTAAAAATAAAAAGCAGGTAAAAAAAAAGTGTATTTGAAAGATGCTGTAACTTATTAAATATATTTTATTGAACGAAGTTTATCTCAGCGCAGGGAAATGTTGCTTAATTTAGGCTGGGTTTTGAGCAGGAAATTATCGCCGAAAAGCCGCGCCAGCCTTGATACGCCTGTGTTTTGCACAGACATATCAGGCCAGAATTCTACCAGTGGGACAAGGGAGAACTGTCTTAAACTCGGCTAGGCCCGACGCAGGCGACGCAGAGCCATAAAGTCGAGCACGCTGCCCAGCGCGATGCCGAGAAGGCAAATCACGGCGCCGGCTTCGATCAGTTTTTGCGGCAGCGAGGTGAAGGCGGTCCACTCCAGCGAGTTGGTGATCAGCAGCACCAGCCAGACAGCTAACAGTAAGCAGCCTAACATCAGGATGCGCAGCGCCAGCCGGTAGCTGTTGGCAAACAAAGTGCGAGGCAGAAACTCGTCCGTATTCTGCGTATGTTCAAGGGTTTGGCGGCAAATCGCCAGCAGTAGCAGCCCCGGCACGGCGGCGGCGATTGAGAACAGATAGAACAGCGGCCAGCCGTGAGCTTCGACAAACCAACCGGCGATCGGCCCGACGTACACCCGGCCCACGGCGGAGAGCGCCGAAAGCAGCGCAAACTGGGTGGCGGAAAACGATTTGTTGCACAGCGTCATTAACAGTGCGACGAAGGCCGCAGTCCCCATCCCTCCGCACAGGTTCTCGAAGAAGATTGCCGCACCCATGGAATAGATGTGCTTATCTGTGACCGCCAGAATCCAGTATCCGGCGTTGGAAACGGCCTGCAAAATGCCAAAAATCATTAATGCGCGGAACAGGCTGAGACGCTGCATCACCATCCCGCCATACAGCGCGCCGAAAATCGTCGCCAACAGGCCAAGGGTTTTGTTCACCAGCCCGACTTCACCTGCGTCAAACCCCACGCCGCGAATCAAGAAAGTGGTGCTCAGGCTGCCCGCGAAGGCGTCGCCCATCTTGTACATCACGATCAGCAGTAAAATCAGCCATGCATTGTTACGGCTGAAAAAGTCCTTAAGGGGAGCCACAACCGCGATTTCTATGGTGCGCGGCGCGGGTTCGGAGATATCAGGCTCCGGCGCCATAATGGTGGCCACCACGCCAATCAACATCAGCCCGGCCATCAGCCAGTACATATGTTGCCAGCCGAGGTAGCGGTCGGCTATCCACAGCGCCAGCCCGCCGGAAACCAGCATCGCCAAGCGATAGCCCAAGACCGAGACAGCGGCACCGCTGCCGCGCTCGGCGGCGGGCAGAAGATCGGTCTTATAGGCATCGAAAACAATATCTTGCGAAGCGGAAGCAAAGGCGATCAGCACCGCCAACGCTGCCAGCCAGAACAGCTCTTTCGCTGGATCGAGATAGCCCATGGCGAAAATCGAGGCGACGAGCAGCAATTGGGTGAGGATCAACCATCCGCGACGGCGGCCGAAGAAAGAGGGCGTGTAGCGGTCCATCATCGGCGACCAGAGGAACTTGAACACGTAGGCTTGGCCAACCAGAGAGAAGATCCCAATGGTTTTTAAATCGACATTCTCGACGGTCATCCAGGCTTGCAGCGTGCCCGAGGTCAATGCAAGAGGTAAGCCGGATGCAAACCCGAGCAGCAGTAATATCAGCGTGTTGCGCTGTGTGAAGATTTTGAAGTACTGGCTGACCATTAAAATGTGTTCCCGCAGACCGATAGAGTTGAGGCGCAGGGGAATGATAAATGAAGGCGGGAAATAATGGTAAAAACAATTCTGCCCGACAGTGCCGGGCAGAAGAGTGGGTCAACTAAGCCAGTTAAGATTAACGGGCGTTAGCTTTGATGAAGTCACTGATGCTGGTGTCTTGAGCCATGTCGTTGATGACATCGCCCAGCGTGCTGTTAACCGCATTGGTGATTTTGTCGTTGGTCGCAGTAAGCGCGCCCTGAACGTTGTAAGTCGAACGGTAGTTTTTAACCTGCTTGTTACCGTTTTTCGCCGTGGCGATGATGGAGATATCCGCCTTGGTCGTGATGTTATAGCGCAGGTTGCCTTCTTGCACGTCAGCAAACAGGTTGTTCACCACCACTTGCAGGTCAACGGCGCCGTCAGCACCAATCATGTAACCGCGCGCGGTCATCTGCTTCTCCAGCGACTCTTGCAGCAGGAAGCGCAGGTCACGAGAAGGGGTCAGAGAAACCAACTGGCCGTCACGGTTCACTTTAGCCAGCGCCTGATCCTGACGTTGGTCAGCACCGTTAATGCTGATAGTGATGCCCTGAAGGGTAGGATCCTGCGTTGGCAGGGTGATTTTTGGCGAAATATTCAAGGTGTTGGTGCTGGTAGCGCAACCTGCAAGCATGAACAATGCTAATACAGGGAAAATGATTTTTTTCAACATGTTAGGTTCTCAATTAATGCATCTGATACCAGATGTAAAATGGGATCGGTTACTGAATGTAGTCACATCATAACATCGCCATTTTAGGGTGTAAGCCCTGACTGGTGGTTAAAGCGACATTTGATTAAATTTAAAGCAAACTGACTTATTGATATGTAATGGTTTCGCCTAAAATGCAGATTAATGGCTAAATACCACTAGGTAAGACAAACCGATTGCCTTTTTTATCAATCGCAGCAGAAATTTTGTTTCTGTAACATACTAATAAATCGCAAAGCCGCCTATCCTTAATAGTGTGACAGATGGTCAAGTAAGGATGCAGTTCCCTGCTAACGGCGTAAGGAGATTGCTATGATTCGCGAGCAAATAGAAGCAAAATTAGTTGCAGCATTTGAACCTGCGTATCTGGAAGTAACTGATGAGAGTTATCGTCACAATGTCCCAGCCGGTTCAGAAAGCCATTTCAAGGTAGTGGTGGTGTCCGACAAATTTGTCGGTGAGCGCTTCCTTTCACGTCACAGAGCGATTTATGGCGTACTTTCAGAGGAGCTTGCGGGGAGTGTTCATGCCTTGGCATTACACACTTACACGCAAAAAGAGTGGGAAGGGTTACAGGACACTGTACTGGCTTCGCCTGCTTGTCGAGGTGCAGGAACCTTAGCCTAAACGCGAAGGATCTTGCTCCCAAAAATCATAAAATTCCCTTCTAGGGTACGGTATCACTGGAACTTTCTCCATAAGATGCGGTATTAGTAGGGGCAAATTCTGAAACGGCCTGCGGGCCGTTTCTGTTTTAACCGAGAAGAATAAGTGGCAGGCAGGCGACAGGGTTGTTTAAGCCTTTGCATCGACTACGTTTTCCGAGGGATCGACCGCAATGCGAGTTTTCCTCCCACGCAGTAGATTACCGTCCTCGACTCGCCGTCTATGCGCCGCTATAATGTCGCGTCTTATTTTTCCGGAATGGTTTCGGGACGCTTTCGAATACAGGGCTACGTTCTTAATCAGGACTGTCCCGGTTCTTAGAAGTCGTTTTCAAGGTAAGTTCGTTCTTTTCCACGCTTCTCATCTTGAGAACGACTTCTGGAGTTGACCGAGCACTGTAATTTTTTTGAGGTAACAAGATGCAAGTTTCTGTTGAAACCACTCAAGGCCTTGGGCGCCGTGTAACTATTACTGTTCCTGCTGATAGCATTGAAAAAGCAGTGAGCAGCGAACTGGTCAACGTATCGAAAAAAGTACGTATTGACGGCTTCCGTAAAGGCAAAGTACCAAAACACATCATCGAGCAGCGTTACGGTGCTTCCGTTCGTCAGGACGTTCTGGGTGATCTGATGCAGCGCAACTTCGTTGACGCGATCATCAAAGAGAAAATCAATCCAGCTGGCGCACCTAACTATATTCCGGGTGAGTACAAACTGGGCGAAGACTTCAACTACAGCGTTGAATTCGAAGTGTACCCAGAAGTTGAGCTGAAAGATCTGGAAAACATCGAAGTTGAGAAGCCAGTTGTTGAAGTTAACGACGCTGATGTTGACACCATGCTGGAAACTCTGCGCAAGCAACAAGCTGACTGGAAAGAAACTGACGCTGCCGTTACTGCTGAAGACCGCGTAACTGTTGATTTCTCAGGTTCTATCGACGGTGAAGATTTCGAAGGCGGCAAAGCCTCTGATTTCGTACTGGCTATGGGCCAGGGCCGCATGATCCCAGGCTTCGAAGAAGGTCTGGTTGGTCACAAAGCAGGTGAAGAATTCGTCATCGACGTAAACTTCCCAGAAGATTACCACGCTGAAAACCTGAAAGGTAAAGCGGCTAAGTTCGCGATCACCCTGAAGAAAGTTGAAGAGCGTGAGCTGCCAGAACTGACTCCAGAGTTCATCAAACGTTTCGGCGTGGCTGATGGTTCTGTTGACGGCCTGCGTGCTGAAGTGCGTAAAAACATGGAACGCGAGCTGAAAGGTGCTGTTCGTAACCGCATCAAAACTCAGGCAATCGACGGTCTGGTTAACGCTAACGAAATCGACGTTCCAGCTGCACTGATCGACGGTGAAGTTGACGTTCTGCGTCGTCAGGCTGCACAACGTTTCGGCGGCAACGAAAAACAAGCGCTGGAATTACCGCGTGAGTTGTTCGAAGAGCAAGCTAAACGTCGCGTAGTTGTAGGTCTGCTGTTGGGTGAAGTTATCAGCCAGCACGAACTGAAAGCTGACGAAGATCGCGTTAAAGCGCTGATCGAAGAGATGGCTTCTGCTTACGAAGATCCGTCTGAAGTTGTTGAGTTCTACAGCAAAAACAAAGAGCTGATGAACAACATGCGTAACGTCGCGCTGGAAGAACAAGCGGTCGAAACTCTGTTGGCTAAAGCGAAAGTGACTGAAAAAGCCACTACCTTTACTGAGCTGATGAACCAGACTCAACCTGCATAATTGATTTGCCGGTGATTGAGCCGTTTGCCGAGAGGTTAACGGCTCTACATAAAAGCCCGCGGTTTTTACTGCGGGCTTTTTTATGCTCTACGGATGACATTTTTCTTTTTTGCTGTTGTTTTTGCACTATATTTATCAACGTAAGCAAAGAGAGTAGGCCGGCAAGTGAGTAGCAGAGGCCACTTTTATAGACTCTGCTATTGTTAAGCCAATCGATGAAAAATGCGCAGCCAGAGAAAGAAATCTCGCCGCGGGCTTGAAAAGGGGCGTTCGTTCCCCCAATTGTTAAATACAAACCAGGTAGCTTTGCTGCTAAATTCAGACTGATAACAACCGTCAGCCGTGTTAACGGCGACTTGGCCGCTTGAGCGTAGTCATCAATGCCTATCTCAAGTAGAATCGGTTTTAACTAGCGCCAAAAGAGAATTCTATTAGGAGACGGTTATGTCATACAGTGGTGAAAGAGATCAATTTGCACCGAACATGGCTCTGGTACCCATGGTTGTTGAGCAGACTTCACGGGGTGAGCGTTCTTACGACATCTACTCCCGTCTGCTGAAGGAACGTATTATCTTCCTGACAGGCCAGGTTGAAGACCATATGGCTAACCTGATTGTGGCTCAGATGCTGTTCCTGGAAGCTGAAAGTTCAGAGAAAGACATTTTCCTGTACATTAACTCTCCGGGCGGCGTGATCACTGCGGGTATGTCTATCTATGACACCATGCAGTTCATCAAACCGGATGTCAGCACCATTTGTATGGGCCAGGCCTGTTCAATGGGCGCATTCCTGTTGACTGCGGGTGCTAAGGGCAAGCGTTTCTGCTTACCAAACTCGCGTGTCATGATTCACCAGCCGCTGGGCGGCTATCAGGGGCAAGCAACGGATATCGAAATCCATGCTAAAGAGATCCTGAAAGTGAAAGGTCGTATGAATGAGCTGATGGCGAAACATACGGGCAAAACTCTTGAAGAAATAGAGCGTGACACTGAGCGCGACCGTTTCTTGTCTGCTGAAGAATCTGTAGAGTACGGTTTAGTTGACTCCGTATTTACCCATCGCGTCTGACGACTTATTTCTGCCGGACTGATGGTCTATAGTTAAGTCATGCTGTGGCGCGTAGGAGCAGTGCTGGTTGCTGCGAATACGCGTCAATTCGTCTTTGACGGAACTGACATTGGTCAACGATATGGCAGCAGTTTAAAATAGTCGTGCCGCAGTCACCCTGCGAAACAGATATTAAAGAAGAGGTTTACTGATGACAGATAAGCGCAAAGACGGTTCAGGAAAGCTGCTGTACTGCTCTTTTTGCGGCAAAAGCCAGCATGAAGTTCGCAAGCTGATTGCCGGGCCGTCAGTGTATATCTGCGATGAATGTGTCGATCTGTGCAATGACATTATTCGCGAAGAGATTAAAGAAGTTGCTCCGCATCGCGAACGCAGCGCACTGCCAACGCCACATGAAATTCGCCAACACCTCGATGATTATGTCATCGGGCAAGAGCCTGCGAAAAAGGTTCTGGCCGTTGCGGTTTATAACCACTACAAGCGCTTGCGTAACGGTGATACCAACAACGGTATCGAACTGGGCAAGAGCAACATTTTGCTGATCGGTCCAACGGGTAGCGGTAAAACGCTGTTGGCTGAGACTCTGGCTCGTTTCCTCGACGTTCCATTCACCATGGCAGATGCCACCACCTTGACCGAAGCCGGTTACGTGGGTGAAGACGTTGAAAACATTATCCAGAAACTGCTACAGAAATGTGATTACGACGTACAGAAAGCGCAACGCGGTATCGTGTATATCGATGAAATCGACAAGATTTCCCGCAAGTCTGACAACCCATCTATCACCCGTGATGTTTCAGGTGAAGGTGTTCAGCAGGCGCTGTTGAAACTGATTGAAGGTACGGTTGCTGCTGTGCCTCCTCAGGGCGGTCGTAAGCATCCACAACAAGAGTTCTTGCAGGTTGATACCTCAAAAATTCTATTCATCTGTGGTGGTGCTTTTGCTGGCTTGGATAAAGTCATTGGTCAACGCATTAACACCGGTACAGGTATCGGTTTCGGTGCAGAGATCAAAGGCAAAGCTGAGAAAGCGACCGAAGGCCAATTGTTGGCTCAGGCTGAACCAGAAGATCTGATCAAATTTGGTCTGATCCCTGAGTTCATTGGTCGTTTGCCAGTGGTTGCTACCCTGAGCGAACTGAGCGAAGACGCGCTGATTCAGATCCTTAAAGAGCCGAAAAATGCCCTGACTAAGCAGTATCAGGCATTGTTCAATCTGGAAGGTGTTGAGCTTGAGTTCCGCGACGAAGCGCTGGTGGCCATCGCGAAGAAAGCGATGATCCGCAAAACCGGTGCTCGTGGTCTGCGCTCCATCGTTGAAGGGGCACTTTTGGACACTATGTACGACTTGCCATCCCTCGACAGCGTCGACAAAGTGGTAATCGATGAATCCGTCATCGCGGGCCAATCTGAGCCGTTGATGATTTATGGCAAACCCGAGGCGCAGCAAGCATCTGGCGAATAATTCACCAGTTGTTCCAGAGGGTTAGTTAATAAATGGGGGATTTTGTCCCCCATTTTTTTTTACTCGCATTCTTGTCGTTGAATGTCAGATATTCATCCCCATATACTCCAATAACGACTTGCTGAAACCCGTCTGACTCGTGTTTCACGAGATTTCCTTAACCTGGCGGAAGCTAAACTAAGAGAGAGCTCTATGAACCCTGAGCGTTCCGAACGCATTGAAATCCCCGTATTGCCTTTGCGCGATGTGGTGGTTTATCCGCACATGGTGATCCCGTTGTTTGTTGGCAGGGAAAAATCGATTCGGTGCCTTGAAGCCGCGATGGATCACGACAAAAAAATCATGCTGGTGGCGCAGAAAGAAGCCTCTACCGATGAGCCGGGCGTTAATGATCTCTTCTCTGTAGGCACGGTTGCCTCCATATTACAGATGCTGAAACTGCCCGACGGTACCGTGAAGGTGCTGGTTGAAGGTTTGCAGCGTGCGCGTATCACCACGTTGTCTGACAACGGTGAGCATTTCGCCGCACAGGCTGAATATCTCGACTCTCCGGCCGTGGACGAGCGTGAACAAGAAGTTCTGGTTCGCACCGCCATTAATCAGTTTGAAGGTTACATCAAACTGAATAAAAAAATTCCGCCGGAAGTTCTGACGTCACTTAACAGCATTGAAGATGCAGCCCGTCTGGCTGACACCATCGCTGCACATATGCCATTGAAACTCAGCGACAAACAGTCCGTTTTGGAAATGTTTGATATCACTGAGCGTCTGGAATATCTGATGGCGATGATGGAATCGGAAATCGACTTGTTACAAGTTGAGAAACGTATCCGTAACCGTGTCAAAAAGCAGATGGAAAAGAGCCAGCGTGAGTACTATCTGAATGAGCAAATGAAAGCCATTCAGAAAGAGTTGGGTGAGATGGACGACGCACCTGACGAGCACGAGGCGCTGAAACGCAAAATCGAAGCGGCGAAAATGCCGAAAGAAGCGCGTGAAAAAACCGAAGCTGAGCTGCAAAAGCTGAAAATGATGTCCCCGATGTCTGCCGAAGCCACCGTGGTTCGCGGCTACATCGACTGGATGCTTCAGGTGCCGTGGAATTCACGCAGCAAAGTTAAAAAAGACCTGCGTAAAGCTCAAGAAGTTCTGGATACGGACCACTTTGGCCTCGAACGCGTCAAAGACCGTATCCTTGAATATCTTGCGGTGCAAACGCGCGTTAGCAAAATCAAGGGGCCAATCCTCTGTCTGGTTGGGCCTCCGGGCGTGGGTAAAACCTCTCTGGGTCAGTCCATTGCGCGTGCAACGGGCCGTGAGTATGTGCGTATGGCGCTGGGTGGCGTACGTGACGAAGCCGAAATCCGCGGCCACCGTCGTACTTACATCGGTTCTATGCCGGGTAAATTGATCCAGAAGATGGCGAAAGTTGGGGTTAAAAACCCACTGTTCCTGCTCGATGAGATCGACAAAATGTCTTCCGACATGCGTGGCGATCCCTCTTCGGCACTGTTAGAGGTTCTTGACCCAGAACAGAACGTGGCCTTTAACGATCACTATCTGGAAGTCGATTACGACCTGTCAGACGTGATGTTCGTGGCAACCTCTAACTCAATGAACATCCCAGCGCCGCTGTTGGACCGTATGGAAGTGATTCGTCTCTCCGGTTATACCGAAGACGAAAAGCTGAACATCGCCAAACAGCACCTGCTGCCGAAGCAAATTGAGCGTAACGCCCTGAAGAAAACCGAGCTGACAGTGGATGACAGCGCGATCATTGGCATTATCCGTTTCTACACCCGCGAAGCCGGTGTGCGTAGTCTGGAACGCGAATTGTCCAAGTTGTGTCGCAAAGCGGTTAAACAGCTGCTGCTGGATAAGACTCTGAAGCACATCGAAATCAACGGCGATAACCTGAAAGATTTCCTTGGCGTGCAGAAAGTGGATTACGGCCGCGCAGATACCGAAAACCGCGTGGGTCAGGTGACTGGCTTGGCGTGGACGGAAGTGGGCGGCGAGCTGCTGACTATCGAAACGGCCTGCGTACCGGGTAAAGGCAAATTGACCTATACCGGCTCACTCGGCGAAGTGATGCAAGAGTCGATTCAGGCGGCATTAACCGTGGTTCGTGCTCGCGCGGACAAACTGGGCATCAATGCTGACTTCTACGAAAAACGTGATATTCACGTCCACGTACCAGAAGGCGCGACGCCGAAAGATGGCCCGAGTGCCGGTATCGCCATGTGTACCGCGTTGGTTTCTTGCCTGACAGGTAACCCGGTTCGCGCCGACGTTGCTATGACTGGCGAAATAACTTTACGTGGTCAGGTTCTGCCAATCGGCGGCCTGAAAGAGAAGCTGTTGGCTGCTCACCGCGGTGGTATCAAAGTGGTGCTGATCCCTGATGACAACAAACGCGATCTGGAAGAGATCCCAGCTAACGTTTTAGGTGATTTGGAGATCCATCCGGTTAAGCGCATTGACGACGTTTTGAATCTTGCTCTGCAAAATCCAGCGTTCGGCGCACTTCCGGTAGCGGCAAAATAGTGATCACGACCATCACAGTTCAATAAAACTCAGGCTGGCAGGTGAAATCCCACTTGCCAGCCTTTTTTTGTGTCGTTAAGTTAGTCAGTTGTCAGTGCGTTTAAGACTGGTTTCGGTTGCTTGCATAGCCCTGACAAGCTTGATATAAAAGCTTCGCTGTCATATTCGCAGGGAAAATGCGACGTGACGATAGAATTTCAAGAGGGGATGAATAGAGTGAATAAGTCACAATTGATCGACAAAATTGCCGCCGGTGCTGATATTTCTAAAGCGGCTGCTGGACGTGTATTAGATGCAGTACTGGGATCGGTAACTGAAACTCTGAAATCAGGGGAAGAAGTTGCACTGGTTGGCTTTGGTACGTTCTCTGTACGTGAGCGTTCTGCGCGTACCGGCCGTAACCCACAGACTGGTAAAGAAATCAGCATTGCTGCGGCAAAAGTGCCTGGTTTCCGTGCTGGTAAAGCGTTGAAAGACGCAGTTAACGGTTAATTACCTGCAGGTCAGGCGTCAAACCTGCGTGACAAAAGCGAGCATGGTGCTTTTACTCTCAGGTCTGGTTGTTAAACAATAACCTGACGTCACCGGGCTGGTAAGGTAAGATACAAGGCGCATCGAATTCGATGCGCTTTTTTTATTACAGCGGAGTGTTGCCACACTATGATGGACAATTTACGCGCGGCCGCCAATCACGTCGTGCTCAAAATCATTCTGGCCCTGATTATTCTGTCCTTTATTTTGACAGGGGTGGGCAACTACCTGATCGGCGGTTCAGGCGACTATGCAGCGAAAGTGAATGGTCAGGAGATCGGACGTGCTCAGTTGGAAGAAGCTGTGCAAAACCAGCGTAGCCGACTGCAACAACAGCTTGGAGATCAATTCTCTGCGCTGGCTGGCAGCGAAGGTTATATGCAACAACTGCGTCAAGAGTCCCTGAATAACCTGATTGACGTCACTTTGCTGGATCAGTATTCCAAGAAGCTAGGCATCACCGTTAGCGATCAACAGATCAAAGACGCGATTCTGGCGACCCCACAATTCCAAACCGACGGCCATTTCGACAACGCCAAGTATCTGCAAAGTATCCAAGGTATGGGTTACAGCGCGGACAACTTCGCCAAATTGATGAAACAGCAGTTGGTTAGCCAGCAGTTAGCTCAGGCATTTGGTACTTCAGATTTCGTTCTGCCATCTGAAACCAGCGCGATGTCAGACTTGTTGCTGCAAGAGCGTGATGTTCGCACTGCGACGCTGGATACCGCAGCCCTTGCTGCTAAACAGCAGGTTAGCGACAGCGAAGCGCAAGCGTTCTACGACCAGAACAAAAACAACTTCGTTTCTCCTGAAGAAGTCAAAGTCAGCTACATCGAAATGGATGCTGCTGCTTTACAAGGGAAAACCACGGTTACCGACGCGGATATCAGTGCTTACTACGATCAGCATAAGAGCGAGTTTGGCCAGCCGGAGCGCCGTCGTTACAGCGTTATCGTGTTGAAAAACCAAGCTGACGCCGATGCGGTTGCCGCTGAACTGAAAAAAGGCGCCGATTTTGCCCAGCTGGCAAAAACCAAATCTATCGATACCTTGAGCGGTAAGCAGGGCGGTTTGATGGACTGGGTTGAGCCTGAAACCACACTGCCAGAGTTCAAAAGCGCGAATTTGACCACCAAAGGTCAGGTGTCTGGCGTGATCAAATCTGACAGCGGTTTCTTCATTCTGCGTCTGGAAGACATTCAACCAGAGCAAATCAAGCCGCTGGCACAGGTTCATGACAGCATCGTTGATAAGCTGAAACAAGAGAAAGCCACTGATGCTTACTACGCGTTGCAGCAGAAAGTCAGCGAAGCCGCTAACAACGACAACGAATCTTTAGCTTCTGCTGAAGAAGCCGCTGGCGTGAAAGCGACTCACACTGACTGGTTCACGCAGCAATCTATCCCTGCGGGCATCAACTTCAAACCTGTCGTTCAGGCAATCTTTGATGGTGGCCTGATTGGTCAAGACGGTACGCCGGGCAGCAACTCTGACATCATCACCGTGGATGGCGATCGCGCCTTCGTGGTACGTGTTGATGCTCACAAAGCGGAAGGCGTTAAACCTTTTGCTGAAGTGAAAGAGCAGGTTGTGACCATGGTGAAACGGCAGAAAGCTGAAGATCAGGCGCGCGTTGACGGTGAGAAGCTGTTGACGGCTCTGAAAGCAGGCAAGGGTGATGAAGCTCTGAAAGCCGCTGGTTTGAGCTTCGGTGACGTGCAGAAGGTTCAGCGTTCACAACAGCCATCTGCTTTCAAGCAGAATGTCTATGCGTTGCCTCATCCGCAAAAAGACCAGCCGGTTTACGGTTTGTCTCAGGATGACCAAGGCAACAGCGTACTGGTTCAGCTGACCTCGGTTAATCCAGGCAAGCTGCCTGACAATGAAACCACGCGTTTCGAGCAAGAACTGCAGCAATCTTCTTCTAACGTAACCTTCGATGCTCTGCTGTCGAACCTGCGTCAGGAAGCAAAAATTAAGCTGGGTTCTGCTGCACAAGTCCAGTAAACCTCGCAGCGTTATGCAACGTGTTGCAACAAACAAAGGCCGCTTTCGCGGCCTTTTCCACATTTTGAATCTGCCAATTGTTGCCTGAATAAACTTGCTGCACTCTGTCCGTGCTGAAAACACATGGAGGATACAGCATGAAAAAATTGGGTATTACATCTCTGTCACTGGCCTTAGCGCTTGGCCTTTCCACTCTGCCGGTCATGTTACAGGCGGCCCCGGCGGCCACCAGTAAGGTGGCGACGACGGCAACTACCGCGACTCAAACGCCTGCCAGCAAGCTTGATGCGACTCAGGCGAAGAAGGAGAAGGCCAGCACCGCTGACGACAGCACGGTGAGTATCAATACGGCTTCCGCAGAGGATTTCGCCCGCGTGATGAACGGCGTCGGGGTGAAGAAGGGGCAGGCTATTGTCAGCTACCGAGAGGAGCTTGGGCAGTTCACCGAGGTTGAACAGTTGCAGGAGGTGCCGGGGATTGGCGCCGCGCTGTTTGAGCGCAACAGGGACCGATTGAAATTGTGACGAAAGTCGCGGCGCTGACCTGTTAACGGTTGGTGCCGTTTTCTTCTGCTAATCTCATAAGACATCTGACCAGTTGTCAGGGTTTAATGATTATTTTGTCGGAGTCGGAAAGCAATTATGCATACTTTTATTACCGTTCGTGGTTTTCATATTGATGTTTATCAGCACGTTAACAATGCCCGCTATCTGGAATTCTTAGAGACGGCGCGCTGGGAGTGGCTGGATAACAAAAGCGGATTTAAGTGGATGAGCGAGAATAACATCGCGTTCATCGTCGTGAACATCAACATTAATTACCGCAAACCCGCCACGCTGGGCAACGTGCTGCGTATCGACAGCAGCCTCCAGCAGCTCAACACCCGCAGCGGCGTGCTCGAGCAAGTGGTGACCCACGATGGAGATATCGTCGCCGACGCCACGCTGACCTTCGTCTGCATTGATCTGCGGACCCAGAAGGCACTGACGCTGGAAGGCGAGCTGTTGGAAAGGTTGCGAGAGTTGGAGCTGAAAGAGGAGTAGGCGCGAGGCTAAGAAAGGCGTGAATCACCGGGCTATAGCGCTAGCCCGGCCAAGTACAGGGGCAGGTTACTTCAGCCCGGTTTTCTGCTTCAGGCTAGCCATAACGCCGACCTTGTCTTGCTGATACTGTTGCAGGCCATTGGCGCGCAGGTTACAGGCTGCACACTCGCCACAGCCATCCCCCGCAATGCCGTTGTAGCAGGTCAGGGTGTGATGGCGAATCAGATCCAGCTGCTGGTAATAATCGGCCAGTGCCCACGTTTCGGCTTTGTTCAGCCACATTAGCGGCGTGTCGAAACGAATATCACGGGCAATGCCCAATGAAACGGCGTGTTTCAGGGCTTTGACGAACTCGTCTCGGCAGTCCGGGTAGCCGGAGAAGTCAGTTTCACACACGCCGGTGATCACTGCTTCAGCCTGCACCTGATAGGCATAAATAGCCGCCAGCGTGAGGAAAAGAATATTGCGGCCCGGCACAAAGGTGCTCGGCAAGCCGTTCTCTTCGGTTTCACCCAATGCTGGAACCGGAATGTTGTCGCGGGTCAGGCTACTAACCGCCAGCTCATTGAGCAAACCGACGTCCAGAACCTTATGAGCCTTAGCGCCCAGCTCTACCGACAGCTTCTGAGCAATGTCGATCTCAGCGCGATGTCGTTGACCATAATCGAAGGTAATACAATGTACTTCGTCGTATTGCGTCAAAGCCTGAATCAGGCAGGTTGTTGAATCCTGACCGCCGCTGAAAACCACTACTGCTCTTTTCATGTTTTTATCCATTTGTACTTGAATGCATTGCCGCCGATCCCGGCAAATTTATGGGGCTCATGTTACTTTTCTTTGAGATAGCTGAACAGCCTCAATCATAGACTCTTAGGAGAGCGGCGGGGGGATCCACGCCTGACAAAAATCAAACCAGCCCCACGCGGTGAGCTGCACGCCGTTGACGCGCGGTGGCGCGCTGACCTGATACTGATAGTTAAACAGCGGGGTAATGCTGCCTCGCTTCATCAGATGGTAAAAATGGCCGCGCAGCTCCTCGGCTCGCTTGTCCGCCAGCGGGAGTTGTTGAATGGTCTTGAGGCGCTGCGCCTGCTGAGCTAAGTCTTCATCACTCAAAATGCCCGACCACAGCATGTCTTGGCGCAGCCAGTTCTCCAGCGTGGCCTCCGGTGCTTCACCGATCAGGCGATCGCCCAATATCAGGTCGGCCTGATTGATCCCGCTCTCGTCGTCCCACACGCGGCCCTGATGATAAATGATCTCCAGCTGGCAATTCTCGGCGAGCAGTGCCAACTGCAGCGCCTGTGCGACAAACTCCAGCTCAACCGGCGGGTGGAACAGTAATCTCAGCGTCTTCGGCAATACCACGCCATCGGCCTGATGCTCGGGGATCGGCCATTCGGGCAGCATCTCGCGGCTGGGTTTCACTAAGTCGTGATCAATCGGCAGATGATTCAACAGGCCAGAGCGCTGAATAATCATCACCACCTTTTGCGCCTGCTCGGGGGTTAAATGCCGGCGTCGCAGATTGGCGGCGATATAGCAAAAGCCCAGACTGGTGCTGCGTTTTACCGGTTTAACCTCCGCCAGCTCGTCCTGCTCTCCAAGCATGATGCGCACCGGATGCTGACAACTGACATTATCGCGCTGCGCGAACAGCTGCGGTGTTATCCAGAACTCAATGGCGGCGAGGAAAGGGCGCTGCAAGTGGTAGTAGGCGTGCTGCTCAAGGCGCACTAGCTCGGAGGCAAAGCTTGCCAGACGAAAAGGCCCCGCGCCGCAGAAGGCATCGTCGGGGTGAGACAGCAAACAGCTCAGGTCCGCCAGACGGTGTGCCAGCCAGTAGTCCGGCACATCGAGATCAAATTGCAGGCAGAGTGCGTGAGGCAACTTTATCTCCGCCACGGCGGCAAAGGCGTGCTTGCTGCGCGGCGAATGGCGCAGCCGCTCAAACTGCTGGCGCAGCTGTTCGGCATGAATCGGCTCGCCGTTGTGCCAATACAGCTGGCTGCGCAGGAAGAAATGCCACGTTTTGCCGTTATTACTGATTTGCCAATGGTGCGCCAAATCAGGCTGGGGCAGAGGATTGCCCGTCGTGAAGCGAGTTAGCCCGGCGTGCATGGTATGGGCCAAGTGCTGCTCGGCGCGACCGGTCAGGGTTTGCGGGTCCAGCGGCTGCATGCTGCGATAATAAGGAATGCGCAGGGTAGGGGCGTCGGCCTGCCACTGGCCGCCAAGATGGGGGGCGAGCAGGGCGTTTAAATGATTCGGATCGACTTCGCTAAATTGCAGCGCCGCCGAGTGTTCCCCATTTTTCAGCAGCTGCTGTAAGTAATTTCCTCGTAAACTTTCTGGCGTATACAGGCACTGTAGCTCGGCGCGTTTGCCGCGCCCGGCCTGCGAATGCCAGTTTATCCAGCCTGCGTGCTGAAACTGCGACAGCAAGGTGCGGGTGTGGCGTTCGCTACAGCAGAAGATTTCCGCCAGCTCGCTGACATTCACCGTCGCAGGCTGGCTGCCCACGCTGGCGTACAGCCGCTGAAACTGATTAAGACGATTTTGCAAACGCATGCCACACCCACTTTCCAATGAAGAGAAACCCGAAGCTGGAGCATAACCTAGCGGCTGGCGGGGAACAGGGAGCAAAGTCACGGAGTGTGAGCTAAATCAGGAACACTATTTTTAAACTGTTCACTATTACTTCCGCAAATCGAGTTGCATACTCGTTTTGCTAACTTTCTTCACCACGGCAGCTGAAATTGTTCATCCTGCCCGGTGGGATAATCGCGAGGTGTTATGTTTCGTTTGGCTGCATTTGATATGGACGGCACGCTGTTAATGCCTGATCACCGTTTAGGTGAAAAGACACTGGCCACGCTGGCTCAGCTGGCTGAAAAGCCAATGACGCTGACTTTTGCAACCGGGCGTCACTACCTTGAGATGAAAGACATTCTGGCGAATCTGGGGCTGGAAGGGTATCTGATCACCGGCAACGGCACGCGCATCCACAATCTGCACGGCGATCGCCTGTACGCCAGCGATTTACCCGACGACTGCGCCGAAGAGCTGCTGAGAACCCAATGGGATACCCCGGCCAGTCGCCACGTTTTCCGCGATGAAGGCTGGTTTACCGACCTCGACGACCCGCAGTTGCTGGTTCCCCACGAGTTCAGCGGCTTCCGCTATCAGCTGTGTAACTTTGCCGAGCTGCCAATTAGCGGCAACAGCAAAGTCTGTTTCTGCGCGCCGCACGACGTCCTGCTGCAACTGGTTCCACAGCTGGAAAGTCACTTTGGCGGGCGGGTTGATTTATGTTTCTCGGCGGCGGACTGTCTGGACATCATGCCTGCCGGGAGCAACAAAGGCAGCGCGCTGGCTCTGCTCACCCAGCAACTGGGCATTCAAATGGCCGAGTGCATGGCCTTCGGCGATGCCATGAATGACCGCGAAATGCTAGAAAGCGTGGGCATGGGGCTGGTGATGGGCAACGCCCTGCCGGTGCTCAAGCAGCAGGCTCCGCACCTACAAGTTATTGGACATTGTCAGCATCAGGCGGTGTCTCACTTTTTACAACATTGGCTGCATTCACCACACCTCACCTATTCCCCCGAATATTAAGGTTATTTCAGCCAGCCGGGCTATCTGTCCCGGCTTTTTTCTGCCTAGCGTGCATCTGTCACAAAAATGTCATATGAATTTCATATAGTTCGCCCATTCTCCGCCACGCGTCTTTTTCTTAATTCCGCTTTTATTTATAGTCCAGACAGGTAGTTAACCTTTTAAGGATAAAATAATGATCACTACTCCACGAGTGACCCGCGTTGCTCTTGCTTTAGCTTTTTTGATTTCTGCCAACGTGTCCGCCAGGGCCATTGATACCGTTCAGCCACAGGCTGATTACCAGCAATATATTTCCGAACGCCAAACCGTTGATTTTCTGATCCAAGATGCCCTGACGGCGTTTAAATCTCCGGCGCGTATTTCTGACGCAGGCTTTACCGGCAAGCTGCCAACCAATATGGAGATTGTCGCCGACAGGCTGCAACAGGCCAGCAAACTGGAGCCTTACCGCGCCGATTTGCTGTTCAGCACCGCCAGCGCTTACATCTACAATAACAATGTTGATAAAGCCCTCGAGCTGTACAAACAGATTCTGGAGATCGCACCAGACGACGTTGACGCCCACAGCTACATCGCGGCTTGGGATCGTTTCAAAGGCGACACCGCCGGAACCGACGCCCAGCTGGCCGCATTGCAGCAGCTGAATCCGGGCCGCGTGGACCAACTGAAGAAAGTGTTCGCGGTCATTGACCACGTCACCACCATGCCGCTGCGCGACCATCTGCCGGCTGACGAAGCCAAATCCTTCACCGGGCCGACGGCGATTGTGACGCTGGGCTACGCGCTGGACCCAGATGGCTCAATGAATAAAATCCTGATTCAGCGTCTGGAGAAAACGCTGGAGCTGGCTAAACAGCTGCCTGATGCGATGATCGTGGTCACCGGCGGCGTGCCGCAGAACCATCAAACCGAAGGTAAACTGATGGCGCAGTGGCTGGTGGAGAAGGGCGTGGACAGCAAACGCATCTATCAGGACAACTTCGCCCGCTCGACGGTGGAAAACGCGCTGTTCAGCCGTTACGCCTTGGCTAAACACCGCATTAAGAATGCCGTGATTGTCAGCTCTGGCAGCCACGTGCGCCGCTCGCAGGCTCTGTTCACCGTCGCCAGCTGGGAAACCGGCCCGCGTGACATTAAGTATGTTTCGGTGGCCGCCATCGACAAGCCGCTGGCCGAGATGCAAAGCGTTTCTCAGGGCGATAAGCAGGGGATTTACCGCGATGCGCTGAAAACCATGGGGTTGTGGAGCTTCCGTAGCTATCCGTTGGAAGAGCGTTAACAGCCTGATATACCAGACGTTGATGCAAAAAAGGCGACCTCAGGTCGCCTTTTCACTTTTGAGCAGTCTTAGCGGATGCCCGCCAACTGCGCGCTGTAGTGGCTGATATCGCCGATATTCGCCGCCACCCATTCCGGGTCGAAATAGGTGTTCAGGTAGCGCTCGCCGCTGTCGCACAACAGGGTGACGATGGAGCCGGTTTCGCCTTTCTCGCGCATCTGTTTCGCCAATTGCAGCGCGCCCCAGACGTTGGTGCCGGTTGAACCGCCGACTTTGCGACCCAGCACCACTTCCAGCCATTGTACGGTCGCCACGCTGGCGGCGTCGGGCACGCGCATCATGCTGTCGATAACGCTCGGAATGAAAGATGGCTCGGCGCGCGGTCGGCCAATCCCTTCAATCTTACTGCTGCACTGCGCGGTGACGCTCGGGTCGCGCTGCTGGTAATAGTCGTAGAAAACCGAGTTTTCTGGGTCAACCACTACCAGTTCGGTGTCGTAGCCCTGATAGCGAATATAGCGGCCCAGCGTGGCGGAGGTGCCGCCGGTCCCTGCGCTCATCACCAGATAACGCGGCACCGGGTTAGGCTCCAGCGACATCTGGCGGAAGATGCTGTCGGCAATATTGTTGTTGCCGCGCCAGTCGGTGGCTCGCTCGGCATAGGTGAACTGATCCATATAGTGGCCGTTCATTTCGCGCGCCAGCTGCTCGGAGGCGGCGTAGATCTGGCTAGAGTTTTCCACAAAGTGACAGCGCCCGCCGTAGAACTCAATTTGCTGAATTTTGCGCGGCGCGGTGCAGGATGGCATAACTGCGATAAAGGGTAGGCCGAGTAAACGTGCAAAATAGGCTTCGGAAATGGCGGTACTGCCTGAAGAGGCTTCAATGATCGGCGTATTTTCGCGGATCCAGCCGTTGCACAGCCCGTAAAGGAACAGCGAACGGGCCAGACGGTGTTTCAGGCTGCCCGACGGATGGGTGCTTTCATCTTTCAGATAGAGCGCGATGCCGGGGAAATCGCTGAGGCTCAGGCGCATCAAGTGGGTATCGGCTGAGCGCTGGAAGTCGGCGTCGATTTCTTTTATGGCGTGGTTTACCCAAGCATTAGTCATGATGAAGTCCGTCGGCAAAGAGATGTTGATTGCGCTTAGATTAACGCATTGTGCAGAGAAATAAGTTACTCTTTAGCCCATAAATGAAGACCTAAAGAGAATAATTTTCTCTCGGGAGGCGACTTGGTAGATAAAATTGACCGCAAGCTGCTGTCGATGCTGCAACAGGACTGCACCCAGTCCATCAATGTGTTGGCTGAGGCGGTGAACCTGACCACCACGCCTTGCTGGAAGCGTCTGAAGCGGCTCGAGGATGAGGGAATTATTCGTGGCCGGGTGGCGTTGCTCGACAACGAGAAGCTGGGGCTGGATCTCACGGCCTTCGTGCTGATAAAAACTCAGCACCACAGCAGCGATTGGTACCAACATTTTGTCGATCAAGTGGCAGCATTACCCGAAGTGTTAGGCTTTTATCGCATGGCGGGGGAGTACGACTATTTGCTGCAAGTGCAGGTGGCCGACATGAAAAGCTACGACAGCTTTTACAAACGTCTGGTAAACGGTGTGCCGGGATTGATCGACGTGACCTCGAGTTTTGCGATGGAGCGGATAAAATCCACCACCGAGCTGCCGCTGTAACCAGCTCTTTAGCTGGCAAGCCGTTAAGGCCAGCTCGAAAAAAGTTTCATCTGTCTGGCATGTTAAGGATGGTATTCTTGCCGCTGCTTGATAATAAAAATCTTAAGAATATGGATAAATCTGCGTGAGACTGTTTGCTCAATTGGGTTGGTATTTCCGCCGCGAGTGGCGACGTTACCTCGGGGCCGTTGCATTGCTGATCATTATCGCTATTTTGCAACTGCTGCCGCCGAAATTGGTTGGTATTGTTATTGATGGCGTGACCTCTAAACAGATGACTTCCGGCGTGTTATTCGCCTGGTTGGGTCTGATGCTGGGCACCGCCATTTTGGTCTACCTGCTGCGCTACGTCTGGCGCGTGCTGCTGTTCGGCGCCTCTTATCAGCTGGCGGTTGAGCTACGGCAGAACTTCTTCAAGCAGCTGAGTCGCCAACATCCGGCGTTTTATCTGCGCCATCGCACCGGCGACCTGATCGCGCGCGCCACCAATGATGTCGACCGCGTGGTGTTTGCCGCCGGTGAAGGGGTGCTGACGCTGGTGGACTCGCTGGTGATGGGGCTGGCGGTGTTGATTGTCATGGCGACCCAAATCAGCTGGGAGCTGACGCTGCTGTCGCTGGTGCCGATGCCTATTATGGCGATTGTTATCAAGCGCTACGGCGACCAGCTGCATCAGCGTTTTAAGACCGCGCAGGCCGCGTTCTCTTCCCTCAACGATCAGGCGCAAGAGAGCCTGACCAGTATTCGCATGATCAAAGCCTTCGGCCTTGAGAATCACCAGTCTTCGCAGTTTGCCGACGTCGCCGCAGATACCGGCGTGAAGAACATGCACGTCGCGCGCGTGGATGCCCGTTTTGACCCGACGATCTATGTCGCTATCGGCATGGCTAACATGCTGGCGATTGGCGGCGGCAGTTGGATGGTGGTCAATGACCACCTGACGCTCGGCCAGCTCACCAGTTTCGTGATGTACCTTGGCCTGATGATTTGGCCAATGCTAGCGCTGGCGTGGATGTTCAATATCGTTGAGCGCGGAAGTGCCGCCTACAGCCGTATTCGCAGCCTGTTGCAGGAAGCGCCGAGCGTGGTCGATGGCAAAACGCCTCTGCCTGCCGGGCGTGGCACGCTGGAGGTGAAGATTGATGATTTCCACTATCCAGAGAACAGCCAGCCTGCGCTGCAAGCCGTGGACTTTGTGCTCAAGCCGGGCCAGATGCTGGGGCTGTGTGGCCCGACAGGTTCGGGTAAAAGCACCTTGCTGGCTCTGATTCAGCGCCAGTTCGACATCACGCAGGGTGACATTCAGTTCCACGGCCTGCCACTGCCAGAAATCCAGCTGGACGACTGGCGCGGGCGCATGGCGGTGGTCAGCCAGACGCCGTTCTTATTCTCCGACACCGTCGCGCAGAACATCGCGCTCGGCCGCCCTGATGCCACCCAGCAGGAGATTGAAGAAGCCGCGCGCTTAGCCAGCGTCCATGAAGATATTCTGCGCCTGCCGCAGGGCTACGAAACGGAAGTGGGCGAGCGCGGCGTGATGCTCTCCGGCGGCCAGAAGCAGCGTATTTCCATTGCCCGCGCCTTGCTGCTACAGGCTGAGATCCTGATTTTGGACGATGCGCTTTCCGCCGTCGATGGTCGCACCGAGCACCAGATTCTGCATAACTTGCGGACCTGGGGCAGCGACCGCACGGTGATCATCAGCGCCCATCGCCTGTCAGCGCTGGTGGATGCCAGCGAAATTCTGGTGTTCAGCAATGGCACCGTGGCCGAACGCGGCAACCACGAGCAGCTCTCCTCAAGGCCCGGCTGGTATCGCGACATGTATCGCTACCAGCAGTTGGAGGCCGCGCTGGACGACGTTCCGGCGGATGACCTTCCAGTGGATCAGCTTCCTGTGGATCAACAACCCCCGAGTTTGGTTGATATAAAACATGATTAAAATTCAGAAAAGCTGGCCGACGCTCAAAAGGCTATTGAGCTACGGCAAGCCTTACAGCAAACCCCTGTCGATAGCCGTGTTGATGCTGTGGGTGGCGGCGGGCGCGGAAGTGCTCGGGCCGATCCTCATCAGCTACTTTATTGATAACTATGTGGCGAAGGGCCAGTTGCCGCTGGGTATGGTCAGCCTGCTGGCGATAAGCTTTATCGTGCTGCAATTCCTCGCCGCCGGTCTGCATTACTATCAGGCGCTGCTGTTCAACCGCGCCGCGGTGGGCGTGGTACAGAAGCTGCGAACCGACGTGATGGACGCCGCGCTGCGCCAGCCTCTCAGCGCATTCGACACCCAGCCAGTGGGGCAGCTGATCTCCCGCGTGACCAACGACACCGAGGTGATCCGCGACCTGTATGTCACCGTGGTATCCACCGTACTGCGCAGCGTGGCGCTGATTGGTGCCATGCTGATTGCCATGTTTAGCCTCGACTGGCGGCTGGCGACTATTTCCGCCTGCATCTTCCCGGCGGTGTTCATCGTGATGGCTATCTATCAGGTGTACAGCACGCCGGTGGTAAGACGCGTCCGCAGCTATCTGGCTGATATCAATGACGGTTTTAACGAAGTCATTAACGGCATGGGCGTGATTCAACAGTTCCGCCAGCAGAAGCGTTTCGGGCAGCGTTTGACCAATGCAAGCCAGTCTCACTACGCGGCGCGTATGCAGACGCTGCGGCTGGAAGGCTTCCTGCTGCGCCCGCTGCTGAGCCTGTTCGCGTCGCTGATCCTCTGCGGCCTGCTGCTGTTATTCGGTTTCAGCGCCGAAGGGACGATTGGCGTCGGCGTGCTTTACGCCTTCATTAACTACCTCGGGCGTTTAAACGAGCCATTGATTGCGCTGACCTCGCAGCAGTCTATCTACCAGCAAGCCGTGGTGGCCGGGGAGCGCATTTTTGATTTGATGGATCGCACCCAGCAGCAGTACGGCAGCGACGACAAGCCGCTGTGCAGCGGCGAGATTGATATTCGTAATGTCAGCTTCGCCTATCGTCCGGACAAATGGGTGCTGGAGAATATCTCCCTGCAGGTGCCGTCACGCGGCTTTGCGGCGCTGGTTGGCCACACCGGCAGTGGTAAAAGTACTTTAGCCAACCTGCTGATGGGCTACTACCCGGTGAATCAGGGAGAGATCCGCGTGGACGGCCGCCCGCTGTCCGAGCTTTCCCACACCAGCCTACGTAAAGGCATCGCCATGGTGCAACAGGACCCCGTAGTGCTGGCGGAATCGGTTTTTGCCAACGTCACGTTAGGTCGCGACATCGATGAAGAACAGGTGTGGCACGCACTTGAAGTGGTGCAACTCGCGCCGCTGATCCGCGCAATGCCGGATGGCATCAACACCCGTCTTGGCGAGCAGGGGAATAATCTGTCGGTCGGACAGAAGCAGTTGCTGGCCATGGCGCGCGTTCTGGTGCAAGCGCCAGAAATTTTGATCCTTGACGAGGCAACCGCCAACATCGACTCCGGCACAGAACAGGCGATTCAGCGCGCGCTGCGGGCTATTCGCCAGCAGACCACGCTGGTGGTCATCGCCCACCGTCTTTCCACCATTGTCGATGCCGATAACATTCTGGTGCTGCATCGCGGGCAGGCGGTAGAGCAGGGTAACCATCTCCAGCTGTTAGCCGAAAAAGGCCGTTATTATCAAATGTATCAGTTGCAGCTGGTGGGCGAGGAGCTCGCCTCTTCGCAACATGAGCAGCCGGTAGCTGAAAACGGCTAAGCCTCTCGCGGTGACCTGACGCCCTACGGTCACCGCGCTTCTTTTCTCTCCTGTTTCCCAAGCCTTACCCTTTGCCGTTGCACCAACTTCATGCAGCCTTTCTTTAGGTCAAATTTCCCTTGCACTGAAAAATAGCGTCGCGCACTTAAACAGTGCGCGATGGGCTGGGCTATTTGCACCATTTTGAGCCTCGCACCTGCTGCGACTATTCCGAAATCCCGCCTTTAAGCCACAAAACGCCAGATCTCAGCTCTTAAACAACTCTGGCACAGCCTTTGCTTTATCCATTGCGTATCGGCGAGAGTCCTCTCGCGGCAGGCTCTTAATTCGAGGAGTGGCAACATGAAGCTGGTTACTGTGGTGATCAAACCTTTTAAGTTGGAAGACGTGCGTGAAGCACTGTCAGCTGTAGGAATTCAGGGCCTGACCGTGACGGAAGTCAAAGGGTTTGGCCGCCAGAAAGGACACGCAGAGTTATATCGCGGCGCGGAGTACAGCGTTAACTTCCTGCCAAAAGTAAAAATCGATATTGCGATCGCCGACGATCAGCTTGATGAAGTGATCGACGTGATTAGCAAAGCGGCCTACACCGGCAAGATCGGCGATGGCAAAATTTTTGTTGCTGAACTGCAACGCGTTATTCGCATCCGTACCGGCGAAACCGACGAAGCAGCACTGTAATTTCAGCCTTATTACTTTAAATCACAATTTGCAGTCTTTGAGAAACGGGGTGGGTTAACAATGAAAAAACTTCTCGCGATGATGGGGCTCGGTGCAACTGCCCTGTTGCCATCGATTGCCATGGCTGCCGCACCTGCGGTGGCTAACGGCGCAGATAACGCCTTCATGATGATCTGTACCGCGCTGGTACTGTTCATGACGGTTCCGGGCGTGGCGCTGTTTTACGGCGGCTTGCTGCGTTCCAAAAACGTCTTGTCTATGCTGACTCAGGTCATCGTGACCTTCGCGCTGGTTTGCGTACTGTGGATGCTTTATGGCTACAGCGTCGCGTTCAGCGAAGGTAACGCCGTGTTTGGTGGCTTCAGCAACGCTATGCTGAAAGGCATCGGCCTTGACTCTGTTACCGGCACCTTCTCACAGCTGATTCACGTTGCGTTCCAATGTTCCTTCGCCTGTATTACCGTGGCGCTGGTGGTTGGCGGCCTGGCAGAGCGCGTTCGCTTCTCCGCGGTACTGATTTTCACCGTGATTTGGCTGACCTTCTCTTACCTGCCAATCGCACACATGGTTTGGGCGGGCGGTTTCTTGGCGGCTGACGGCGCGCTGGACTTCGCGGGCGGTACTGTTGTTCACATCAACGCCGCGGTTGCTGGCTTGGTGGGTGCATACATGGTGGGCAAACGTGCTGGTTTCGGCAAAGAAGCCTTCAAACCGCACAACCTGCCAATGGTCTTCACTGGCGCATCGATTCTGTATGTTGGCTGGTTCGGCTTCAACGCCGGTTCTGCTAGCGCAGCAAGCTCTATCGCGGCCTTGGCCTTCCTCAACACTGTTATGGCGACTGCGGGTGCAATCCTGTCTTGGACGCTGGTTGAGTGGATGGTGCGCGGCAAACCTTCACTGCTGGGTGCAAGCTCCGGCGCTATCGCGGGTCTGGTTGCTATCACCCCGGCTTGCGGTACCGTAGGCGTTGGCGGTGCATTGATTATCGGTCTGGTAGGCGGCGTTGCTGGCCTGTGGGGCGTGGTTACGCTGAAACATTGGCTCAACGTTGATGACACCTGTGACGTGTTCGGCGTTCACGGCGTGTGTGGCATCGTGGGTTGTATCCTGACTGGCGTGTTCTCCTCCAGCTCTCTGGGCGGCGTGGGTTATGCAGAAGGCGTGACCATGGGTCACCAAGTGTGGATCCAGTTGCTGAGCGTTGGCGTCACCCTGATTTGGTCTGGCGTCGTAGCCTTCATCGCTTACAAAGTGGCAGACGTGCTGGTTGGCCTGCGTGTTCCTGAAGAACAAGAGCGCGAAGGTCTGGACGTGAACAGCCACGGCGAAAACGCTTACAACCAATAATCGATTAAGCGTCTGATTTCAAAGAGAGTAGTGCGCTAACTTCTGTTCAACAGAAGCATAATAAAAAGCAAACACAACAAACTATCCGGCGTGCTTAGAAACACTTAACGGATAATGATGAAAGCAAAAAGGGGCGATAGAGATATCGCCCCTTTTTTTATGTATTTTCGATGCAGTTCTAGCCCAACTTAAGGGATTTCGCGCTGGCGAATCACCCCTTCCTGCACCGTGGTGGCAATCAGCACGCCTTCACGAGTGTAGAACTGGCCGCGCACAAAGCCGCGCGCGCCCGAGGCCGAAGAGCTTTCAACGGCATACAGCAGCCAATCGTCCAGCTTGAACGGACGGTGGAACCACATGGAGTGGTCGATGGTCGCCACTTGCATGCCAGGCTCAAGGAAGCCGACGCCGTGCGGCTGAAGGGCCGTAGGCAGGAAGTTGAAGTCCGAGGCGTAACCCAGCAGATACTGATGCACGCGCAGGTCATCCGGCATCTCGCCGTTGGCTTTGAACCACACCGCGCGGTGCGGCTCTTCTTTACTGCCTTTCAGCGGATTGTGGAACTTCACCGGGCGCATTTCGATGGGTTTCTGGCCGATAAACTTGTCGCGCACTTTCTCTGGGATCAGGTGCGCGAGGCTCTTGGCGATATCCGATTCTGAAATCAACGACTCCGGCGGCGGCACGTCCGGCATGGTGTTCTGGTGCTCGAAGCCCTCTTCATGGCTCTGGAAAGAAGCAGTCATGTAGAAAATAGGCTTGCCGTGCTGCACCGCTTTTACGCGGCGGGCGCTGAAGCTGTTGCCGTCGCGTAGGATTTCGACGTCATAAATGATTGGCTTACTGCTGTCGCCGGGGCGCAGAAAATAGCTGTGGAAAGAGTGGATACCACGGTCGCTAGGCACGGTTTGCTTGGCGGCGTAAAGTGCCTGCCCAACCACCTGCCCGCCAAAGACCTGACGCAAGCCAAGATCTTCACTTTGGCCACGAAACAACCCTTCTTCGATTTTTTCTAGATCCAGCAGATCCAGCAATTTTTGTAGTGCCTGACTCATCGGTGGCCTCATGAAAGTTAGCCTTTTGCTGCCTCGGAAAACTCTGATAAATCAAGGTGCAGCATCAGGAACTGTGGGGTATCTCATTCATAATAGTGGATAAAAGCATGGCTCAGAAGCTGATTTTGGGCTGCGACAGGAAAAGGTCAGTTTTTTGTGCCATGATTAATGCGCAAGGTGGTTTAAGCCACTACTCATAGTCGGCGTTTATTTGAGCTTGTCGACAAGCGAATAATAAAAAGGAGAACGATCAATGAAACTTTGGCAGATTGTAGGTGGAACCGCGCTGTCTATCACACTGGCCGGTTGTGCATCGCACCCAGCACCAACACAGGAAGCGCCCGCGAATACGTCGGCGAGTCCATCAGGGCCAGCTATCACCGGGCCAAACGTGTCGGGTACGGTAAACATCTCACAGCGCGTGGCCCTGCCACCTGATGCTGTGCTGACAGTTACCCTGTCTGATGCTTCTCTGGCTGATGCGCCTTCACGCGTTATTGCGCAGAAAGTGGCACGTACCGGTGGGAAACAGGCTCCATTTACCTTTATCCTGCCTTACAACCCGCAGGATGTCCCGCCTAACGCACGCGTAATTCTGAGTGCGGCGGTGACGGTGAATGGTCAGCTGACCTTCATTACGGATAGCATCAAAGAGGTGGTTAACCGTGGTCAGGGTACCAAAGCTGACTTGCAGTTAGTCCCAGTTGCCTCAGTGCCTGTGACAACCAAACCCAATGGATTAGGGCCAGAAAGCAACCCGAACCAGCCGGGTCTTGAAACCCCTCCGGGTGGACCAGGTGCGCCAGCACCCGCTCCGGCACCGACTCAGCCTAGCTATTAATTCTTAGCAAATTAAGAGTCAGTCGAGCAAAAGAAAAACACCGCCTAGGCGGTGTTTTTTTATGACCAGAATTCACCATTTCCAGCCATATTTCTCCAGATCAATCTGCCCGCCTTCGAACATAATGCCCTCTTCGAGCAGGGCCTGACGCTGGCGCTTAAAATCTTCCCCTTGCTGGGAAATTTCGCCGTGGCGATTAATCACCCGGTGCCACGGCAGGGTGCTGCCCTCGGGTAATTTGCGCAGCACGCCGCCGACCTGTCTCGCAGCACGCGGTGACCCGGCCAACTGGGCGACATTGCCATAAGTTGTCACTTGGCCATAGGGGATGGCGGCGATGATCTGTAGGACGCGATGGCGAAAGTTATCTGTCTCCGACATGGTTGGCTCCTTGTGGGTTGCATTGCCATTATGCCGCAAACTGCCGCTGGATAAACGAGGTATCAGGCGTGGTTGTATAAGAAAACAACGGTCGTCGGCGGTTAACTTGCAATTGCCACGGCCATCACTGATAATGCCCACCGCTTCGATTATTCAGCAATGAGTCGCGAAGCCAACAACGACAATGGAGGCCCTGTTGGTTCTCCCGCAACACTAACTTGTTAACTCGGTCAGGTCCGGAAGGAAGCAGCCATGGCAGGTGTCGTGTGTGCCGGGATGTAGCTGGCAGGGCCTCCACCATTTCAGGCCTTCTCCAATCTATCTCATTCGCGATTGATGATTTTGTGAAAAGACATAACGAAATTTATCACCGTAAATAGACTCAGTATCCAATACAAAATCGAACCTTTTTGGATTCATAGAAGCAAGCCTCAAAGTAATAAGATCACCTGAACACTTCGCGTCAAAATCTCTTGCCTCAATAAGGAATATTTCCTCTCCAACTTTGAAGGAATCATTAGGGCGCGGACCGCCGATGATAAAACAGCCAGCATTTAGACCCAAGGCTTTCACAGCTCCGACGAAGACATTGCCCTCAACAGCATCAACTGGCTCTCCATTTACTCTCACAGTTAAATTTTTGACAAACGCTGTACCCATGCCGTTATTGATAATGTAAATCCCCCACATGTTTTTCCTACCATCATTGCTGAAATAGGCATTTATCCTCGGCTCGACTGAAACATGGTTATGTTTAATTTCTTGCTTCCCTTGCCAGATGGTAAAGCCAAGAGAGGCGCTAGCTAGAATGATGGCAATAAATGCAATGAGGGTATCGCGATACTCTTTGAAAAATGCATTCATAAAAATTGTCTTCTCAAGGATTGGAGGATAATAAAAGCTGGGACTCAGCCCAGCTTTGGGTCTTAGCGCGCTTTATTGGCTTGAGCAATCACTGAACCGGCCAGCGTTTTGGCGACCTCGCTTGAGGAGGCGCTTTTTAAGGCTTTGGATGCGATAGCTTCCATCTCGGCACCGGTTTGGTTTTTAGAGCTGGCCTGTGAAAGCACCGAGCCTGCCAGACTTTTTTCAAGGCTACTGGCTTTGGGATTATTGAGGGTGTCGGCTGCGAGGCGGGCGACGCTTTCTGAGGATTGTTTTTCGTTACGTGTCATGTTTATCACCTATCCATGTGGTAAATAATCAAAGATGTAGTATTCCATATATCTATTAATAGCTATATATGGTGTTTCATCTTAGGGCTATATGTTGAATTTCTACAACAGTATTTTGGTTTTTGTGCTTTTTATAGGCATAAAAAAGGGCACGATGAACGTGCCCTGATGAAGGATCCCTGCCGCCGTCAGTGGTGGACTAAGGTCGCGAAGTAGTACGCCAAAGGGACAGCCAGAATATACAGGCCAATCGGCACTTCGCGTGCTTTCCCCGCCACCACTTTGATGATCACATAGAACAGCAGACCACCGGCGATACCCGTGCCGAAGCTGTTTGAAATCAGGGTGATCATCACCATCATCAAGACCGGCAGGCCATCGGTGAAGTTGCCCAAATCGACTTTGCGCAAGCCGCTGAACATATTCAAACCAATCAGAATTAACGCCGGTGCCGTGGCCTCTTTCGGGATCATCAGCGCAATTGGCGTAAACAGCAGCATCAGCAGGAACATCAAGGCCGCCGCCAGCGCGGTCAGGCCAGTTTTGCCTCCGGCTTCGGCTGCCGCTGAGGACTCAATCAGCGCCGTCGCGGCTGGGATACCGACAATTGGCCCGAGCGCGGCCGCAATAGAGTCAACCACGAACGGACGGTTGATATTCGGCATGTTGCCTTGCTCGTCGAGCAGTCCGGCCTCGCCGCCAACCGCCAGCGTGGTGCCCATGGTGGAGAAGAACTCGGAAGCAAAGAAGATAAACAGGAAAGGCAGGAAGGCGATGTTAATCGCGCCCAGCAAATCGACTTTACCCAGTAGTGGCCCGACGGAGTGCGGCAGGGAGAACCACTGCTGCGGCAGATGAGTGACGCCAAAAGGAATGCCAATCAGCGTGGCAAACAGAATGGCCCACAGCAGCGCGCCGGGGACTTTGCGCGCCTGAAGGGCGACAGCAACCAGCAGGCCGAGCAGGGCGATAAGGGCACCGGGCGCGGTGAAGTCACCCAAGCCTAAGGCGTTGGTTTTCGCCGATGCGGCGACCAGACCGGCATTGCGAAAGCCTAGCAAAGCCACAAAGATGCCAATCGACGCCGTTAAGCCAAGCTTGATCGATTGAGGAACGGAGCGAGTGACCACTTCGCGCAGGCCGAGCACCGTCATCACGAAGAATACGATACCTGACCAGCAGGCGATACCCAACGCGATGGGCCAGCTGATGCCATCACCGGCCAGCGTAATGCCGACTAACACTGAACCGCCAATACCCGGCCCGACCATAAACGGCAGGTTGGCGTAGAACGCCATCAGCAGGCTTCCCAGCACAAAAACGATGATCACGCCGGTGGTGGCCGCGCCTTTATCAATGCCGCCCGCCGCCAGCAGGCTTGGGATGACAATCAATAAATAGGCGGCGGCTAAGAAGCCGGTAATGCCCGCCAGACACTCAGTTTTCACTCGGGTGCCGCGCTGGTGTAGTTTAAAACGACGCTGCAACCAGCTTTCTTCGGCTGGCGCAGTGGCGTGCTTAACAGAACTGTCACTCATGTTGAAAATCCCCTGAAACTTTATGTTTTTTTATGATGTTGTGGTTGCTATCACTTTGTTGCAGTACGGCTAAATCTGGTCTTCCCATATTTCGAGGATCGGGTCGACTATTTCTCTTAACCCGCCGTCGGTCAATCCTAAATCAGTCAGGTGCGGACCCGCGTTACAGGCCAAACAGGTGCCTTCAATGGCTTTGAAGACGCGATAAGGCGGCTCCCAGTCGGCAACTTTAGAACTCAGGTCACGCAGGTTTTTAAACTGCGCCGCCAACTCTTCTGCCGGTAAATCCGAAAGCATGCCGGCAATTGGCATGGCTACGTGGGCCAGCAGTTGTTCATTTTGGCTCAGCGCCATGCCGCCGCCGCTGGCAATCAGCTGATTGGCGGCCAGCACCATATCCGCAGGGTTTCTGCCCAGTACCACCAGATTGTGGGAGTCGTGGGAGTAAGAGGTGGCAATGGCTCCGCGCAGCTCGCCCCAGCCTTCCAGCAGGGCTATGCGCGGCGTGGCGTCATGGCGGCCATGGCGGTGCTTGACCCAAATCAGGCTGAAGCCGTCAGGGATTTGCACTTGGCCGTCGCGCACGTTAACCACCACTTCGCTCCACTGGGTGAAGCGCGCGCCTTTGATATTTCTCAGGCGAGCTTTGCCATTTTTCAGACCGGGAATGCGCAGCACAAAGTCGTCTGCCGACAGACTGGAGATCTGCATGGTGTCGCGCGGTGGCGTCACTCCGGCGGCTTTCTTCGGGCTGGATAGCAATTTGCCGTCTTGCGCCACTTTCTGCCCGTTGACATAAACGGCTAAAGGATTGAGCGACTCCAGCGAGTCGAACACAATCATGTCCGCCGTGCGCCCGGCAGCAATCAGCCCCAGATCGGCACGCTGCATGCGGATCGCCGCGTTGAAGGTCGCCATGCGCAGCACGTCTTCAGCCGCTAAGCCGTGAGATATCAGCAGCTTAATCAGGGCGATCAGGCCGCCTTTTTCCAACAGAAAATCGGGCGGGACGTCATCGGTACACAGCGTGATTTGCGAAGAGAGGTGCGGCAGGGTTTTAAGTGCTGCGACGATCTCCGGCAGTAAATAGGGGTGTGAACCGCGAATTTGCAGCGTCAGACCAGCTCGCAGCTTCTCCAGCGCATCTTCGGCGGAGGTTAACTCATGGTCAGAGGTGATGCCCGCTGCCAGATAGGCTTGCAGTCCGGCACCTTTCAAGCCGCGCGCGTGGCCTTCAATCAGTTTGCTGCTGCTCAGGCCAGCTTCGAGGATCTCAATCATGCGTTCGCTGGCGTTGAGCACGCCGTGCATATCCATGACTTCCGCCACGCCCGCGACTTCCGGCCAGCTCAGCATGGTTTGCATTTCACGCCCTTTGAAATCGGCCCCGGACATTTCCAAGCCCGGGGTGGAAGGCACGCTGGACGGCGCTGCGCAAATCACCCGCAAAGGCAGGTCGCGGCTGGATTCGACGGCATAACGCACGCCGTCTACCCCGAGCACGTTGGCTAATTCATGCGGATCCCAGAAAACCGTGGTAGTGCCTTGGGCAACCACGATCTCGGCGTAACGCTCTGGCGGCAGGTGGGAGCTTTCGATATGCACGTGAGTGTCGATAAAGCCGGGGGAGAGCAGCGCTCCGGCGAGATCGTCAACGTTTTCAGTCTGCAAAAACTCGCCGCAGGGATGCACGCTGGCGATCATCGGGCCGACTAACCCGACGTCGGCGTCGCGGATCTCTCCCGTCACCATGTCGATGACGCGCGCATTGCGCAGTAAGCGGTCGAAAGGAATTTTGCCTAAAGCGGCCTGTACGGCGCGCTGGCGCAGGGCGATCGCGGGAGAAGAAACGGTCATAGAAGTGTCCAATATCGGGAAGTCATTCCGCTAATGTAGGCAGCGCGAAAGGCTTTGGACAGATGATTTATTTTATCGGGTTATAAGATGGGGTTATGCTGGGCAAACGTTTACTTTCTTTCGACTGGAACACGGGAAACTATGTCTGAACCTTGGCGTCGATTGCCTGCTTTATCCCTTAAACAGATACAATATTTTGTCACTCTGGCACAGCTGCGCAGCTTTACGGAAACCGCGAATCGCTTGGCTATCAGCCAGCCCGCGTTGAGCAGCGCGCTGCGCCAAATTGAGTCAGTATTAGGTGGGAAGCTGGTAAATCGCACCGCGCAGGCGGTGACGCTCACCGAGGAAGGCATTGCCATTTTGCCTCACGCCCAGCGTCTGCTGAATGCCGCGCACAGCGCCTTTGATGATATGCAGCAGATTATGGAGCAGGGCGGTGACGGCACGCTGAGAATTGGGCTGGTGCCTTCGGTCAGCACCTTACTTTTTCCGGCGGTGCCTCAGCTGCTTTCCGAACACTTTCCGAATATGCGCGTCGAGTTTCACGATTTAACTAATGACGCCCTGCTGGTGGAGTTGGAAAACGGTTCTCTGGACTTTGGTATCGGTGCCACTGACAGCACGGTGCCGGACAGCCTGACGGTCTATCCGCTGCTGGAAGACCCCTTCGTGGTGGTGATGCGCAAGGATGATCTATTAGCAGAAACACACAATCTGCCGTGGCGGCAGTTGGCAAAACGACCGATAGCGCTGTTTCTGAAAGGCAACGTCAGCCGCTTGGTGGCGTCGCTGATTGAAAGCCATAAATTGAATCTGAGCATCAATTATCGCGTGGATTTTCAGGAGACGCTTTATGGGTTAGTTCGCTCACGCTTGGCGCTGGCTATATTGCCGGAGTTATATACCGCAACGCTTAACGATGACCAATTAACGGTGGTTCATTTACAGCAACCGACCCTAAGCAGAACCGTGGCGATGATGCGTAAACCTGCTCCACTGCGTTCGGCGCAAACAGAACAGTGTTTTCAATTTCTATTACAGGCTTTTTTAGAAAGGATTAAGAAAGGAAATAAAGAGTTTCAATAATTGGAACTGATAAAGGAAGTGAATGTTTTGTCTGAATAATAACCATAGGGCCGCAGTTAATTACGGCCCTATGAAGTCATGTATGGAAACGTTACCGGACGAATTTCCAGACGGCGACAGGAACTTTGTCGTAAAGCTTATTCATTGTTAATTCTGCCAGGCGATGGTCGGCCGCAGAGTAAAACAACTCCAGTTCATCGTCGGAAAGTTCGTACTTATTTTTCTCAATAACGCGTTCAAGGGTGTCAATAGTGGTGCATTTTCTCAAACGCATCAAATAGTCGATTTTGTTCATCATGACCTTTTCATTATTTATCTAAATTACTGCTGGTGTTGGTTAAAGTATTACTTAAGTTTTCATCAGGGTACAGACATACTCGCCTGAGAACATTCTGAATAATCGCTTTTTGGTCTTTTGCCATTGACGTAGGTCAGAATCGTTTATTCCGTAATTACTGAAGAGGGTGTAGGTGTCGTCCAGATATTCCTCAACCAAATCGGTGAGAGGAGAATCATCAGGATATTTTATTTTAAAGCTCATCACGAAAGAGGCGATGTGCTCGATCAGTTCGTTAAGTTGCAGGTTTACCGCGGAAGTAGGATCGTTGACCCAACCGTGGTGGCTATCCCCCAGCGTAGCTATCCCTTCATCATACAGACTTTCATTCAGGAACCGCAGCTGCGCTATATCGTGTCGCTTAGGCGAGTACTCATCCATATCATCCCCTCCGTAATGGCTTATTCGGTGTTGACAACACTCTGTGAGTAAACAACAAAACTTGATGGTTTACGGGTACTTCACTGACAACTAAACACTATGAACTAAACCTAAAATACCGATGAGATTTAGCGATAATAAACACTTTCTTCAATAACCGTGGGGAATCGGATTAATTCCAAACATTACGTTTTAAATATAATTCATTTTGGCAATTATGCATCAATGCATTACTTAAAATTACAGTTCTTCGGCTGAAGTCGATCGCTGCGTATCAATAATATCAAATTCAAGCCCGTGGCTTTTAACTTTAAATGATACCCGCTCAGTGGTGTACTCGTCGGCGTTAATGTCAAGGCAGCCGTTGAAGATAGTCCACTTGAAACCATAACTCATTGAATACTGATCATCACCGATAGCTGTGATAGAGATAATCTTCAAAGAGCCGGGGGTATATTGAGAGTTTTCGGAGTAATAACTCAAATCCCCAACTAAATCTGTTTCTAATTGTGAAAGATTAGGCTCAATTGCCTTTTGCAAATACTCCGCCGAAACTTTGTTCCCATCGATTTCATAAGGGATTAGTTTTTTCATCTTTGTTCCCCAAGTGAAATACTCTTCTTACTATTATCGCATATTTTCAGCCACTTTGCCTGAGCCGCGGCGAAATTCTTGCGCAAAAGCCTGTGGTTATCCCCATGATTTCTCAGTTATTTATGAATGATTAATATTTAATTACCTTTTCCTTACAGTTAACGCCAGCCTGTGATTAATAAAAAAATATTGAAGATTTCGCCTTCTATTTATTGCTAGCAGCAAAAGCTAGCAAGACACGAAAGATTACAACTTTGTATCTTGAATATTCGCCGAGCTTGTGATGTTATATTGTAACATATCTGAGGTTTATCCATGAACAAGACGCTGTTTACACTCTCCGCCGTGACCCGATGCGGGGCTGCTGCCATTTTACTGGCCCTACTTTGGGGCGGTATTTATTGGGCTATTTCGTTGCCATGATTTCTGTCTCTCAACTTAGAGTCGGCTATGACCGACGCGCCGTCGCCATGCCGATTGATGGCAATTTTAGCGAAGGCTCACTCACCGCCGTGATTGGCGCCAATGGTGCAGGGAAATCTACCTTTCTTAAAACGCTGGCCGGTTTACAGCCTGCGATTTCTGGCGCCTTATCCTTTAATGCGGCAGGCAAGCCCTGCTCGCGGCCGCGTTTAGCTTATTTGCCGCAGCAGGCCGAGCTGGATCGCGCCTTCCCGATCAGCGTATTTGATCTGGTGGCGATGGGCTGCTGGCCGCAAAGTGGACTGTTTGGCGGCATTAACCGCCGCTCCGGCGAGCTTGTCGAGCAGGCGCTGGAAACCGTCGGAATGACTTCGAAGGCCCATTTACTGGTGGGCGAACTGTCTGGCGGCCAGCTGCAACGCACCTTATTTGCCCGATTGCTGATCCAACAAGCTCCGCTGATCATGCTGGATGAGCCTTTTACCGGCATCGACAGCCAAACCACCGAGCTGTTGTTGAAGGTGATTGGCCAGTGGCATCAGGAAGGGCGCACGGTGATTGCCGTGCTGCACGATATTTCCATGGTTGCGCGCCACTTCCCACACGTTTTATACCTCAGCGCACAGCGTAATATTTGGGGGACCACCGACCACGTGTTGGGCCATTTCCCTAATCCGACTCACGCCTGCGTCTCCAACGACACCTTTACCCTTGCCGCTGGGGTCACCGCTTCATGATGTTATTCCACATAATTGCCGACCCTTTTATTGAATTTGGTTTTATGCGCCGCGCGCTGATTGCCTGTCTGGCGCTCTCTATTAGCGCCACGCCGCTGGGCGTGTTCCTGCTGCTGCGTCGAATGAGTCTGGTGGGCGACGCCTTATCCCACGCGGTTTTACCCGGCGCGGCAATCGGCTATTTGATTTCCGGCATGTCACTGGTCGCCATGGGCGTCGGCGGGTTTATTGCGGGTTTGGCGGTTGCCATGCTGTCAGGCTTGGTGAGCCGCCGGACGCAGTTAAAAGAAGATGCCAGCTTTGCCGGTTTCTATTTGGGATCGCTTGCCTTGGGCGTCACGCTGGTCTCTCTGCGCGGTTCGAGCGTGGACCTTCTGCACGTGCTGTTTGGCTCGATTTTGGCGATTGATTCGCCGTCAATCATCATGGTCGGCATCATCACCTCGGTTTCAGTCATCGTGCTGGCGGCGGTTTATCGTGCGCTGGTGATTGAGTCCTTCGACTCGCTGTTCTTGCGCGTTAGCGCGGGGAAATGGCTGGCGGCAATTCACGGCATCTTTTTGGCGCTGGTAGTAGTCAATCTGGTCGCAGGGTTCCAGATCCTCGGCACGCTGATGTCTGTCGGCCTGATGATGCTGCCCGCCGCAAGTGCGCGCTTCTGGGCGCGGGACCTGCCACACACCATTTTAAGCGCCATGGTGATTGGCGTTATCAGCAGCATTGTTGGCCTTGAGTGGTCATATTACGCCTCGCTGCCAGCCGGCCCGGCCATCGTGCTTAGCGCCAGTGCCATATTCTTTATTTCAGTCTTATTTGGAACGCGCGGCGGCATGTTAACCGCCTCGCGCCGTTAAGCAGTACCACAAGAAAGGAGAAATGATGAAACGTTTACCTGTTGCTCTGGCAGTAGCTGCCCTGCTGTCGAGCCCACTGGCAATGGCGAAAACCGTCACCGCCGTGGCCAGTTTTTCAATTTTAGGGGATATCGTTCACCAAGTTGGTGGCGACCACGTCAAAGTAAATAGTCTGGTCGGCCCGGATGGTGACCCGCACAGCTTCGAACCTTCGCCGCAAGACAGTAAAGAGATCAATGCTTCTGACGTGGTATTCGTCAGCGGCTTGGGTCTCGAAGGCTGGATCGACCGTTTGGTTTCTGCCTCTGGTTATAAAGGCAAAGTAGTGACCGCCTCCGAAGGCGTGAAGTCCAGCCAGATGGTTGACGATGGCAAAGAGATCACTGACCCGCACGCCTGGAACAGCATGGCGAACGGCGTGATTTATGCCACCAACGTGATGAATGCCCTGATCGCCGCTGACCCTGAAGATGCTGACTATTTCCGTAAACGCGGCGGTGCTTACATCGAGCAGCTGAAAAAGCTGGATGAGTGGGCGAAATCTGAGTTCGCCAGCATTCCGCAGGAGAAGCGCAAGGTTCTGACTAGCCACGACGCTTTCGGCTATTTTGGCCGTGAATATAACGTCACCTTCATGGCACCGGTGGGCTTCTCAACCGAAGCTGAAGCCAGCGCCAGCGGCGTTGCCTCGCTGATTAAGCAGATCAAAGAAGAGAAGGTGAAAACCTACTTTATCGAGAACCAAACCGATCCTCGCTTAGTGAAGCAAATTGCCGCAGCGACCGGGGCTCAGGCCGGTGGCGAGCTTTACCCAGAGGCGTTGTCTGGTCCTAAAGGCCCGGCGACCACCTATGAGAAAGCGTTTAAGCACAACGTTGAGACTATCGTCGCCAGCATGAAGTAAGCAGTAAACCTTCCCGCAGTCACTGATTGCGGGAAGGGAATTCATCATTTCTGAAAAAAGAAAAGCCCCGTCCGGGCAAGCGGCGGGGCTTTTTTATTAAGGTGTTGGCGTAAGCAATCGCCTTTTAGCGTTTCTTCTTCTTACCTTGAACCGCTTTAAATCGCGGATTTGTTTTGCAAATCACATAAACCCGGCCTTTTCGACGCACCACGCGACAGTCTGGATGGCGGTTTTTCGCCGAGCGAAGTGAACTTAAAACCTGCATGACGGACTCCTAAGCTTATGACTTCTTTTTGCCAAGGAAGCTGCCAAAACGCTGGTTGAAGCGCGCGGTGCTGCCTTCTTTGGAGAAGTCTTTCTGCTTACCGGTGTAGTACGGGTGAGATTGCGAAGAGACTTCAATCGTGATGTAAGGGAAGGTGGTGCCTTCCAGTTCAATGGTGCGATCGGTCTTGATGGTTGATCCCACTTTGAAATATTCATCGGCGCTGGTGTCATGGAACACCACGGTGCGATAGGCAGGATGGATGCCTGGCTTCATAATAACCTCAAATGTTATGTTATACCATAACAAATAGTATGCGCCAGTTACTGCTTGGGTTCAAGTCTTGAAATAAAAAAAGGCCGCTATTCGCGGCCTTTTCAATTTGCTTCACACTGGATTAGTGTTTTGGTTGCTGCTCTACAGGATGGCTGTGTTCAAGATCCTCATTCTTCTTACTAAAGCGGCGGCGGACCACCACGAAGAAGACTGGAACAAAGAAGATAGCCAACAGCGTTGCGGTGATCATCCCGCCCATTACGCCAGTACCTACGGCGTTCTGAGAACCGGAACCTGCACCGCTACTGATAACCAGTGGCATAACACCGAGGATGAATGCCAGTGATGTCATCAGAATCGGACGCAAACGCATACGAACTGCTTCGAGAGTCGACTCAACCAGACCTTTGCCTTCCTTGTCCATCAAGTCTTTGGCGAATTCCACAATCAAGATGGCGTTCTTCGCCGATAGCCCGATGGTGGTCAACAGACCTACCTGGAAGTAAACGTCATTGCTCAGACCACGCATCGTTGCTGCGATCAACGCACCAACCACGCCCAGCGGAACAACCAGCATGACCGAGAATGGAATTGACCAGCTCTCATACAGTGCTGCCAGGCAGAGGAATACCACAATCAACGAAATAGCATACAGGGCAGGGGCCTGGTTACCTGACAAGCGTTCCTGATAAGAAAGGCCTGTCCAGTCAAAGCCGATACCATTTGGCAGCTTCGATGCTAAAGATTCCATCATTGCCATGGCATCACCACTACTCTTGCCCGGTGCCGGTTGACCAAGGATTTCCATCGATGGCAGACCGTTATAGCGTTCAAGGCGAGGTGAACCGTATTCCCACTTCATCGTAGAGAAGGCAGAGAACGGCACCATCTGACCTGAACTACCACGGACATACAGGTTGTTGATGTCTGATGGCAGCATGCGGTATTTGTTTTCCGCCTGCACGTACACTTTCTTCACGCGACCACGGTCGATGAAGTCATTGACGTAACTACCGCCGATTGACGCACCCAAGGTGGTGTTGATGTCAGACAGTGAAACGCCCAGTGCTGATGCTTTCTCTTGGTCGATTTCCACTTTGAACTGTGGCGTATCTTCCAGACCGTTAGGACGAACCTGCGTCAGCAAGTCAGGGTGTTGTGCCACCATGCCGAGCAGTTGGTTACGCGCCTGAGTCAGTTTGTCGTGACCCAAGTTAGCCTGGTCAATCAACTCGAAGTCGAAGCCGCTGGCTGTCCCCAATTCCACGATAGCTGGCAGGTTGAACGCGAACACCAAACCGTCTTTGATTTGGCTGAAAGCACCCATGGCACGAGCCGCAATCGCCGGAACTTTGTTTTCAGCGCCGCTACGATCAGCCCAATCTTTCAGACTGATAAACGCAATACCGGTGTTCTGGCCACGACCTGCGAAACCAAAGCCGTTTACGGTAAACACAGACTCAACGTTGGCTTTCTCTTTAGTCAGATAGTAATTACTGACTTCATCCAACACCTTCTGAGTACGTTCCTGAGTTGCACCCGCTGGCAGCTGGGCCATGGTCAGGAATACACCCTGGTCTTCTTCTGGTAAGAACGAGGTCGGCAGGCGAATAAACAGGAATGCCATGCCCACGACGATCAGCAGATACAGAAGCAAGTAACGACCGGTGCTGCGCAGAATGTTGCCTACGCTGTCGGTGTAGTGGTGCGTACTTTGTTCGAATTTCTTGTTAAACCAGCCGAAGAAGCCTTTTTTCTCGCCGTGGTCACCCTTAGCGATAGGTTTCAGCATGGTCGCACAAAGTGCCGGAGTCAGGATCATCGCCACCAGTACTGACAGCACCATCGCGGAAACAATGGTGATGGAGAACTGACGGTAGATAACGCCGGTTGAACCACCGAAGAACGCCATCGGGATGAATACCGCGGACAGAACCATGGCGATACCAACCAGTGCGCCCTGAATCTGCTCCATCGATCGTTTGGTGGCTTCTTTCGGCGGCAGGCCCTCTTCGACCATGACACGCTCGACGTTCTCTACCACCACGATGGCGTCATCCACCAAGAGCCCTATCGCAAGCACCATACCGAACATCGTTAGGGTGTTTATCGAATAACCAAACGCGGACAAAATAGCAAAAGTACCTAACAGTACGACCGGCACGGCTATCGTTGGGATAAGCGTTGCGCGGAAGTTTTGCAGGAACAGGTACATTACCAAGAAGACCAAAACGATGGCTTCAAACAGGGTTTTGCCTACTTCTTGAATCGAAATCTTAACGAATGGCGTGGTGTCGTATGGATAAACCACTTTCAAGCCAGCAGGGAAGAACGATTGCAGTTTACCAAGCGTTTCTTTTACTGAGGATGCGGTATCCAGGGCGTTAGCACCTGTTGCCAATTTAATCCCCAGACCTGCCGCCGGTTGGCCGTTGAAGCGCGCAACAACGTCGTAGTTTTCACCACCCAACTGGATTTTAGCCACGTCTTTCAGGCGAACCTGAGAGCCATCTGGATTCACTTTCAGAATGATTTTGCCGAACTCATCCGCAGACTTCAGACGGGTCTGAGCAACGATTGATGAGTTAAGCTGCTGGCCCGGAACCGGTGGAGTACCACCCAACTGGCCTGCTGCAATCTGGTTGTTCTGTACTTTAATGGCGTTGATAACATCAACCGGCGTGAGCTGGAAGTTGTTGAGCTTGTTCGGGTCCATCCAGATACGCATCGCGTACTGAGCACCAAACAGCTGAACGTCACCTACACCCGCAGTACGGCTGATAGGGTCTTTGATGTTTGAACCAACATAGTCGGCGATATCATCCTGAGACATGGTGCCGTCAGTGGAGATAAAGCCCGCAACCATCAAGAAGCTACTACTTGATTTTTCTACCGAAATACCTTGCTGCTGAACTTCTTGCGGCAGCAACGGCGTCGCTAGCTGCAATTTGTTCTGCACCTGTACCTGTGCAATATCTGCATCAGTACCGGAAGCAAAGGTCAGGGTTATCTGAACCGTACCTGATGAATCACTGGTCGACGACATGTACATCATGTTGTCGATACCGTTCATGTTTTGTTCGATAACCTGAGTTACGGTGTCCTGTACCGTTTGTGCGTCAGCACCTGGATAAGTAGCCGTCAACTGTATCGCTGGCGGCGCAACGGTTGGATACTGTGCGATAGGGAGCGAGATTATCGCTAATCCCCCCGCCAACATGATGATGATGGCGATAACCCACGCAAATATCGGGCGATCTATAAAAAACTTAGCCATGAATTACCGGCTCCTATTAAGACTTCGGCGCTGTATCAGATGCAGCCTGTTTCTTAGCGTCTGCGTTTTGATCGACTTCCTGCGCATTAACCTGCACGCCTGGTTTGATTTTTTGTAATCCGGTCACAATCACTTTGTCACCCGATTTCAGACCCTCGGTAACAACCCATTTGTCGCCGATCGCTTGCGTCGTGGTAACAGTGCGCAGTTCAACTTTGTTGTCTGCACCCACCACCATGGCAGTGGCGTCACCACGTGGGTTACGGGTGATCCCTTGCTGTGGAACCAATAATGCGTTGTTGTTAACACCTTCATCCAGACGGGCGCGAACGAACATACCCGGCAGCAATGCGTCATCTGGGTTCGGGAACACGGCACGTAAGGTAATGGAGCCGGTGGTTTCATCAACGGTAACATCAGAGAATTCCAATGTACCCGCTTGCTTATATTCACTACCGTTATCTAACAGCAGCTTAACTTGCGCTTTGCCATTAGCTTGCTTCAGAGAGCCATCAGCCAGTTCCTGTTTCAGACGCAGGAAGTCATTGCTTGATTGGGTCACGTCGACATAGATAGGGTCGAGTTGTTGCACCGTCGCCAACGCGTCCGCCTGACCGTTAGTCACCAGCGCACCTTCGGTGACAGCAGACTTACCAATACGACCGGAAATCGGAGAGGTGACTTTGGTGTAAGCAAGGTTGATACGCGCAGATTCAACCGCTGCTTTCGCTGCAACCACGGCCGCATCGGCCTGTGCTGCGGTAGAGAAGGCAGTATCGTAATCTTGTTTACTGACGTAGTTGGTGCCTAACAGCGGCTTGTAACGGTTGACCGTAACGCGAGCAACTTGAGCACTGGCTTGAGCTTTAACTAAATCGCCTTTTGCACTGTCGTACGCAGCCTGATAAGTCGCAGGATCAATCTGATACAAGGACATGCCGGCTTTAATGTCACTGCCTTCCACGAAGTTGCGCTTCAGGATAATGCCGGTGACTTGGGGACGAACTTCTGCAATGCGGAAGGAGGCTGTACGACCAGGAAGCTCAGTGGTCACATTCATGGCTTCAGTTTTCAGTGTCACTACACCGACTTCTGGAGCTTTTGGCGCGCCTTGTTGAGCTTCTTTATCATTACATCCTGTAAGTGCTAAGCTTCCGGAAAGCATCAGAACTACCGCCAGAGGCGTTAACCCTCTGTTTCTGTTCATAAATAAACCTCAAGTGTCCGATTTCAAATTGTTCAATGGATCACAAGCTTTTAAACCCATTGCTGCGCTTTTAATATGTGCATGCTATGTTACATACATTCCCGAATGTATGTAAATCAAACGCCCCCAAAAGCTGACGCCATGGCACGAAAAACCAAATTACAGGCCCTTGAAACTCGACAACAGATTTTAGATGCTGCTGTTCAGGAGTTCTCTGCCCGTGGCGTTGCTTCAACTTCGCTGACTGATATTGCTAATGCCGCTGGAGTAACTCGGGGCGCAATCTACTGGCATTTCAAGAATAAGGTTGAATTGTTTAATGGAGTCTGGGAAGAGTGTGAGTCCCAGATGCACTCGCTCGAATTAGAGTATCAGACAAAGTTTCCCAATAATCCACTGCGGGTTTTGCGTGAGATACTGATTTATTTCTTACGTGCCACAGTAAACAATCCCCGTCGTAGAGCTTTGATGGAGATAATATTTCACAAATGTGAATTTGTTGGGGAGATGACGTCAGTTCACGAAGCGCGAAAGGCGCTTTATCTTGAAGGCTACAGCAAGATAGAACGTATTCTTCAACGCTGCATCGATGCCGACGAATTACCCCGCAATTTACACCCTCGTCAGGCGGCTATTATTCTTCGCGCTTATATCACTGGGTTAATGGAGAATTGGCTGTTCGTCCCCGAAAGCTTTGATTTAGAAGGGCAGGCGGCTCAACTCATTGATACCTATATTGAAATGCTTAGGTTCTGCCCCAGCCTGTTACTGCCAAAATCAGAGGCTTAACACGCCCCCTTCCTTATGTGAGTTTTTTGTCATTTTGTGACGTATTCTGACACGCTTTTCCGACTTCATAACCCTGTGTCACCTGTTAGTGTAGTGTTAATATCAATCTCTCTTTTTCCATACAATGTGCATCCATGTTTAAGCGATCCTCTGCGTTGCCAACCTCGCCTGCTTTATTTCTATTTCCGCTGACTTTTTTGCGCGCCCTGACATTTACATTACTGGTGTCTTTGGCGCTTTCATTTATTACCTACGCTAATGCGGCTGTTAATAATGATCTGCCTACTCGTTCTGAAGTCCAGAATCAGTTTGATGCGCTGAGTAAGCAAAAAAGCCTGACGCCGGTCGAGAAACTTTCGCAGCAGGATTTAGTTCACACGCTGGAATATTTAGACGCCCTTGAGCGTGTGAAGCAGGACGCGGCGCAGCTGCGCCAGCAGGTCACCGACGCGCCGGTTAAACTGCGCACCGCGTCGGACGGTCTGGATAAGCTGAAAAACGGGGGCAACGACGGCGTCACCAAAGAGTCGCTGGCGACGCTCTCCCTGCGCCAGCTGGAAAATCGCCTCAATGACACCCTCGACGATCTGCAATCATCGCAGGAGGATTTGTCGACCTTCAACACCCAGCTTATCTCGCTGCAAACCCAGCCTGAGCGGGTGCAGGGCGCGATGTACAACTACTCGCTGGCTATCCAGAAAGTGCGTAACCAGCTCAACGGCATGGCGCCGGGGCAGCAGGATCTGCGCGCCACCCAGCAGACCATGTTGGTGACCGAGCAGGCCCTGCTCAACGCGCAGATTGATTACCAGCGCAAAAGTTTGGAAGCCAACACCACGCTGCAAGATTTGCTGCAAAAACAGCGCGATTTCACCAACGCACACATCAACCAGCTGGAGCGCGTGGCGCAAATGCTGCAAGAGGTGGTGAATGGCAAACGCCTGACCCTCTCCGAGCGCACCGCCAAAGAGGCGCAAACGCCGGATGACACCTCCAACATTCAAAATGACCCGCTGGTGGCCCAAGAGCTGGGGATTAACCGCACCCTGAGCCAGCGGCTGATTGCCGCCACCGAAGAGGGCAACCAGCTGGTTCAAAAGAACATTACGGTCAAAAACTGGCTCGATCGCTCTTCGCAGGCCGAGCATGACCTGAAAGAGCAAATCAGCGTGCTGAAGGGCAGCCTGCTGCTGTCGCGCATTCTGTATCAACAGCAGCAAAATACCATTCCGCCGTCGGGCCTGATGACCGACATGAGCGCCAAGATAGCCGATTTGCGCCTTGAGCAGTTCACCATCAACCAGCAGCGCGACGCCTTATTCCAAGGCGACAGCTACATTCAGGGCGTGGTGGATAACAGTAAAGAGAAGATTAATGACGACATCAGCGACGCGCTGGATCAGATTGTCGACATGCGCCGCGAGCTGCTGGATCAGCTCAACAAGCAGCTAGGAAATCAGCTCTCATTGGCGATCAATCTGCAAATTAACCAGCAGCAGCTACTGAGCATCAATGAGTCTCTAACTCAGACGCTGACCCAGCAGATCTTCTGGGTGAGCAGCAACAAGCCGATGAACTGGGACTTCATCAAAACCCTGCCGAGCGAGGTCAAAAGCCAACTTAGCGAGCTGCGAATCAAGATGCCGCTGGGCGAGCTGATGATGGGAGGGTTACATTCGCTGCCGGTCAACGTTCCGCTGCTGGTGGTTATTCTGGTGCTACTGCTGCGCCGCCGCGCCTTGCAGAGGCATCTCGACAAGCTCAATAGCGACGTCGGCCAGCTTAAGCGCGACACCCAGCTGCATACGCCGCGCGCCCTGATGATTATCATGCTGAGCACGCTGCCGGGCGTGCTGCTGACCCTCGGTATCGGCTATTGGTTCTCGCAGTGCGATATCGAACTCAGCGACTTCCTTTGGGCGCTCTCCCAGCGTCTGGCGGTCTTTATGCTGGTGATGGGCTTCTGCTTCCGCCTGCTAAAACCCAATGGCGTCAGCGAAAAGCACTTCAACACTTCGCCAGCCCAATGTGCCCACTACCGGCGCTCGGTCGTTCGGCTGGTGCTGGTGATGCTGCCATTGATTTTCTGGTCGGTGCGCGGTGAGAAAGTGCCGCTGGGACTGGTGGATGACATCATCGGTCAGGTGGTGATCCTCTTGACCTTAATCGCGCTGGCGGTGCTGGTATTCCCGATTTTCCGCGACAGCTGGCGTGAGAAGAACACTCACAGCGTGCGGCTGGTGATTGTGGCGGCGATCGCGATTGCGCCGCTGTTGCTGGTCGGGCTGATGGTCGCGGGCTATTTCTATACCACGCTGCGGCTGGCCGGGCGCTGGATAGACAGCTTCTATTTACTGATTCTGTGGAACATCACCTACCTCAGCGCGCTGCGCGGTTTGAGCGTTGCCGCCCGCCGTCTGGCCTATCGCCGTGCCTTAGCGCGCCGCCAAAGCATTAACGCCAAAGAGGGCGCGGAAGGGAGCGAGCCGGTGGAAGAGACGCCATTGGGCTTGGACCAAATCAACCAGCAGTCGCTGCGTTTGACCACCATGGTGCTGTTCTTCATTTTCGCCAGCGTGTTCTACTGGATCTGGTCTGATTTACTGACCGTCATCTCCTATCTCGACAGCATTTCGCTGTGGCATTACTCGAGTAATGTCGCGGGCAGCGTGGTGCAGCAGACCGTCACCCTCGGCAATCTGTTGTTGGCCTTCGTGGCGGTGATTGTGGCCTATGTGCTGACTCGTAACTTGCCGGGCCTGCTGGAAGTGGTGGTGCTCTCGCGGCTACAGCTGCGGCAAGGCACCTCCTACGCCATCACCACCATCATGACTTACTCGATTACGGTGATCGGCACGGTGACTGCACTCGGCTCGCTCGGCGTGTCGTGGGATAAACTCCAGTGGCTGGTAGCCGCGCTGTCGGTCGGCTTAGGCTTTGGTTTACAAGAGATTTTCGCCAACTTCGTTTCCGGTTTGATCATCCTGTTCGAACGCCCGGTGCGCATCGGCGACACGGTCACCATCGGCACTTTCTCGGGCACGGTTAGCCGCATTCGTATCCGCGCCACCACCATCATCGACTTTGACCGCAAAGAGGTGATCATCCCGAACAAAGCCTTCGTGACCGAAAGGCTGATCAACTGGTCGCTGTCCGACACCGTCACCCGCATCATCATTAAAGTCGGCGTGGCCTATGGATCCGATCTGGATAAAGTGAAAGAGATCTTGTTGCAAGCCGCCCATGAGAGCTCCCGCGTCATGAGCGATCCGGCGCCACTTGTCTACTTCCTTAACTTTGGTGCCAGCACCTTAGATCACGAATTACGGGTTTATGTGCGTGAACTCGGGGATCGCAGCCACACGGTGGACGAACTCAACCGCACCATCGACAGACTGTGCCGCGAGAACGATATCAACATCGCCTTCAACCAGTTGGAAGTGTATCTACACGATAAAAATGGGGGAGAAGAGGTGCAGGAAGTGAAGCGGGAGCTGCGTCAGCCGGGTGAACCTTTGCCGCCAGAGGCGATTTAAAGCGGGTTTATAGGGAATGTGCTGAAGACATTCCCTGTTTTATCCAGCCAGCAACTGACCGAAATTATAAATAGCTGACAGACAGCGTATTCAAGCTGCCTTTAAGCTTTTCCTGATAATCGCGTTTGACGATCTCTAGCGCGGCGAGCGCGGTTTCAGGTGCAATTTCATTGCACTCAAGCAAGTAGATCAGATCAACGGCGAGTTGTAGCTCGGGTGGCGCATTTTCGACAGACATGGGAGCCAACGTTCAGTGTATTGTGCGATGTAAATAAAGATCCGCTTTTGTTCAAATGACAGTTTTACACGGATCCGAAGTCAACCTGAAGCAGGTAGGCAGTGGCTCAGTTGAGCAGCAACCAGCACCTTTTGAGAACATCAATCATTCAGGTATGGAAACTGATTATAGATAATAAATGTCTTCGCCTGCCTGCACATTTCAAAAAATGTGATAAACATTCAAAAACCTTTTTCCTGCCTCTCAATTTGCCTCTCAATTTTGGCTAACGCCTGCCTGCATCGCATCAATCGACCTTCCAGCGCGGCCAGCTCTTTCTGCACTCGCTGCTGGTCGCTGAAGGTGGCGAGCTGCCCAAGGGTGCTCTCGCGGTCTTCAATCATGGCGATTAAACGGCGCTCAAACTGCTGGGTTTCTGCCAGCCGGGTGTAGTTATCGTGGCTTTTGCGCTCCGGCGTTTGGTGAGTTTTGCGCAGCGCCTGCGTCGCCAGTTCACGCTGCAACGCGGTAATTTGCGAAATCAGCCGCTCGGCGATAAACGCCACCTGCGCCTGACGCTTCTCCGCCACCACTTGATGCAGTTGGCCGAGATTAACCCTGACTTCGGCGAGATAATCGCGCAGCCGGGTGCCTTTGGTGGCGAACAGCGTCACGTCGAAACGTGCCTGCTGGGCCGAGACGTGGCCGACAGGCTCAATTTCGTGCGCTAGCGCCTCTATTTGTTGGCTCAGGGCGTGCAATATTTGTTCAGTGCTCACAGGGGTTCTCCGCGTTGGACCTGATTAGCTTACCCTGAAGCGCAACAGATACAAGGCACGCGGCGTTTGGCAGGGGCAGGGCAGTTGTTTACACTGGCGAGATAGCGACATCAATAACATAGACAAGTCGACAAGGATTGTATGAAACGTGTTTTGTTGATCATTCTGGGATGGGTTTCCGTGGTGCTGGCCACCCTCGGCGTGGTGCTGCCTTTATTACCTACAACGCCATTTCTGCTGTTGGCGGCATGGTGCTTTGCCCGCTCTTCGCCGCGTTTTCACTACTGGCTGCTCTATCGCTCGTGGTTTGGCAGCTACCTGCGCCACTGGCAGGAGCATCGCGCACTGCCGCCCGGCGCGAAGGGCAAGGCGGTGCTGGTGATCCTCATTACTTTCGCCATTTCTCTCTATTTTGTCCCTCTGTGGTGGGTGCGCGTTTTACTGCTTTGCATCATGCTTGGGCTGCTTATCATGATGTGGCGCTTACCAGTGGTTGACCTAAAGCAACAAAAAAGGTGATCATGTCCGGCTGCGGGTTGCTTTTTAAAGCGGCTTTGCATAGATTTGGGCATCTCGCGCACCCTCGGTGCGCGCCAATTTCCTTCCTTAAACAGCCAAACACTTTTGTAAGGCAAGAGCCATTTACTGGTTCGCGTTTAAGTATGAACAGCAGTTTTATCAGGCACTTATTATGACAGCTACCGCACAGCAGCTAGAGTTTATCAAAAATAGCATCAAATCCATTCAAGACTACCCGAAGCCGGGCATCCTGTTCCGCGACGTCACCAGCTTGCTGGAAGACCCGGCAGCCTATGCCGCCAGCATCCAACTGTTGGCTGACCGCTATCGTGACTCCGGCGTCACCAAAGTGGTAGGTACCGAAGCGCGTGGTTTCTTGTTTGGTGCTCCGGTGGCCTTGGCTCTGGGTGTAGGTTTTGTGCCTGTGCGTAAACCGGGCAAACTGCCGCGCGAAACGCTGAGCGAAAGCTATGAGCTGGAATACGGCACTGACAGTCTGGAAATCCACGCTGACTCTATCAAGCCGGGCGAGAAGATCTTGGTTATCGACGACCTGCTGGCAACCGGCGGCACCATCGAAGCTACCGTGAAGCTGATCCGCCGTTTGGGTGGTGAAGTAACTGACGCAGCATTCATCATTAATCTGTTCGATCTCGGCGGTGCAGAGCGCCTGAACAAGATGAATATCAACTGCTACAGCCTGGTCGACTTCCCAGGCCATTGATTGACACAAGCCTCGCCTGCCCAGGCGAGGCTGTGATAGCATGACCCTCCCGACCACTCGACTTCTCCGGTATTAATGAGCTATCAGGTTCTGGCCCGTAAGTGGCGCCCTCAAACTTTCGCCGACGTCGTCGGACAGGAACATGTGCTGACCGCGCTGGCTAACGGCCTGTCGCTCGGACGCATCCATCACGCTTATCTGTTTTCCGGCACCCGCGGTGTTGGCAAGACCACCATTGCGCGCCTGTTAGCGAAAGGGCTGAACTGTGAAACCGGTATTACCTCTACGCCGTGCGGCGTGTGTGATAACTGCCGTGAAATCGAACAGGGCCGTTTTGTTGATCTGATTGAAATCGATGCCGCGTCCCGTACCAAAGTAGAAGACACCCGCGAACTGCTGGACAACGTGCAATATGCACCAGCGCGCGGTCGCTTCAAAGTTTACCTGATTGACGAAGTCCACATGCTCTCGCGTCACAGCTTCAATGCGCTGTTGAAAACGCTGGAAGAGCCGCCTTCGCACGTCAAATTCTTGCTGGCGACCACAGATCCACAGAAGTTGCCAGTAACTATCCTTTCCCGCTGCCTGCAATTCCATCTGAAGGCGCTGGATGTTGAACAAATTCGTAAGCAGCTCGACGTGGTACTGACCGCCGAGCAGATCAGCAGCGAGCCGCGCGCTCTGCAACTGCTGGCCCGCGCGGCCGACGGCAGTATGCGTGACGGCCTGAGCCTGACTGACCAAGCTATCGCCATGGGGCAGGGTGCGGTAACCACCGAAACCGTGTCACAGATGCTCGGCACGCTGGATGACGAGCAGCCGCTGGCCGTGCTCGAAGCGCTGGTGAGCGCCGACGGCGCGCAGATGATGGCGCAGGTGGAGCACGCTGCTTCTCGCGGCGTCGACTGGGAAAACCTGCTGGTGGAAACTCTGGCGCTGTTGCATCGCATCGCCATGGTGCAGCTGTTACCCACGGTGCTCGACAACCATTACGCCGCCATTGAACAACGCCTGCGCGAGCTGGCGCGGGTTATTCCGCCAGCCGATGTGCAGCTTTATTACCAAACGCTGCTGATTGGCCGCAAAGAGCTGGCCTACGCGCCGGACAAGCGCATGGGGGTCGAGATGACCCTGCTGCGCGCTTTGGCTTTCCACCCAAAAGTAGTGATTGCTGAACCTGTGGTCCAGCAGCCGGTCGCCCGAGCGCCAGCGCCTTCTGCTGCGCCAGAGGCCCAGCCGCAGAGCAGACCTGCTCAGCAAGAAGCACCGCCGCCGCAAGGCGCGCCGCAGCCGGGTATCTCAGATACCACGGCGCAACTGTTACAGGCCCGAACACAACTACTCAGGCAGCAGGGGAGTACCACCCCAAAAAAAGCTGAGCCGGCAGCGCCAGGAAAAGCGCGGCCGGCAAACTCAGCGCTGGAGCGTTTAGCTTCGGTGACTGAGCGTGTGCAAACGCAGGCCAGCGCCAGAAAAGAGAAAGAACCTGAGCAGCCCGTAAAAGAAGAAGCGTATCGCTGGAAAGCCCTGACCGAGCCAGAAGAGGCACCCGAGCCGGTCGCGACGCCCAAGGCGCTGCGTACCGCGCTGGAGCATGAGAAGTCGCCGGAACTGGTCGCGCGCCTGGCGGTCGAAGCCACAGAGCGCGATGACTGGGCGGCTGAAATCAACCAGATGGTGATGCCGAAACTGGTGCAGCAGCTGGCCCTGAACGCGTGGTGCGAAAAAGTAGAAGCCGGGAAAATCACTCTGCATCTGCGCCCTTCGCAGCGCCATTTGAATTCCCCTTCGGCACAGAAAGTGCTGACGGAAGCACTATCGACACTCCACCAGACGCCGGTTGAACTCACCGTGCTAGAAGATGATAATCTGGCGGTCAAAACGCCTCTGGAGTGGCGACAAGCCATATACGAAGAGAAGCTGGCGCAGGCGCGCCAGTCGATTATTGCGGATAACAACATTCAAACTCTGCGCCGTTTCTTCGACGCCGAGCTGGATGAAGAGAGTATTCGCCCTGTTTAAACGCCGCAAATCCCCGCGGCCCGACGCAAAGAGAGATGATTATGTTTGGAAAAGGCGGCATTGGTAACCTGATGAAACAGGCCCAGCAAATGCAGGAAAAAATGCAGCAGGTACAGGCAGAAATCGCCCAGTTAGAAGTGACCGGCGAATCTGGCGCGGGCATGGTTAAAGTCACCATTAACGGCGCGCACAACTGCCGTCGTGTGGAAATCGACCCAAGCCTGCTGGAAGATGACAAAGACATGCTGGAAGACCTGATCGCTGCTGCTTTCAACGATGCGGCTCGTCGCGTTGAAGAAACTCAGAAAGAGAAAATGGCTTCTGTATCCGGCGGCATGCAATTGCCTCCAGGCTTTAAGATGCCATTCTGATGCAAACCAGCCCACTCCTTGAATCATTAATGGAGGCGTTGCGCTGCCTGCCGGGCGTTGGCCCGAAATCAGCACAGCGCATGGCATTCCAACTGTTGCAGCGCGATCGCAGCGGTGGAATGCGGCTGGCGCAGTCGTTAACGCGTGCGATGTCTGAAATCGGCCACTGTGCTGATTGCCGCACTTTTACCGAGCAGGATATCTGCACCATTTGCGCCAACCCACGGCGCAAAGAAAACGGTCAGATTTGCGTGGTAGAAAGCCCGGCGGACATCCATGCTATAGAACAAACCGGTCAGTTCTCCGGCCGCTATTTTGTGCTGATGGGCCACCTGTCTCCGATGGACGGCATTGGCCCGGATGACATTGGTTTGGATCGTTTAGAGCAGCGTCTGGAAAGCGAAAGCATGAAAGAGGTGATTCTGGCGACCAACCCGACGGTCGAAGGTGAGGCGACGGCTAACTACATCGCCGAGATGTGCGGCCAGTACGGCGTGCTGGCGAGCCGCATTGCCCACGGCGTGCCGATGGGCGGTGAGCTGGAGATGGTAGATGGCACCACGCTGTCGCACTCTCTGGCTGGGCGCGCACCTTTCAAATTCTGATCTGTTAATTGCCGCCACGCGCGCGATTTCACGCGTGGCGGTTCAGTTTTAAGCCAAACTCTCTCTTTTCCCTTGAATTATCCTCCTGATAACCCCATCTACTCCTCAGCGTTTTATTTTGGCCAATGTGCCGCCTACAAGGCTGGGCTTGCCAGCATAATGACAATTCAAATAGCGTAACTGAGGTAATTTGATGAGTATGAAAGGACAAGAAACCCGCGGCTTCCAGTCTGAAGTTAAGCAGCTGCTGCATCTGATGATCCACTCCTTATATTCCAACAAAGAGATTTTCCTGCGTGAGCTGATCTCCAACGCCTCAGATGCCGCCGACAAACTGCGTTTCCGCGCGCTTTCCAAGCCTGAACTCTATGAAGGTGACGGCGAACTGCACGTGCGTCTGGCGTTCGACAAAGAAAAACGCACTCTGACTCTGAGCGACAACGGCATCGGGATGACCCGTGACGAAGTGATCGACAACCTCGGCACTATCGCTAAATCCGGCACCAAAGCCTTCCTGCAATCCGTCGGTTCCGAGCAGGCGAAAGACAGCCAGCTGATCGGCCAGTTCGGCGTAGGCTTCTACTCCGCGTTTATCGTGGCCGACAAAGTGACCGTGCGTACCCGCGCTGCTGGCGCGAGCAAAGATGAAGGCGTGTTCTGGGAATCTGCTGGCGAAGGTGAGTACACCTTGGCCGACATCGAGAAAGCCGAGCGCGGCACTGAAATCACCCTGCACCTGCGCGAAGATCAGGACGAATTCCTCGACGATTGGCGCGTGCGCTCGATCATCAGCAAATATTCTGACCATATCGCCTTGCCGGTTGAAGTCGAAACCCGCAATGAAGAAGACGACACCGTGACCTGGGAGCAAATCAACAAGGCGCAGGCCCTGTGGACCCGTGGCAAAGCGGAAGTCACCGACGAAGAGTACACCGAATTCTACAAACACATCTCCCATGACTTCAGCGACCCGCTGAGCTGGAGCCACAACCGCGTTGAAGGTAAGCAGGAATACACCAGCCTGCTGTACATCCCTTCACAAGCGCCTTGGGACATGTGGAACCGCGACCACAAGCACGGCCTGAAGCTGTACGTGCAGCGCGTGTTCATCATGGACGAAGCCGAGCAGTTCATGCCGAACTACCTGCGTTTCGTGCGGGGTCTAATAGATTCCAACGACCTGCCGTTGAACGTCTCGCGTGAAATCCTGCAAGACAGCCGTATCACCCAGAACCTGCGCAGCGCGCTGACCAAACGCGTATTGCAGATGCTGGAGAAACTGGCGAAAGACGACAACGAGAAGTACCTGCAATTCTGGCAACAGTTCGGTCTGGTGCTCAAAGAAGGCCCGGCAGAAGATGGCGCCAACAAAGAAGCCATTGCCAAGCTGCTGCGCTTCGCCAGCACCCGCAACGACAGCTCCAGCCAGACTCTTTCTCTGGAAGAGTACGTTGCCAAGATGGTGGAAGGTCAGGACAAAATTTACTACATCACCGCCGACAGCTATGCCGCCGCGAAAAGCAGCCCGCACCTTGAGCTGTTCCGCAAAAAAGGCATTGAAGTCCTGCTGCTGTCTGACCGCATCGACGAGTGGATGATGAGCTATCTGACTGAGTTTGATGGCAAAGTCTTCCAATCAGTCAGCAAGGCCGACGACACGCTGGACAAGCTGGCTGACGAAGAGAGCGAAGAGCAGAAAGAAGCTGAGAAGGCGCTGGAGCCGTTCGTTGAGCGCGTGAAAACCCTGCTGGGCGACCGCGTGAAAGAAGTGCGTCTGACTCACCGTCTGACCGACACGCCGGCAATTGTCACCACCGGCGCTGACGAAATGACCACTCAGATGGCGAAACTGTTTGCCGCTGCTGGTCAGGAAGCGCCAGAAGTGAAATACATCTTCGAGCTGAACCCAGACCACGCGCTGGTGAAACGTGCCTCCGACGTGGCCGACGACGCGCAGTTCAGCGAGTGGGTTGAACTGCTGCTGGATCAGGCGCTGTTCGCCGAGCGCGGCACGCTGGAAGATCCAAACCTGTTCATCCGCCGTATGAACCAACTGCTGCAAGCTTAAGCTTCTGGTTGTTAGTTTCAGGTTCTTAGTTTCACGTAATAGTAGAAAAGCCCTGTCATCGCGACGGGGCTTTTTTTTGCTTATTGAGGAAGGAGAGCGGATCAGCCTCTGCTGGCTTCTTCCAGCAACCAGCCGCGAAATGCAGTGATCTCCGGCTCATGGCTGCGATCGCTTTTCACCAGCATATAGGTGGCGCGATCCACCTCGGCGAAGCCCAGTGGCGCGATCACCGTGCCATCCTGTAGCTCTTTCTTCACCAAGATCTGCGGCGTCATGATAATGCCCAGTCCGTTTTTTGCCGCCTGAATCGCCAGCGTCAAATTGTCGAAATGCTTGCCCGCAATAAAATCGCCTTTGGCATTAGTCTTCTTAGCCCACTCCTGCCAGGCGTTTATTTTGGTGTCGGCGTGCAGCAATGGCAGGGTGGAAAAATCGGTCTGATAAGTAAAACGGTGGCGAAAATTCGGCGAACAGACCGGGCCAATATAATCGACGGTGATCAGCGTCGACTCAATATCGCTGGTCAGCTGGTTCTCATTACTCTTAATTAGAATATCTGTCCGCTGTTCATGGACTTGCTGAACATCCGTATGGGTTTGGAAAGTCAGGACAATATTTTCATGACGCTCTGAAAAACGGCTAATGCGCGGAATAAGCCATTGTGCTAAAAAACTTGGCGCGCAGGAGATAATTAAATTATTTTCCTGCCGGGCTTTAATTTCACGGCAGGTATTTTCTATTTCGACAAATACCTGATCGCAGCATTTTTTCAATTTCTCACCGTCGCGGGTTAAATAGACCCGGCCCGCCGCGCGTTTAAATAACGGCGTACCCAGCCAGCCCTCTAAATTCTTAATTTGATGACTCACCGCGCTGTGAGTCACGTTCAGCGATTCCGCCGCCAGACTGAAGCTTTCAAAGGTCGCAGCCTGCTTGAAATAGTGCAGGGCGCGCAGGGAAGGCAGGTTTGCCATATCAACACCTTGTTAGAAAAATTCAACTCAACTGTCTGTTTATATCATTTTCTTGTGCCGAAAAAACCCATTAGTCTCAACCTCGTTCCGAAGCACATCTCTCTAACAGGCGCTGTAATTCTACTGAAGTAAATTCAGTAAGTGCGCCAGTCTGCGCCTTGCGCGCTGGTTAAGTCTGTATAAAAAATAAGGATGACTATGAACAACTCACTTTCTGGCACAACGACTTCAACAGCAAATACAACTCCACGAACGCAGTTAGTTATGTTCACAGGCGGCCGCGATAGTACGCTGGCTGCGTGTTATTTAATGTTACAGGGTATCCCTGTGCATCTTTACTCGGCTAACAGCGGCTGCTCCCTGCATCGCGGCATTCTCGCCCACCGTGTCGACGAACTGCGTAATCGCTTTGGCGATTTAGTGGTGGAACACACCGTCGAGGATATCAGCGGGACTTTCCGCTCTATTGCCATCGAAAATATCGAAAGTGATATTTTGCGTCACCGTAAAAACCTGGTGTTACTCGGCGAGAAATTAGCGATCCACGCTCACTTGGTGGATTTCTGCCGCCGCAACGATATTAGCGTGATTAACGACGGTATTACCCATTACCAACAAGAATTCCCCGAGCAGCGTCTGGTCGCCAAAGAGTTTTTGGTCAACCTAATGAATGAATACGACATTCAATACCATTCGCCAATTTATGAATTCGCTCAATCTTCTGACGACGTGAAATACCGCCTGCTGCAATTGGGTATTTCCACTAAGTCGCTGGAAGGCGTGAGTATTTTCGGTGACAGCTTCTCGACGCCAAATGACGAAACCATTCTGGCTTACCTGAATGAGAAAACGCCGCTGGCCCGCAACATCATTAAATTCCTCTCCGGAGAAACCCTGAGTCTGGGGTTAAAAACGGCGACTCACGCTGCGGCGTAATGAAGGACAACCCGATGAAAACTATCATCAAATGTTCGGCAGTGATCATCCGTGACCGCGCGTTATTACTAACGCGCAAGCGCGGAACCGACATCTTTATCTCTCCCGGCGGCAAGCCGCTGACCGGAGAAGACCACATCAGCTGTTTGCGTCGCGAGTTAAAAGAAGAGCTTAACGTCGACACAGCCAAAATCACGCCACTGGGCTTATTCCACGGCGTGGCGGAGTTCGAAAAAGTGGCGATTGAAAATCATGTTTATCAGGTGGAAGTGGTGGGGCAACCCGTCGCCAGCGCGGAGATCGCTGAAATCGCCTGGGTGAATTACCGCAAGCCGCCTTGCGAAGTGGGAGTGGGATCCGTGTTTCGCGACAATGTCCTGCCGTTACTGTACCAGCGTGAGTTGATCGACTGATGGACCCTTCATCTCTCTCTCCCGCCTTGCAGCAACAGCACGGTGACCACTATTACAGGGAAGTAAACCGGCTGCGGGAAGTGCTGCGCGACAAGCTGACGACGGTCTATCGTCTTGGCGATTATGACATTTTTCTGGTGCAGTCGGTGCGCGTGGGCTTAGCCATGCTCTCCCATTTGCTGCATAAACATAAAATGTCGCTGAACCTGGCCGCGCATCACCACTATCAGCCCATTGAACTGCTGTTTTCCAAACCGGTGCCGATTGACGCGCCGGGCCAAAACAGCGGCATTAATATGGTCACCCACGTTAACCCTTATACCGGGGCTATCAATGACCTTGATGGTTTGAACCATAAAACCGTGGTCGACGGGTCGCACAGTTTCGCCACCGGTCTGCATGACGAATTGGTCAATAACAGCTCGATTTTCCTCGCGCCTCTGCATAAACACGCGTCGGTGGCGGTGGGCTTGACGCTGATTGCCGTGCGCCCCGAGCACTACAGCTGCTTGTTCCGCAGCGAGCTGCGCCTGTTCGAAGGGTCGACCGTCTCTCAGCGGCCTTTGCAGGAAGCCATTGCCGCGATGGAAGCACCGGACTGGCAGCCTTACAACGTGGCGAGCGTCGAGAAAATCGACCTGCCGCTGGCTAACGGCCTGCGTCTGACTTCGCTCAGCGCCTCCGGCTTGCCTTTTGCCTGCTTCCCGGTGGCTACGCTGTCGGATGACCAACTGCGTAAGGTCAAGCAGATCAACGGCAGCTATTTCGAGCACACCCATACTTTGCGTATTTCCCGCTGGGCGCGGGGCAATCGCTTTCAGCAAGTGGATAGCACCGGCAGTGTTATCGACGATTTAGCCCGACTTTGGAGTCAAAAATGAGTAAATCTACCCCGGTTAACGGCAACCTGATCGGTATTCTCGGCGGCATTATCCTGAGTACCGATTCCGTGTTTATCCGACTCATGAGTATTGATAATTCATGGATGATTGTGATGCTGCGCGGCCTGTTTATGTGGGGGCTGGTGGTGCTGGTTTACCTGCTGTGGCCGAAAAGCCGCTCGGTGCTCGGCGTGCCGTGGATCACTCGCCAAAACGCCTTGTCGACGCTGTTTTTCTGTATCGCGTCGGCCTGCTTCGTCAATGCATTAAATCGCGGCAGCATCGCCACCGTGTTGGTGATCATCTCCTCAACACCGTTCGTCTCGGCGATCATTTCGCGCCTGTTCTTTGGCACCAAAATCGATAAATCGCTGCTGATGGCGGCTATCGCGGGCATGCTCGGCGTGGCAATCGTCATGACCGGTCGCGCGACGGGCTATGACCCATTAGCCAACTATTTCGCGCTGGCGACGGCGGTCTCTATGGCGCTGGCCTTTATCTTTGCCTCAAAAGTGGAAAACGGCACCGTCGGCCTGCCTTCCATTGGCGGCGTGCTGGCCTCGGTGTGCGTGGTGGGCTTCACCGGCGGCGGCGTACTGCATGCTGTTCCACTGCTCAGCGGTTCGCAGTGGCTGTGGCTGTTTGTTGAAGGCGCGGTGATTATGCCGCTGGCGATGGGGCTGATTTCTCTCTCCACGCGCTTTGTTTCTCCGGTCAACGCAGGACTATTTTTACTGCTCGAAACGGCCCTCGCGCCGCTGTGGATTTTCCTGTTCCTCGGCGAAGCCCCAACGCTGCAAGCCGTTGTTGGCGGGTGCATTATTGTCTTTGCGGTTATCTCCCAGACCTTGCGAATTAAACGCCAAGAGGCGCTGGCTTAACCTTGACTGCGCGCAGCCTGTTCCTTGAGGAAGGGCGAGCAGAATGATATGGTTGGTCGTTTTGTACGTTTTAATAAAAATTACATGCAAGGGGATTTACGCAATGCGTATCATTCTGCTGGGCGCTCCGGGCGCTGGTAAAGGAACTCAGGCGCAATTCATCATGGAGAAATATGGCATTCCGCAGATTTCTACCGGTGACATGTTGCGCGCAGCTGTTAAAGCTGGAAGTGAGCTCGGCAAGAAAGCAAAAGAAATCATGGACGCCGGTAAACTGGTGACCGACGAATTAGTGATTGCACTGGTTAAAGAACGCATTCAGCAGGAAGACTGCCGCAATGGTTTCTTGCTCGACGGCTTCCCACGCACTATCCCTCAGGCTGATGCCATGAAAGACGCTGGGATCAAAGTGGACTACGTGCTGGAATTCGACGTACCTGACGAACTGATCGTTGATCGTATCGTGGGTCGCCGCGTTCATCCGGGTTCAGGCCGCGTTTATCACATCAAATTCAATCCACCAAAAGTGGAAGGCAAGGATGATGTGACCGGCGAAGAGTTGATCACCCGTAAGGACGATCAGGAAGAGACCGTGCGTAAGCGTCTGGTTGAATATCACGACCTGACCGAGCCATTGGTGTCTTACTACAGCAAAGAAGCTGAAGCGGGCAACACCCAATACGTTCGTATCGACGGTACGCAGAAAGTGGACGAAGTTCGCCAAGAGCTGGCTTCTATCCTCGGTTAATACCGCTGTTATCGTAAATAATAAAAGCGACCAAAGCGACTTCGGTCGCTTTTATCATTTCTGCTTCCCGCACTTTTATTCATTAAATGAATGCTATTGATTACTTCTGCCATTAGCTGTTATCGGTTCCGCTCCCCGTCTTTTTGGTTACAATGTGCAAAGTTAAGTCGAAGCGCTGCTTTTGGCTTCCAGTCACCCAGGCCCAAGAGCCGTAATAATTTAGGAAATTCAGCATGATGCAGACGAAATTCGGTGTGTTACTGGTCAATCTCGGTACGCCCGAAGCACCAACGCCGCAGGCCGTAAAAAAGTATCTGGCTGAGTTTTTAGGTGATCCACGGGTTGTTGATACTAATCGTTTGATTTGGCTGCCGATCCTTTACGGCGTGATCCTGCCACTGCGATCTCCGCGCGTCTCCAAACTGTACAAAGGCGTGTGGATGGAAGAGGGCTCGCCGCTGATGGTGTTTAGCCGCCGCCAACAAAAGGCACTGGCCGAGCGCCTGCCGGGTACTCCGGTAGAACTGGCGATGAGCTACGGCAAGCCAAGCATGGAAGATGCCATCGATAAACTGCTGGAGCAGGGCGTCACCAAGATGGTGGTTCTGCCGCTTTACCCACAATACTCCTGCTCCACCAGCGCCGCGGTGTTTGACGGCGTCGCGCGGGTGTTAAAAGAGAAGCGCCGCCTACCTTCCCTGAGCTTTATCCGCGATTACGCCGAGCATCCGGCCTATATTTCCGCACTGAAAACGACCGTGCTGCGCTCCTTTGCCGAGCACGGCGAGCCTGACCGGTTAATCCTCTCCTTCCACGGTATTCCGAAGCGTTTTGTGGCGTTGGGCGACGACTACGAACAGCGTTGCCGCGACACCACTCAGGCGCTGACTCAGGCGCTGGGCCTGCCGACCGGCAAAATTATGCTGACCTTCCAGTCGCGCTTTGGCCGGGAGCCTTGGCTGACGCCTTACACCGACGAAACGCTGAAAGGCCTGCCGGAGCAGGGCGTGAAGAACATTCACATCATGTGTCCGGGCTTTGCGGCAGACTGTCTGGAGACGCTGGAAGAGATTAAAGAAGAGAACCGTGAGATCTTTATGCACGCAGGCGGCGAGCAATTCCATTATATTGACGCCCTCAACGACCAGCCTGAGCATATCGATCTGCTTCAGCAGTTAGTGACTCAACATTTTTAACGTTTTTTGATCCACAGAGAGCAGCAATGAAATTTCCTGGTAAACGTAAGTCCAAACACTATTTCCCGGTCAGCGCGCGCGATCCTTTACTGCGTGATTCAATGTTGCAGAGCATGATGCCTGACAGCGAAGTAGGGGCTTCTTATATCGTTGGTATCGATCAGACGATGGTAGATATTGAAGCGCGCGTAGACGAAGACTTCGTTGCCCGTTATGGCCTGAAGGCCGGCGAGTCCAGCGTTATCGACGATGCGACCGCCGAGGCGTTGTATCAGGAATTGATGAGTCAGGCGCTGATCACCCATCAGTTTGCCGGTGGCACCATCGGCAACACCTTGCACAACTACTCGGTGCTGGCCGATGACCGCTCCGTGCTGCTCGGCGTGATGTGCAGCCACGTACAGATTGGCAGCTACGCCTATCGCTACCTGTGCAACACCTCGAGCCGCGTGGATCTGAACTACCTTCAAGGCGTTGATGGCGCAATTGGCCGCTGCTTTACCCTGATCAGCGACAGCGGCGAGCGCACCTTTGCGATTAGCCCTGGGCATATGAACAATTTGCGTCAGGAAAGCGTGCCGGAAGACGTGATTGCCGGTGCCTCGGCGCTGGTTCTGACTTCTTACCTGCTGCGCAGTAGCGAAGGCGAACCGATGCCAGAAGCCACGATGCAGGCCATCGCCTATGCCAAGAAGTATCAGGTGCCTGTAGTGCTGACCTTGGGCACTCAGTTTGTGATTGCTGAGAACCCGCAGGCGTGGCGCGACTTCATCGCTGAAAATGTCTCTATTTTGGCAATGAACGAAGATGAAGGTTTTGCGCTGACGGGTATGAAAGACCCGCTGATGGCGGCCGATAAGGCGCTGGAGTGGGTTGATCTGGTGCTTTGCACCGCCGGTCCGAACGGCCTGTTTATGGCCAGCTACACCGAAGAAGAGTACAAGCGCGCGACGAATCACCCGCTGTTGCCGGGGGCGATTGCCGAGTTCAACCAGTATGAATTCAGCCGCGCCATGCGCCGCGACAGCTGCCAGAACCCGCTGAAAATTTACTCCCACATCGCGCCATACATGGGCGGACCGGAGAAGATCATGAACACCAACGGTGCCGGAGACGGCGCGCTGTCAGCCCTGCTGCACGACATCGCCGCCAACGGCTTCCACCGCACCAGCGTGCCAAATTCCAGCAAGCACGCCCGCGACTATCTGACCTACTCCTCACTGTCTCAGGTCTGTAAATACGCCAACCGCGTAAGCTATCAAGTCCTCAACCAGCACTCCCCGCGCCTAACGCGTGGCCTGCCGGAGCGCGAAGATAGCCTCGAAGAGTCGTATTGGGAACGTTGATCTGATTTGAATTTTCCTCCCCTTGCCCGAGGGGAGGTGATTTACCCTGCGTTGGGCTGAATTTCCTAACGCAGTCTTTCACTCGCCAGATTATAAACCTCACTGCGTTCGCGTTTACCGACCGCCACCACTGAGATAATCAGTTGGTTATCAATCACTTCATATACCAAGCGAAAGCCTGAAGCTCTGAGTTTAATTTTGTAGCAGTTGGGTAAACCGCGCAGCTTGGCGCTGGGGATATGAGGATTTTCGCTGCACTTTTTCAGTTTTTTAGCGAATTGCTGCTGAACCGCTTTATCCAGTTTGTTCCACTCTTTGAAGGCAGATTCTCTGAACTTAACGGCATAGGTCATAAATAGCTGTCCAGATCGACATCAATTAACGGCTGATTCTGGCGTTCGCCCACTAATCTGGTTAACTCGTTGTCGTCCAACGCTTCCAACATCTTTTCATACAGCTCGGCTGGAATGCAGTAAAACGCAGGCTGATTGCGGTTCAGGATCGCCACAGGGTAACCTGCTCCGGCACTCACCGTCGCCATCGGGTTTTTCTTTAACTCGCTGACGCTGGCAGTGGTATCACTCAATATTGCATGTGGCATAACCACCTCTCGAGACCATTTAACAGGTCTTATTATAGGCTTGGCTGCTTATTCTGCAACCACTGGCTGGCCTGCGCTACCAATAGAAAAACGCGGCACTCGCCGCGTTTTTGCTTGCAACTTGTTAAGCGTTGCGGCCTGCCATGACGCCGCCGTCGATGTCCCAGATGGCGCCGGTGACCCACGTTGTTTTGTCGGACAGCAAGAAAGCCACGGTGTCGGCGATGTCACGCGGCGTGCCGACGCGGCCGATGGGGTGGAAGCTGTCGAAGCTGTTCATCACGCCGCCCACATCCTCTTTCGGAATAAAGCCTTCATAGATTGGCGTGTGTACCACGGCTGGCGAGACGGCGTTCACGCGAATACCGTTCTGGCCCAGTTCCAACGCCAGATTTTTGGTCAAGGCGTGCAGGCCCGCTTTTGCCATCGAGTAGGCCGAGGATGGGGTCGCGCCGATAGCCTGCTGCGCCCACATCGAGCCAATATTCACAATTGAGCCTTTAATCCCCGCCGCCACCATGTTTCTTGCCACGTCGCGGGTGATGAAGAAGGTCGCGCGATTGATGTTCATATACATGTCATAGTCGGCTTCTTCGTTTTCGACGAAGGCTTTCGGGAAGAACACCCCTGCGGCATTGACTAACAGGCTGATATCACGATGGTCGCGGTTAATTTCCGCCATCACGTGCTTCATACCGGCTTCTTTCATCAGGTCGGCGACGATAATCGACACTGGGCCGAGGGATGACAGGGCCTGACGCGCTTCTTCTGCTTTGGCCTGACGATTGCCCACCAGCACCACGCTGCCGCCGTTTTCTAACACAATGCGCGCCGTTTCCAAACCCATGCCGCTGGTGCCGCCGACGACTAACAGTTTTTTACCCGCAAATGATGCTGACATAATGACCTCGAATTCTTATTTATCAATCAGTTATTAACAAGGCATCTGTCAGATTCAGCTGCCCGGCGATGAACCCAGATTGCCACGGGGCGAGCAGGCTGACGAATCAGAAGATGTTGCCTGATGACAAAGAAAATCTATGTCGTAAGCTATTTTCTGGGCTAGGATGAAAGCATGACAAACCAGCAGGTGATTTTGCGATGCGCTCCTTAAACAGACTTAAATGGTTGCACGCCTTTGAAGCAGCGGCCCGACACGGCAGCTTTACCGGCGCGGCGGAAGAGCTGGGCGTGACGCCTGCGGCGGTGGGGCAGCTGGTGCGTTCGCTCGAGGAGTGGGTAGGGCATCCGCTGCTGACCCGCACCCGTTCCGGTAAAAAGCGGCTGATGGTGGTGACCGAGGCGCAAGACGCGCTGAAAGAGATCACCGACGGGCTGGATAAGCTCGAAAGCGGCCTGAAGAAGCTGCGCGGACGCCGCGCGCGCTCGGTGATTGTGGTTACCGCGTCGCAGGTGCTGGTGATGAACTGGCTGATGTCGCGCCTGAACCTGTTTGCCGAACACCATGAGGACATCGACCTGCGCCTCGACGTCTCGGATAAGCATATCGATTTGGCTCACGGCGAGGCGGATATCGGCATTCGCTGCGGGCCGGGCAATTGGCCGGGGCTGCACGCGACCTGGATCATGGATGAAGAGGCGGTGGTGGTGTGCAGCCCGCTGATTTTAAAAGCCGGGCAAGAAGCAGACTGCGATTGGCTGAATAAACAAAAGCTTATCTACGATGACACCCCGCATCCCGGTGCCAATATGCCCTCGTGGAGCGGCGTGCTGGACACCATAGGCTATGGCCATGTGAGCCAGAACAGCCTGCATATCAACTCAACCTCGGCGGTGATTCTGGCAGCGCTCGGCGGGCGCGGCGTGGCTATCGTGCGCCGCGCGCTGGTGCAGCAATCCATTGATAGCGGCCAGCTTGTCCAGCTCTATCCGTCATTTAAATGGCCGCTGACGTGGTCTTATTACATGGTGCGGTCGGAGCACGCGCTGAGTCGCCCCGAAGTGCAGATTTTCCACGACTGGATGCTGGAGTATCAGCACTCACTAAGCTCAAACACCCCCGCCTAACTCTCTCTTCAGTGGATAGCCAAGTCACGGCTGGCTATCCTCCGCTCTCAGCTTTTCCAGCAAGATAGTTTTTCTTTGCCATAAGGCAAGTTTATCTCATTTGTTTAACACTCTTAACATTTCAATAATGCCTGCGACGAAAGGGGCGTGATGGGTCACGTCGCCTGATTGAAGAAGAGATTTTCTATGTTGCTGAACTGGAATGAACATCGCGATGAACTGCTGGGTAAAGTGAATGAGTTCGCCAAGCTGACGCCGGAATTTATGCGCGGGCTGGTCAAGATGGATGCGGGCGCTTCCGCCACCGGCCATTTGGACCCGAAAATCCATGAGCTGATTGCACTGGCGGTGGCGGTGACCACCCGCTGCGACGGCTGTATCTCCGTTCACGTTAAAGCTGCCGCCAAACACGGCGCGACGCGCGAAGAGATTGCCGAAGCGCTGGCCGTGGCGATCTCCCTCAATACCGGCGCGGCGTTGACCTACACCGCCCACGTGCTGGACGCCTTCGACTCACTGTCAAAAGCATAATTTTTCCGGCGCTTAGCTGCGCCGCTCTGCTCTCTTATCGGAAACGCATCATGTTAGTCAATCACGACCTCTCCCTGCGCGCGCTGGTCACGGCGGATGAATATGAGTGGGTAAGCTCGCCGCAGTCTGGCGTTCACCGCGTCATGCTAGACCGCATTGGCGCAGAACAGGCGCGGGCCACCAGCATTGTTCGCTATGAGGCGGGCTCAGTTTTCCCCGCACATTCGCACCCGGAGGGCGAGGAAATTTTGGTGCTGGAAGGCGTGTTTTCCGAAGGGGATCAGCACTACCCGGCGGGCTGGTATCTGCGTAATCCGCCGGGTTCTTCCCATCAGCCTTCCAGCAAATTGGGCGCGACGATTTTCGTCAAGCTGCGGCAGATGACCGCCGAGGATACCCAGCGAGTGCGCATCAATACCTTGGAAGCCAGCCGCTGGCAGCAACGGCTAGGCCGTGAGATTTGCCCGCTGTACCAGAGTGCGCATGAGCTGGTGCGGCTGGAAAGCTTAGCCGCCGGAGAGCCGATTTTTAGCGGTGAGCCGGTGGCCGGGGCCGAGCTGTTGGTGCTGGGCGGAGAGATAACAGAGGGCGCTAGCGCCTATTCCACGGGCAGTTGGCTGCGGCTTCCTGCTGGCACCTTTCCTGAATTAGTGTCCGGCAATGCCGGGGCGCTGCTGTACATCAAAACCGGCCATTTGGTCGGGCAGAAAACATCGGCGGTGACGCAATGAAACAGGTGCAAGTTGCCATTGTCGGCGGCCTTTCCGGGTTATATCGCCGGAGCAATAGACGCCGCGACGCGGGGCTTCACGACTTTCACCACGCAATCAAACCAACCCACTCAGGGAGCACAGTATGAGATTGAAAAATAAACGCGTTTTGATCACCGGCGGTACCAGCGGTATTGGCTTAGCCACCGCCAAATTGATGCTGCGCGAAGGGGCGCGGGTGGCGATCACCGGGCGCGACGTCGAGAAGCTGCAACAGATTAAACAGCAGCTGGCAGGGGATGTGCTGGCGATTCGGGCCGACGTGCTGGCGCCAGAGGATCTGCGCCGTATCCACGACCAAGTATCCGCTGAGTTTGGCGGGCTGGACGCGTTTTTTGCCAACGCCGGTGTGGCCTTCGGTTCGCCGCTGGCGAGTACCAGCGAGGCGCGTTACGACGAGCTGATGGATATCAACGTCAAGGGCGTGTTCTTCTCCATGCAGGCGATTTCGCCGCTGTTGCAGCCGGGCGCGTCGGTTATCCTCAACACCTCGTGGCTGAATCAGGTCGGCACGCCGGGCCTGTCTCTGCTTTCGGCCTCCAAAGCGGCGGTGCGATCGCTGGCGCGGACGTGGTCGGCGGAGCTGCTCGAGCGCAAAATCCGCGTCAACGCCATCAGTCCGGGGGCGATGAATACGCCTATCCACGGGCGCAGCGGCGGCACAGAGGCTGAAGTTGACGCTGGCAAACAGCGCATTGCGGCGCGAATTCCCCTCGGGCACTTGGGGGACGCCGAAGATATCGCCAACGCGGTGGTGTTCCTCGCCAGCGATGAATCTCGCTACATGCTGGGGGCTGAAGTGGTGGTCGACGGCGGCTTCTCGCAGATTTAATCCCTGATTTAACGCACTAAGGTCAGTCCTTGCGCTGGCCTTAATTTTCAGCCCCTTCACTTCGCCGCGTGCTACTCTTTTGATTCATTTACCCGCAGCAAAGCGAGGAAAGCATGTCCCAGACCGCCAAGGAAACTCCCACTCTTCATCTGCTCTGCGGCAAAATTGCCTCGGGCAAATCCACGTTGTCTGCTCGGCTTGCTGCTCGCCCGTTAACCGTGATTATTAGCGAAGACCAGTGGCTAGCGCGGCTTTACGCCGAGGAGATGCATAGCGTGGCCGACTACGTGCGCTGCTCGGCCAAGCTGCGAGAAGCCATGGCCCCGCACCTGATTGCCTTGCTGCAAGCCGGCATGTCGGTGGTGCTCGACTTCCCGGCCAATACGCTGGCAAACCGCCAATGGATGAAGGGGATTGTCGAGGCGTCCGGCGCTCACAACCAGCTGCACTATCTCGACGTGCCCGACGAGGTGTGTAAAGCCCGTCTCCGCGCCCGCAATCAGGCCGGAGAGCACGACTTCGCCGCCACCGACCAGCAGTTTGATTTCATCACCAGCCACTTTGTCCCGCCGACTGAAGAGGAAGGGTTTCAGGTGGTGGTTTATCGCTGAGTGAAATAAAAAAGCCTCCCAATGGGAGGCTTTTTGCTAGTCGAAAAGGCGTTAAATCGGGCAGTAAGGCCGCTTTTCGTCTTCGTTCATCACGTCGACGTGCAGCATGTTCAGCATGCTGTTAGCGATCTCGCGTTCACCCATCACCACTTCGTTTGCGCCGCGCTCCATGATGTAACGCACTTCGTCGTCATAGTGGGCGCGGGCGATGATCTCAATATTCGGGCGTTTGGTTCGCGCCGAGGCGACAATCTCACCGGCTTCGTAACCATTAGGAATGGTCACCAGCAGCCAGCGGGCGCAGTCCAGACGGGCCAAATCCATCACTTCCTGATTGGCGGCGTTACCCAATACCGTGCTGATGCCTTGCTCGCGCAGGGCTTCGACCCGTGGCCGGGAGTTTTCAATTACCACCAGTGGAATGCCCGCGGCCTGAAGCTTCTCGCCCAGCAGGCTACCCACACGACCATAGCCCACCAGCAGGGCGTGATTGCATAGGTCGAAGGGGATCTGCTTCTCGTCTTCGACAGCTTCTTCCACGCTCTGATCGTCGATGGTTTCGGTCTTCGCCAGATATTTCTCCAGCAACGTGAACAGCAGCGGGTTGAGCATAATCGACAGAATTGCGCCCGCCAGCACCAGATTGCGGCCGTGCTCTGACAGCATGCCCAGCGTGATGCCCAGACCGGCGAGGATAAAGGCGAATTCACCAATCTGCGCCAGACTGACGGAAATCGTCAGCGCGGTGCGCCGCGAGTGGCCGAAGGTTTTCACCAGCAGGAAGGCCGCGATGGATTTACCGAAGACGATAATACCCAGCGTCGCCAGCACCGCCAGAGGCTCGCGGATGATGATCAGCGGGTCGAACAGCATGCCGACGGAGACAAAGAACAGCACCGCGAAGGCGTCGCGCAGCGGCAGGGTGTCGTGCGCCGCGCGTTGGCTCAGCTCGGACTCGTTTAGCACCATGCCTGCGAAGAACGCGCCCAGCGCAAAGGAGACGTCGAACAGCTCCACCGCGCCATAAGCAATCCCCAGCGCCAGCGCCAGAACCGCCAGCGTGAACAGCTCTCGCGAGCCGGTGCTGGCGGTGCGGGCGAGGATCCACGGCACCAGACGGCGGCCAACCACCATCATCAGCACCATAAAGGCGATCACTTTGCCGATGGTTATCGCCAGTTCCATACCCAGCGCGCCAAAGCTTGAATGCTCACTCTCCATCATGCTGCTAAATGCGGGCAGTAAGACCAGCGTTAGCACCATTACTAAGTCTTCGACTATCAACCAGCCAATGGCGATTTGCCCGCGCTGGCTGTCAATCAGTTGCCTCTCTTCCAGTGCGCGCAGCAGCACCACGGTACTGGCGGTGGAGAGACACAGGCCGAAGACCAGACCGGCGGCTAAATCCCAGTCCAACAGGCGTGATAGGCCGATGCCGAGCAGCGTCGCCACTGCGATTTGCAGCACCGCGCCGGGAATAGCGATGGATTTTACTGCCAATAAGTCTTTGAGAGAGAAGTGTAAACCTACGCCGAACATCAGAAGGATGACGCCAATTTCCGCCAGCTCAGGAGCAAGAGAAGTATCGGCGACAAAGCCCGGAGTAAAAGGGCCAGCAAGCACGCCAGCGGCAAGATAGCCGACAAGAGGGGAAATTTTAAGGCGATTGGCGAGCATCCCGAACAGGAAGGCCAGTACCAAACCGCCGACGATGGTGGTTATCAAGGGCGTAGAGTTGTGCATCCATACTCCTTCTAGTTATGCGTCAGTGCAAAGTGTAAGAGAGTGTTAATGATTTTATGGCATATCGGCGGCCGATGTGTAAGAAAATGTGCCTTGAATGTCAAAAAATAACGATTTTGATGTAAATCAGGATGAAAGTGACATTTCACAGGGTTTTGGACAGCGATGTTTCAGTGGGCAAGGTGAGTGTGCTGCCGATAACGGAGTATCGGCAGCAGAAAGGCAGAAGTTTAGGACTGCTTTTGTTCAATATTCGGTAAGAATGCGGTGAGAATCCCCAATAGTGGCAGGAAGGCGCAAATCTGATACACCAATTCGATGCTGGTCCGGTCGGCAACATAGCCCAGCACCGCAGCGCCAAGGCCACCCATGCCGAAGGCCAAACCAAAGAACAGGCCGGACACCATGCCGACTTTGCCCGGAATCAACTCCTGCGCAAACACCAAAATCGCCGAGAACGCCGAGGCCAGCACCACGCCGATGATCACGCTGAGAATGCTGGTCCACATCAGGTTGGCGTGAGGCAGCAGCAGGGTGAAGGGGGCGACGCCGAGAATCGAAGCCCAAATCACGTATTTACGCCCAATCTTATCGCCAATCGGCCCGCCAATGATGGTGCCCGCCGCCACGGCAAACAGGAACACGAACAGGTGGATCTGCGCGCTTTGAATCGACACGCCAAATTTGTGGATCAAATAGAAGGTGTAGTAGCTGCTCAGGCTGGTCAGGTAGAAGTATTTGGAGAACACCAGCACCAGCAGGATACCCATCGACATCGCCACCGTGCGGCGCGGCAGCACGGTGATATTGCCCGCCACGGGGCCGCGCTTCTTGATGATCTGCTGCTGTTGGCGATACCACTTACTGATTTGCAGTAGCACCACGATACCCAGCAGGGCCGCCAGTGAGAACCAAGCGACATTGCCTTTACCATAAGGCGCGATGATCAGCGCAGCCAGCAATGGCCCGAGCGAGCTTCCCAAGTTGCCCCCCACCTGAAACACCGACTGTGCCAGACCGTGACGGCCACCGGAGGCCATACGCGCCACGCGTGAGGACTCTGGGTGGAAAACCGATGAGCCAGTACCGACCAGCGCGGCGGCTAACAGCACCAGCGGGAAGGTCTGCGCCACGGCGAGCAGCAGCAGGCCGGAGAGGGTAAAGCCCATGCCAATCGGCAGCGAGTAAGGCTGCGGGTGCTTATCCGTGTAATAACCAATAATAGGTTGCAGCAGCGAGGCAGTTATCTGATAAGTCAGGGTTATCATGCCTATCTGGGTAAAGCTGAGTGAGAACTCGTTTTGCAGCAGCGGGTAAATTGCCAAAATCAGCGACTGAATCATGTCATTGAGCAGGTGGGAAACGCTGATTGCGCCGAGTATCCCGAAGGCCGTGCGCTTGGCGGCGCTGGCAACGGGTTGGGTAGGGAGGTCGGTACGGTCGGTCATCTCTATCTAAGCCTTTATTCTTGTAGTAAGTAGCGGAAGGGGTCAGTCAACTTTAGCGATGTCGGCAAATTTTCCGCGCAGCAGGGTACAAAGATCGCCCGCAGCCAGTTCAATATCAAGCCCGCGTTTACCTCCAGAGACAAAAATGGTGGCAAAGTTTTGCGCCGGGCTATCGATAACCGTGGGTAGCAGCTTTTTCTGCCCCAGAGGGCTGATTCCGCCGACCAGATATCCGGTCACGCGCTGGGCAATTTGCGGGTCAGCCATATCGGCCTTCTTCGCGCCAAGAGCTTTGGCGACTTTCTTGAGGTCTAACAGCGAGGCGACCGGCGTGACGGCCACGGCGAGGTTTTTTGCGTCACCGTTGAGCGAAACCAACAGGGTTTTGTAGACCTGATTAGCATCCAGCCCGAGCTTCTGCACGGCTTCGTCGCCGAAATGAGTTTCATCGCTGCTGTGTTCATAAGGGTGGAGAGTAAAAGCCACCTTGTTTTTTTCCAATAATTTGACTGCTGGCGTCATAACCTTCCCCGACAAAAGATCCCAATAAAAAAAGTCACCGGGTCTATAGGGGCAAAATAGCCTCAGACGTTCACGATGACTTAATTAGCGGAAAAATAATAACTCTGCTCAATCTTTTGATTGTAAAGCATAAAGCGTATTTCTTGAACGAATGTTAAATATTAGTCTAGCGAATGTCTGTTGCCAAGACCCAATACAGATTGCTAACCTACTACCGCCAGTATTCTGTCCCGCAAGAGACAAATGCTGAAGCTATAACTAATAAAATGAAATTCCTCTTTGACTGGCCAATAGAAATATTGGCCACTTTTTTGATCCTCTTCATCCTTCAAGCCAGCTCTGCGTTGGCTTCCTTCGCTCGCCCTAGTCACTTACTTGTGTAAGCTCCTAGGGACTCGCTCAGTTGCCGCCTTGATCTGACTCGAATGATTTTGAGGATCTCGAGTTTTGGTTTTGTTCTGGTTCAGGCACAAACCCAACTCAGCGCCGATCCGCTGTCAGCATATCCGGCAGGTTGCCTTCGCCATAAAGATGCAGCGCGCCGACGGCGACCACGTATTTGCCGGGTGGCAGGGCGTTGAGCTGTTGCTTCCAGCGCAGGTTGCGTTGATTCATCAGCACGTCGTACAGGTCATTGCTGAAGGTGTTGGGCAGCGGCTCCATGCTTTGGCTGGGTTGGGATTCCAGCCACCAGCTGATCATGGTTTGCAGCAGCCGCGCGTTGGTGTGCCAGTGAGTCAGAGTATCTTCCAGCAGCGAGCGGCCGTCGTCCGGAAGTTGCTGAAGCAGGGTAAGCTGCTCCTGCGGGCCTTCCAGCTCGATGATCTTCTTCTGCTCGCGCCGCGCTGCTTTTAACAGCTGATAATCAATGCCGTATTCGCCACGCAGCCCGAGGCGCTGGGCCTGACCGGCTTGCAGCATCAGCGCGACCTGCCAGCAAGGCAGGTGATTCAGACTATAGATTGATGTCCCCAGCTCCTCGCAGAGGCTCTCTACCTGCAAATATTGCTGCTCAGTTAGGCGCTCACTTAGAGGCGACAGATCTTCCGCGATGCCGAAAGGCGACTCCGCCTCGCTGATATCGGCTTCGACGATCAGCGCATCGGCCTGTGACAGGCGTTTCAGCAAGATATCCGGCAGCGGCTGCATATTCATGGTGCCCATGTGGATGCTGCCCACCAGATGCAAATGTCGGTCGCCGGGAAGCTGGATATCCATCGCCGGATAGTGATATTCCGCGGGAGAAAGCAGACCGAGCCAGCGGGCAAGCTGGTAAAAGATATGGCCCATATGGCGTTGTCTCCTTGCAAGGGTGAAGGGGCATGCTAGCGCGTCGCTGGCTTAGCGAACAGGGGGAAAGTCTTGATTTTCGGGGGAAAGGCGAATTAAAAGCATGAAAAGTCACGTTTATCGCCGCGGGCAGAGTTGCCAGCGGCGATGGCGCAGGGCGTTAAGCGACGGTCGCCTGATAGCCCGCTTCTTCGACAGCGTCGATCAGCTCTTGGGTTGGCGCTGAGCCTTCAACCACGGCTTTGTTCAACTCAACGTCCACTTTGGTGATGCCTGACACGGCTTCCAGTGCTTTGCGCGTAGACGCCACGCAGTGTCCGCAGGTCAAACCTTCAAGGTTTAAAACGGTAGTCGTCATATTGTGTTCCTCTGGATACTGTTGGTTGGCCTTTAATCGATTCAGGGGTAGGATAAACCTTCCAGCAAGGTGAAGGTCAAGGGGGCAAAATGAATATCAGCGATGTGGCAAAGAAAACCGGTTTGACCAGCAAAGCGATTCGCTTCTACGAAGAGAAGGGGCTGGTGACGGCGCCGATGCGCAGTGATAACGGCTATCGTACCTACGCTAAAAAGCATATTGAGGAGCTTACGCTGCTGCGTCAGGCGCGGCAGGTGGGCTTCACCTTGGATGAGTGTCAGGAGCTGGTGGCGCTGTTCCACAATCCCGACCGCCACAGCGCCGATGTAAAAGCACGGACTCTAGAGAAAGCAGCAGAAATTGGCCGCCATATTGAAGAGTTAACCGAGATGCGCCAGCGGCTGCTGGCGATGGCAGAGTCCTGTCCGGGCGACGAAGGGGCGGCGTGCCCAATCATCGACAATCTCTCTTCGCCCTTGGCACCGCAGCTGCGTTAGCCGCTTTCGGTCACCCGAATCACTGACTGATGTCAGCTCATCGGGATTCCCTCTTTTGCTGCCTTGCTGCAGCACCAATGGCTTTGAGAGAGCTTAGAGGCGGCTGTTGCTCGGCTCAACCTTCAGCGTAATGCCTTCGACCTTGGCATCGCAGCTGCGTTAGCCGCTTTCGGCCACCCGAATCACTGACTGATGTTAGCTCATCGGGATCCCCTCTTTTGCTGCCTTGCTGCAGCACCAATGGCTTTGAGAGAGCTTAGAGGCGGCTGTTGCTCGGCTCAACCCTCAGCGTAATGCCTTCGACTTGGGTGATGACCACGTCGTCGCCCACGCTGAGCTGCGCAGTGCTGGTGATGCGCCACGTGCTGTCGCCAATGCGCACGCGGCTGTAGCCGTTGCTCATGGGTTCAAGCACGGTGGCATGCAAGCCGACCAACTGCTGGCCGCGCTGATTGAGCGAACCATTGTGCCGGTCCGGCCTCTGGCGCGTGCTGAGCCACTTCCACCACAGCCATGCGGCGACCATCGTCAGCACGGCAAAGCTCACACCCTGCCATTCCCACGACAGCGGCAACAGCCAAGTCAGTAAGCCGACCAACGCTGCCGCAATGCCACTCCACAGCAAATAACCACTCGCACCGAGCAGTTCTGCTGCCAGCAACAGGCCGCCGAGTGACAGCCAAAACAGGTGCGGGCTTGCTATAAGCTGTTGCAGCATTATTTTCCGCCTTTGGGTTCTTTCAGCAGTTCCGCGATCCCGCCAATGGAGCCCATCAGGCTGCTGGCGTCCAGCGGCATCATGATCACTTTACTGTTATTGGCTGAGCCGATTTTGGTCAGCGCGTCGGTGTATTTCTGCGCCACGAAGTAGTTGATGGCCTGCACGCTGCCGGCGGCGATTGCTTCTGACACCATTTTGGTGGCCTGAGCTTCTGCTTCTGCCGCACGCTCACGGGCTTCAGCTTGCAGGAAGGCCGACTGGCGCTCACCTTCGGCTTTCAGGATCTGAGACTGCTTTTCACCTTCTGCGCGCAGAATGGCTGACTGGCGCACACCCTCGGCTTCAAGGATATCCGCGCGTTTGGTACGTTCGGCTTTCATCTGGGCGTTCATCGCCGAGATAAGCTCTGCCGGTGGGCGCACGTCGCGAATTTCGATACGGGTGATTTTTACGCCCCACGGGTTGGTGGCTTCGTCGACGATATGCAGCAAACGTGCGTTGATGTTGTCGCGTTGTGACAGCATCTCGTCCAATTCCATCGAACCCAAAACGGTACGGAAGTTGGTCATGGTCAGGTTAACAATCGCCTGCTCAAGGTTGCTGACTTCATAGGCGGCGCGAGCTGGGTCGATCACCTGAATAAAGCAGACGGCGTCGATGGCCACATTGGCGTTATCGCGGGAGATCACTTCCTGAGAAGGAATATCCAGCACTTGTTCCATCATATTGATTTTACGGCCGACGCGGTCGACGAAGGGCACAACCAGATTCAGGCCGGGCATCAGGGTTTTGGTATAACGGCCAAAACGTTCGACGGTCCACTGATAGCCTTGAGGAACGATTTTTACACCGGCGAAAACCACCAGTAGGGCGAGAATCACAATAATCGGGATTACGGTCAACATAGTTTGAACTCCTGTAATACCTTAGATACTTCAAGCTAGGCAGGTGTGAGTTGCTTTCCTGCAACTGGAACTATTTGGGGTATGGCTGCGTGTCCTATTGTTTTCTGGAGATTCTCCAGAAAAAACAAATTCATGTGAGCACAATGCATATATTTTGCTCATAGGAGATTGTCGCACAAAACAGGCGTAAGTCGTATTGAATAAGGATAGTTCAGGACAAATGAAGATCGAGTTCAAGGACCAGCGCGACGAGTGCCGCGCTGGGGGAAGCGTCTGAGGATCAGTAAAGTAAGGAGTACAGCTGGCGGCGATATTTGGCAGCCAGCGCGTCACCGGTGCCGAGCGCAGCCAGAATATCCATCAGCGTTTTGCGCGCAGAACCGTTAGCCGCGCCGAGATCTTTCTTCAGCGGTGCCATCAGCAGTTCCAGCGCCTCTTCGTTACGGCCAACGGCGTGCAGCTGCAGGCTGAGCTTAACCGCCAGCTCAACGTTGTCCGGCTCTTGCTGAAGTTGCTGCTGCAATTGCTGGATTTCTGGGGTGTCGGCAGCCTGTTTCAGCAGCTCGATCTGTGCGATAAGCCCCTGATAGCGTGAGTCTTTATCTTGCAGCGGAATGGTCGCCAGCACGGCTTCGGCATCTTCACTGCGGTTGAGCTGAATTTGCACTTCAGCCAGCAACAGGCCGATATCACTGCGCTGTTGGCTGAGCTGCCAGGCTTCTTTCAGCAGCGGCAGGGCGCCGGTCAGGTCACCGGCTTGCAGTAACTCTTGAGCCTGAGCGACTTTCAACTCTTCTTCTTTCGGCAACACTTTTTGCAGCAGCTCGCGGATCACTTCTTCCGGCTGTGGACCTTGGAAACCGTCTACCGGCTGGCCGTCTTTAAACAGATAAACCGCCGGGATTGAACGCAGACCGAACTGCTGAGCAATCATCTGTTCCGCGTCGCAATCGACTTTCGCCAGAATCAGCTGCCCGGCGTATTCAGCCGCCAGCTTGTCGAGGATCGGCCCCAGCACCAGACAGTGCTGGCTGCGTTCGGACCAGAAGTAAAACATCACCGGAACCGACATGGACTGTTCTAACGTCTGGTGCAGGTTGGTTTCATTTATATTAATGACAGAAGGTTGTGCCAGCATAAATCAGTCTCTCTTATCTTGGTGAAGCCATGTTCCTTGTTGAACAATGCCGCACCGAGATTGTGATAAATAATAAGATGTTAAAAGCTAAATGGGGGCACTTGTGCCAGCTTCAACCCCTGCTGCTAGCTATTACCGCGCAGGATTTTATCCAGCACGCGGCCGGGTAACAGGCGGCGCAGCACCGTGATGCCGTGTGCCAGCAGCGTCACCGGATAGCGCAGTCGCGCCTTCGGGCTCTCTAAAGCATGGCGCAATTTTGGCAAAACTGCCTCTGGCGTCAGGGTAAAACGCTTGGCGATGCCCGGATTATTCACCGGCTTGTCGGCCTGCGACTGATTAACGTTCTGCGTGAAGTTGCTGGTCAGCGGGCCGGGCTCAATCAGGCTGACCTGAATCCCGGTGCCATGCAGCTCCATGCGCAGCGCGTCAGACCAAGCCTCCAGCGCGTATTTACTGGCGGCGTAGACCCCGCGCCCCGGCGTGCTGATTAAGCCCATCACCGAACTGGTCTGAATGATGCGTCCTTCGCCGTGGGCCAGCATGGCGGGCAGCAGCAGCTGGGTGAGCTGATGAGTGCCGAACAGATTGGTGGAAAATTGCTGCTCGAACTGCTCCCGGCTGATGCCGCTCAGCTGCCCGTAAACCCCGTAACCGGCGTTATTGAACAGGCCGTACAGGCGATTGCCGGTCAGCGCGATGACTTGTGCGGCGGCGCGCTCGACGCTCTGCTTATCGTCCAAATCAAGCTGAACGGTTTCGAAACCCTGCTGTTGAAGATTCTCAAGATCCTGCGCTTTGCGGCAAGCCGCCAGCACGCGATAGCCGCGCTGACGCAAATCGTGCGCGGCAACCAGCCCAATGCCGCTTGAGCAGCCGGTGATCAATACTGCTTTTTGCATAACTTTACCTGTCAGAAGCCCCTATTTTTCAGGACTGTGGTTTACTTAAGGTTTCGGCCTATTTGACCAGCGGCGCGAGCTTGTCCGCCATCCAGTCAGCGATAAATGGCTGAGCCACCTGAGCCGGATGCAAACCGTCATCCTGCATCCACTCTGGCTTCACGGCGACCTGTTCCATAAAGAAAGGCACCAGCGGAACATCATTCTGCTTCGCCAGCGCCGGATAAATGGCATAGAAGGCGTCAGTATAACGGCGTCCGTAGTTCGGCGGCAGGCGGATTTGCATCAGCAGCGGCTCGGCGTTGGCCTGTTTCACCAAGCCAATAATTTGGTTCAGCGTTTGGGAGATAGCCGTAGGCGCAAAGCCACGCAGGCCGTCGTTAGCCCCCAGTTCAATCAGCACCCAGCGCGGCTGATGCTGTTTGAGCAGCGCGGGAAGGCGAGCCAGCCCTTGCGCCGCGGTGTCGCCGCTGATACTGGCATTCACAATGGCGGGTTTGCCTTGCTCACTCTGCCACTTGTTGTTGAGCAGTGTGGGCCAGGATTGAGCAACCGGCAGGCGATAAACCGCGCTTAAACTGTCTCCAACAATCAGTAACTTATCAGCCGCAGTAGCGCGAGCACTCAGCGTTGCAGCGACCAGCATTGATACAAGTAAAAGGAAAGGAAGATGCCAGCGGGAAACGTTCTTGAAGTTCATCATCTTAGTAAACACGTCGGTCAGGGTGAAAGTCAGTTAACCATCCTGTCCGGTGTCGAGCTGGTTGTCAAACCGGCGCAGACCATTGCGCTGATCGGCGAGTCGGGGTCAGGTAAATCTACCTTGCTGGGTATTTTGGCCGGGCTAGATGATGGCACCGGCGGTGATGTGAAGCTGCTCGGCCAGTCGCTGACTGACATGAACGAAGAGGGCCGCGCCGCGCTGCGCGCCAAAAACGTCGGCTTTGTGTTTCAGTCTTTTATGCTGGTGCCGACGCTCAACGCGCTGGAAAACGTCCAGCTTCCGGCCCTGCTGCGCGGCGAGTCTGACGCCAATAGTCGCGCGCAGGCTGTGCAGCTGTTACAGCAGCTTGGCTTGGGCGAACGCCAGTACCATCTTCCGGCCCAGCTTTCCGGCGGCGAGCAGCAGCGCGTGGCGCTGGCCCGCGCGTTTATCGGCAAACCTAAACTGCTGTTCGCCGACGAACCGACCGGCAACCTTGACCGCGCCACCGGCGAGCGCATCGTCGACTTGCTGTTTTCTCTCAACCGCGACGCGGCAACCACGCTGATTCTGGTGACCCACGACGAACAACTGGCGGCCCGCTGCCAGCGTCGCCTGCGCCTGCGTGACGGTAAATTGTGGGAGGAAGCATGATTTGGCGCTGGTTTTGGCGAGAGTGGCGCTCGCCTTCGCTATTAATCGTCTGGCTGGCTCTGACGCTGGCGGTGGCCTGCGTGCTGGCATTGGGCAGCATCAGCGACCGCATGGAGAAGGGGCTGAGTCAGCAAAGCCGCGATTTTATCGCCGCTGACCGCGTGCTGCGTTCTGCCCGGCCCATTACCGAAGCGTGGTTGCAGGATGCCGAGAAGCAGGGGCTGAAAGTCAGCCGCCAGCTCAGCTTCATGACTATGACCTTCGCCGGAGACACGCCGCAGCTGGCGGATGTCAAAGCGACCGATTTGGCCTATCCGCTGTACGGCGATTTGCAAACCCAGCCGCCGGGCATGAAGCCTGAGCCGGGCACCGTGCTGGCCGCGCCGCGCCTGATGGCGCTGCTCAATGTGAAAGTGGGCGACAATCTTGAAGTCGGCGATTCAACCTTCAAAATTGCCGGAGAGATTATTCAAGAGCCGGATACCGGCTTTAACCCCTTCCAGACGGCACCACGCCTGATAATGAACTTGGCGGACGTGCCTAAAACTGGTGCGGTGCAGCCGGGCAGTCGTTTGACCTATCGCTACATGTTTGCCGGTCCGCCGGAGGATATTCAGGCTTACGGCGACGCCATCAAAGGGCTGCTGAAGCCGGACCAGCGCTGGTATGGCATGGAGGAGTCCGAGGGCGCGCTGGGCAAATCCTTGCAGCGTTCCCAGCAGTTCTTGCTGCTCTCGGCGCTGCTGACGCTGATGCTGTCGATTGCCGCCGTGGCCGTCGCCATGGGCCATTATTGCCGCAGCCGCTATGATCTGGTGGCGGTGTTGAAAACCCTCGGCGCGGGCCGCCGTTCGCTGCAAAAACTGATTATCGGCCAGTGGGTGGCGGTGCTGCTGCTGGCGGCGGTGTCGGGCAGCGTGATTGGTTTGCTGTTCGAAGCCTTGCTGATGAAGATGCTGACGCCAGTATTGCCCACCGCCTTGCCGCCGTCGGGCGTTTGGCCGTGGATCTGGTCGATGGGTTCGTTGCTGGTGATCTCCCTGCTGGTAGGGGCGCGGCCTTATAAACAGCTGCTGGCGACTCAGCCGCTGCGGGTGCTGCGCAATGACGTCGTCGCCAATGTCTGGCCGCTGCGCTGGTTTATTCCGGTGATGCTGCTGATTGTGGTTGGCCTGCTGGCGGCGCTGGTCGGCGGCAGCACCTTGCTGTGGTCGCTGCTGGCGGGCGTGGTGGTGCTGTCGCTGCTGCTCGGCGCGATTGGCTGGGGCAGCCTGCTGCTATTGCGCCGCGTCACCGTCGGCAAACTGCCGCTGCGACTGGCAATCAATCGTCTGGTGCGCCAGCCGTGGGTGACGCTCAGCCAGCTGGCGGCCTTCTCCATGTCCTTTATGCTGCTGGCGTTGTTGCTGGTGCTGCGCGGCGACCTGCTCGACCGTTGGGAAAAGCAGCTGCCGCCGGACAGTCCTAACTACTTCTTGTTGAACATCACCAAGGATCAGATCCCGCAGGTGACGCAATTCCTCAATCAGCATCAGACCAAGCCGGAAGAGTTCTACCCGATTGTGCGCGTGCGGCTGACCAAAATTAACCAGCAGGTGTCGACGGATATCATCAAACCGGACGACGCCGCCGGAGAGGCAGTTAACCGCGAGCTTAACCTGACGTGGATGCAAGGCCTGCCGGATCACAACCCGCTGGTGGCCGGTGACGGGCCGCCGAAGGCTGGGGAAGTGTCAATAGATGAAGGGCTGGCGGGGCGTCTGGGAGTGAAGCTTGGCGATACGCTGACCTTCAGCGGTGACACACAGGACTTCAGCGCCAAAATCACCAGCCTGCGCAAAGTGGACTGGGACAGCCTGCGGCCAAACTTCTACTTTATCTTCCCGCCGGGCGCGCTGGATGCTCAGCCGCAAAGCTGGCTGACCAGCTTCCGCTACGAAGGGGACGCCAAGGCGATCACCGAGCTTAACCGCCAGTTCCCAACTCTCAGCCTGCTGGATGTCGGCTCGATTCTGAAACAGGTCGGTCAGGTGCTACAGCAGGTGAGCCGTGCGCTGGAAGTGATGGTGATTCTGGTGATGCTGTGCGGCGGCTTGCTGCTGCTGGCGCAGATTCAGGTCGGCATGCGCCAGCGCCGTCAGGAGCTGATTGTGTACCGCACGCTGGGAGCCAGTAAGAAGCTGCTGCGCGGCACTCTGTGGTGTGAATTCGCGGTGTTGGGACTGGTCGCGGGGATTGCCGCCGCCGTGGGCGCCGAAGCCGCGCTGTGGCTGCTGACGCGCAAAGTGTTTGATTTCCCTTGGGAGCCGAACATGGTGCTGTGGTGGTCGGTGCCGCTCATCAGCGCTATTTTGCTGTCACTCTGTGGCGGTTGGATGGGCGTGAGATTACTGCGGGGAAGGGCGCTGTTCAGAGCGTACGGCAACTGATTTACCGCAACTGACTTACGGCAACTGAACTAGGGTAAATAACAAACGGCTCCCTCAGTCTTGCGGGAGCCGTGCCAATCAGAGCTTCGACAAGGCCCAATCAATGCCGCTGGCGTATTCCGCTGGTAACAGCGGGATCAGCGATTTCAGGTTATCTTTCAACAAATCCGCGCTGGCGTCATTCAGGTTGAGATGCCCGACTTTACGCCCGGCGCGCACTTCCTTCTCATACCAATGCAGGTTCACCAGCGGCAGGCTCAGCCAGTCGTTGGAGACATCCGTGCCAATCAGATTGACCATCACGGACGGCGTGCTGACCACTGGCTTAGGCAGCGGCAGGCCGAGAATGGCGCGTAAATGCATTTCGAACTGGCTATAAGACGCGCCGTTTTGCGTCCAGTGGCCGCTGTTGTGTACACGCGGAGCCAGCTCGTTGATCAGCAAACCTTCGCTTACCACGAAGCACTCCATCGCCATCACGCCGACATAATTCAGCTCATTGAGGATGGCGGCCAGCATGCTTTCAGCCTGCTGTTGCAGCGCGGCGTCAGGGGTTGGCAGGGCCACGCTGGTGCGCAGGATGCCGTCCTGATGCAGGTTGTGAGTCAGCGGGTAGAACACGGTTTTGCCGTCGTGGCCGCGTGCGCCTACCAGTGATACTTCACCTGAGAAGTTAATGCCTTGCTCGACAATGCACTCGCCGTAGCAGTCGGCGGGCAGAGTCTGCTCTTCCCCGGCACGTAAGCGCCACTGGCCGCGACCGTCATAGCCACCGACGCGGCGTTTAACGATGGCTAACTCGCCAAGCTGGGAAAAGACCTGCGGCCATTCGGCGGCGTCAGCCAGCAACTGCCAAGGGGCGGTGGCTAAACCGAGTTGGTCGAGTAACTGTTTTTGCGTCAGGCGGTCAGCCAAACGCGGGAAAATGTCGCGGTTAACGAAGGCGTTGTGGGTTGCCAACTCGCGCGTTAAGGCAGTTTCAGGCCAGCGCTCGATTTCAGCGGTGATCACACTCTGCTGAAAAGGCACGGCTTCCGGCTCTGCGTCCAGCCCGACTGGGTAAACGGCGATGCCTAAAGGTTCACCGGCCTGACGCAGCATGCGGCCGAGTTGGCCATTTCCGAGTACGCAAACCGGCTTCATGCTTCCTCCCGAGGATCGGGATTATTCAGCACTTCGTCAGTCTGCGCCTGACGCCATGCGGCGATATCTTTACCAATCTGCGCGTCGTGCAGCGCCAGAATTTGCGCCGCCAGCAGCGCGGCGTTGGCGGCCCCGGCTTTGCCGATAGCCAGCGTACCCACTGGGATACCGCGCGGCATCTGCACAATAGAATAGAGGCTGTCGACGCCACTCAGCGCGGCGCTTTGCACCGGCACGCCAAGCACTGGCACCAGCGTTTTAGCTGCCAGCATACCCGGCAGGTGAGCCGCGCCACCGGCTCCGGCGATAATCACATCAAACCCGTTGGCAGACGCCTGTTCAGCAAAGCTAAACAGTTTGTCTGGCGTGCGGTGAGCAGAAACAACTTCGACATGGAAAGGAATATTCAGCGTCGTGAGGATCTCGGCGGCGAACTGCATGGTCGCCCAGTCACTTTTAGACCCCATAACAATCGCGATTTTGGCTGGGGTAACGTTGGATGACATGTCGGTAATGCTCCTGTGATAATCAGTAAGTAACGCGCAGAGGCCGCAAATCATATCATGCTCAACTGGCAAGGAAAACGGTTGCGTCGCCGGAAACAGTTGGTTTTATGGTGAGAAGTCAGCGCGGGATTTGTATAATTCGTATCAATACGATCCTAAATAAATGAACTGGAAACTGATTTATGACACAGGCTTTGTTGGCTCCGATTTATGATTTTTTGCATTGCGAAACCCCGGCGCGTTGGGTGGACGTGGCGCTGGAGAATCAAGAGATCATGCTGATTGACCACGCCAACTGTGAAAAGAAGGCGGCGGCCACCGCCATGAGCCTGATGACCAAATACGTCGAGCGGACCGAGCTGTTGTTCTGCGCCGCCCGTCTGGCGCGTGAGGAGCTGCACCACTTCGAGCAGGTGGTGGAGATCATGCAGCAGCGCAATATTCCCTATACCGTGCTGTCGCCGTCGCGCTACGCCAGCGGCATGATCAAGCATTCGCGCCATCATGATGAGCTGAACATTTTGGTGGATAGATTGATTATCGGGGCTTATATCGAAGCGCGTTCGTGCGAGCGTTTTGCCAAAATCGCGCCGCATCTCGATGAGACGCTGTCGCGCTTCTACACGTCGCTGTTGCGCTCCGAGGCGCGCCATTTCACGGATTATCTGGAACTGGCGCAGCAGTACGCGGGGGAGGATATTAGCGAGCGGGTGCAGTCTTTCGGGCGAGTTGAGGCGGAGTTAATTCTGTCGCCAGACGAGCAATTCCGCTTCCACAGCGGCGTACCGGTCTAATCACTACGCATCAGTTTATTCAGAACGGGAAGGTGATCAGCTCGACGCCCTCGGCGCTGACTTTGATCATTGATCCCTCTTCGTGCCATGCGCCTAACACCGCGCGATGCCCGGTTTTACCGTCTAGCGGCACGTCGTGGACCGCGGGGCGGTGCGTGTGGCCGTGGATCATCCACTCGACGCCGTTGTTTTCCATTTCGCGGATCACCGCTTGCGGATTGACGTCCATCACCTCTAAAGATTTGCCACTGTTTGAGGCTTTGCTGTTGGCGCGCATTTTGGCGGCAATGGCTAAACGCCACTTGAGGGGCAGGGCGAGGAACAATTTCTGAATCAGTGGGTTATGCACGTTTTTGCGAAACTTCTGGTAACCCACATCGTCGGTACACAGGGTATCGCCGTGCAGAATAAGCACCCGGCGGCCATACAGTTCCAGCACTTTCTTCTCCGGCAATAGCTGCATCAGGCTGGCGCGGGCAAAGCGGCGGCCAACAAGAAAATCGCGATTACCGTGGATGAAGAAACAAGGCACGCCTTGCTGATGTAAATCGTTGAGCGCGGAGGCTATTTCGGCGTGCAGCGGCTCAGGATCGTCGTCGCCTATCCAGGCTTCAAACAGGTCGCCGAGGATGTAAAGTGCGTCGGCTTGCGGCGCATCTTCACGTAAAAAACGCAGAAAACCGGCAGTAATTGCCGGTTCTTGTGCGCACAGATGGATATCTGCAATAAAAAACGTTGCCATTAAGACGACGATTATTCGCTAACGGTAACGCTAGTGATGATCACGTCTTCTTGTGGAACGTCCTGGTGCATGCCGCTGCGGCCAGTTTTTACTTTTTTGATTTTCTCAACCACGTCCAGACCGTCGGTGACTTCTGCGAACACGCAGTAACCCCAACCCTGTGCGTTTTCGCCACGGAAGTTCAGGAAGTCGTTGTCAGTTACGTTGATGAAGAACTGCGCGGTAGCTGAATGCGGGTCATTGGTACGGGCCATAGCCAGCGTGCCTTTGGTGTTTTTCAGACCGTTATTTGCTTCGTTTTTGATCGGCGCATCGGTGTTTTTCTGGTTCATGCCTGGCTCAAAACCGCCGCCTTGGATCATGAAACCGTCGATGACACGGTGGAAAATGGTGTTGTTATAGAAGCCTTTACGGCAATAGTTCAGGAAGTTTTCAACGGTAACCGGCGCTTTATCCGCGAAGGTGTTGATAACAATGTCGCCGTGGTTGGTGTGAAAAGTAACCATAATAATCATCCTGCTTATGTTGATGTGTGCTCTCAGTGTGAGCCCCCAATATAGCCTTTTCTTATACCACAACTCAAAAGCAGGCGTCAGCCGCGGGTTTTAGTTGCTCGCTTTACAAACAAGGGTTGCCTGATAATCGCCTTCTCTCTAACATTAAGTGTTACTTTATAACAATATGACCAGAGAAAGCCGCTCTGCGGCGGCTTATGCCGTTTCGGTGAAATCATTTTCGTTATATTATGACCACAATTGACGTTTTCTATGCCCAACACACGGAATAGCCTGATGCTTAAGATTTTTAATACCATGAGTCGCCAAAAAGAGGAATTCAAGCCAATTCATGCCGGTAAAGTCGGTATGTACGTGTGTGGGATAACTGTTTACGACCTCTGTCATATTGGTCATGGTCGTACTTTTGTATCATTTGACGTGGTAGCGCGTTACTTGCGTTATGCTGGTTATTCGCTGAAGTACGTGCGTAATATCACCGATATCGACGACAAAATTATCAAACGTGCTGCGGAGAACGGCGAGAGCTTCACCGCGCTGACTGACCGCATGATCGCCGAGATGCACGCTGACTTCGCCGCGCTGGGCATTCTGCCGCCAGACGCAGAACCGCGCGCCACCGGCCACATCGCTGAAATCATCGACATCGTGCAGAAGCTTATCGACCGCAACCACGCCTACGTGGCCTCTAACGGCGATGTGATGTTCTGGGTGGAAAGCGATGCGGACTACGGCGCACTTTCCCGTCAGGATCTCGAGCAGCTGCAAGCCGGTGCGCGGGTGGAAGTTGAAGCCAACGTCAAACGCAACCCGATGGATTTCGTGCTGTGGAAGATGTCCAAGCCGGGCGAACCGAGCTGGACTTCCCCGTGGGGCGAAGGTCGTCCGGGCTGGCACATTGAGTGTTCAGCCATGAACTGCAAACAGCTGGGCGAGCATTTTGACATTCACGGCGGCGGTTCTGACCTGATGTTCCCGCACCATGAAAACGAAATCGCCCAGTCTACCTGTGCTCACGACGGCCCGTATGTGAACACGTGGATGCACTCCGGCATGGTGATGATTGACCGCGAAAAGATGTCCAAATCGCTGGATAACTTCTTCACCGTGCGCGACGTGCTGAAATATTACGACGCCGAAAGCGTGCGCTACTTCCTGATGTCCGCGCACTACCGCAGCCAGCTGAACTACAGCGAAGATAACCTCAAACTGGCGCGTACCTCGCTGGAGCGTCTCTACACCGCGCTGCGCGGCACTGACGCGGCAGCAAAACCTGCCGGTGGCGAAGCCTTTGTGGCGCGCTTCCGTGACGCCATGGATGACGACTTCAACACCCCAGAAGCCTACTCCGTGCTATTCGACATGGCGCGCGACATAAATCGCCTGAAAGCGGAAGATATCAACGCTGCCAACGGCTTAGCGGCAGAACTGCGTCAGTTAGCTGGTGTGCTAGGCCTGCTGGAGAAAGACCCAGAGCAGTTCCTGCAATCCGGCGCTCAGGCAGACAACGACGACGAAGTGGCTGAGATTGAAGCCTTGATCAAACAGCGTAACGATGCCCGCGCCAGCAAAGATTGGGGCATGGCGGACAAAGCTCGTGATCGCCTGAATGAGATGGGGATTGTGTTGGAAGATGGCCCAGCTGGCACCACTTGGCGTCGCAAATAAGCTATTTACTTGTCATTTTGCCCCCGGGTAGTGCTCTAAAATAAAAAAAAGCGCGGTTGGATTTCTCCACCGCGCTTTTTTATTGTCTTAGCCGAGCTTATTCAGCAGAAGCTTTGACCACCAGCTTGCTGCTGGCGAACTCGACCTGTTGGTCGGCGAGAATTTTGCAACGTTTGCGGGTTTCTACCTGCCCGTTGACCTTCACCTGACCTTCGGCGATCACGGCTTTGGCCGCGGCACCGCTTTCACACCAGCCCATAAACTTGAGCAGGTCGCACAGTTCAACGTGCGGGTGTTTTTCGAGATAAAAAGTTTCCATGTATTCCTGACTTATCAATTACAGATTTTTAGTTGGCGCTGATGTCGTGGTATTCCTCGCAGGCTTGCAAGGTATTTTGAATCAGCGTCGCGACCGTCATCGGGCCTACGCCGCCCGGCACCGGTGTAATAAATGAAGCGCGCTCGGCGGCGGCATCAAATTCCACATCGCCGACAACTTTACCATCTTCCAGCCGGTTAATACCCACATCCACCACGATTGCGCCCGGTTTTATCCATTCGCCCGGAATAAAGCCCGGTTTACCTACCGCAACCACCACCAGATCGGCGTGTTCAACGTGATGACGCAGGTTTTTGGTGAAGCGATGGGTGACGGTAGTCGTGCAGCCCGCCAGCAGTAATTCCATGCTCATCGGACGGCCCACGATGTTGGACGCGCCAATCACCACGGCGTTGAGGCCGTAAGTGTCGATGCCATAACGCTCGAGCAGGGTAACGATGCCGCGCGGGGTGCATGGGCGCAGGGTCGGCGCGCGCTGGCACAGGCGGCCAACGTTATAAGGGTGGAAGCCATCGACGTCTTTGTCTGGGCGAATGCTTTCCAACACTTTGACGTTATCGATGCCCGCTGGCAGTGGCAGTTGCACCAAAATGCCGTCGATATCGCTGTCGTTATTCAGCTCATCAATCAATTTGAGCAACTCACCTTCGGTGGTGGTCATCGGCAAGTCATAAGAGCGCGACAGGAAGCCCACTTCTTCGCAAGAGCGACGCTTGTTGGCGACATAAATTTGCGAGGCTGGGTTCTCACCCACCAGAACAACGGCTAAGCCCGGAACGCGTTTTCCGTCTGCAATTCGTTGTTTAACTTTTTCCGCAACTTCGCTTCTAACCTGCTGCGCAATCGTTTTACCGTCAATAATCTTTGCTGACATTAGGGAGTAAATCCATCAATGAGTAAATGCAGGGGGATGGCGCTATTTTGGCAGAAGCGAGGAGCGCTGTCAGGCGTTGAATGATCTTCAGCATAAAAATAGCCGCAGTTTTGCTACGACTTGTGGCTAAAAAATAGCTATTTTAAAAAGGCACAACATCAAAATAATAAGGATAAAACAAGATGGTACGTAAAGTGGGTATTGTCGGCGCTGGCCATGTCGGGGCTGACGTCGCTTTTTCTCTGGTTACACAAGGCTTATGTGACGTCATCGTCCTGCTGGATGAAAACCAGCCCAAGGCCGCAAGTCAGGCATTAGAGCTGCGTGACATGGCCTCGCTAGTCTCTTCGCGGGTCAAAGTTTTGGCGAATGACTACGCCGAGCTGCATGACGCCGACGTGCTGGTGGTCGCCGTAGGGCCAAAAACCCTGCTGCGCGAAGACCGGCTGGAAGAGTTGGCCGAGACCCGCGCGGCGGTTCGGCAAGTCATTCCGCAGGTGATTGCCAGCGGCTTTGGTGGTGTCATCCTCAACATCACCAATCCGTGCGACGTCATCACTCAAATCATCCAACAAACCAGCGGCTTCCCGCACAGTCAGGTGCTCGGCACCGGCACGTCGCTGGACACGGCTCGCATGAAGCGCGTGGTGGGGGAGTTCTTCGGCTTCGACCCAAAAAGCGTGACTGGTTACGTGCTGGGTGAACACGGCGAGTCGCAGTTTGTCGCTTGGAGCACCGTGCGCCTCGGCGGCCGTCCGGTAGCCGAACTGGCGGGCGATCGCGATGTGGATTGGGCGCAGATGGACGATAGAGTGCGCGGCGGCGGCTGGGATATTCTACAGGGCAAAGGCTGGACCAGTTTCGGCATCGCCACCGCGACGGCAAGGCTGGTGGACGTCATTTTGTCAGATGCCAACAGCGTCTATCCGGTGTCGGCGTGGGATGAAAACCTCAAGGTGTATATCGGTCAGCCTGCGGTTATCGGCAAACGCGGCGTGGTGCAAACGCTGATGCCAGAACTCACGGCCTATGAGAATATCGCCTACCACGCCTCCTCCCGCGTGATTTTGGCCGCCATCAATTCAGAAAAATAGTACCGATTGATTTTGCACGGGAAAAAACGGGCAGGGCGCGTAATGGCTGATAAATTATCACAAATTGTTCAGTCATTAAGCAGTGAGTTCGAAAGCCATTGACTCACCGCGGTCTGCCCGTATAATCCGAGTCCGCAACGCTCCCATCCGGGACTGCAATGCGCCCTTAGCTCAGTTGGATAGAGCAACGGCCTTCTAAGCCGTAGGTCACAGGTTCGAGCCCTGTAGGGCGTACCATTTAAAATCAAACACTTACGCAATATTCCCCCATCATTACAAAATCACAACGGGTGTCTTAACGGGTGTCTTTGTGCCCACGCATCCATCATCACGAAACTCATCCCGCACGAATCGCCACAAACCCTAAATATTTTTCTGTGCTTACTAAATAAGTGAGCTTTGCGCTCATGCTGTGCGTGTAACTATTCACGTATAGAGTTCCGGTTAGCGTTGAGCCATCGCATACAAGGGCAGGTTGCATTGCCGGAATAAGTGAATCACCGAAATGAATGAACGCCATTGGTGAGCGCCGTTGTATCCCCTCCCCGCCGTTGCGATTGAGTTTGCGCGTAGGCAATGGGAGAGAGAGAGGCAAGGGGGGCGCGGCAGGGCAATGTTAGGCCCGAATCAGACCCTTGACCCACGCACAGACGGCATTCTGGGGCGGGGCAAGTGAAAACCTAACCGGAAACTTAAGGTAAGGCACTTGAAAGCGCGGACAGGTCGGGGCTAATCCCTATCGGTAAGCGCCCGATTACAGAGATCAAGCCTTTGGAGATCCTCAGCTCACTTCGTAAACTTGAAAAACGTGGTGTCCTCGATAAGCTGCGTAAAATCCGTCAGGCCTGTAACCAAGTCTTTCGCTATGCCATTGTCACTGGTCGGGCTGAAACTAACCCTGTCTCAGAGCTGGCAAGTGCGTTAACCCCTCCAAAATCTGTGCACTACCCTCATCTATTAGTGGATGAACTTCCTGCTTTCTTAGAGGCTCTCGCCGCTTATTCCGGGAGCCCAATAACTCGGCTAGCAACAAAGATTCTGATGCTAACTGGCGTTCGTACCATTGAGCTCCGCATGGCTGAATGGAAAGAGTTCGATTTCGACAAGCGGGTTTGGGAAGTACCGATCGAAAGGATGAAAATGCGCCGTCCACATCTGGTGCCATTGTCCTATCAGGTTGTGGCAGCACCGCGTGAACTCCAGGCTGTTACAGGTCGTTATAACCTGGTATTTCCTGGCCGGAACGATATAACCAAACCAATGAGCGAAGCGAGTATCAATCAGGTACTAAAAAGGATTGGGTATCACGGGAAGGCAACGGGACATGGCTTCAGGCATACGATGAGCACCATCCTGCATGAACGGGGCTATAACACGGCGTGGATTGAGTTACAGCTAGCGCATGTGGATAAAAACACCATTCGTGGCACCTATAACCATGCGCAGTATCTGGAGCAGCGTAGGGAGATGTTGCAGTGGTATGGGGATTATGTTTGTGAGTTGGATAGCCAGGGAACAGGGAGTGTGGTTGGGTTTCGTACGAAAGAATGTTATAAAAAAATAAAGTTAATTACGAGCTTCAGTAATAATATTACGAAAATTAACGTTCACAGATGGAATGATGACGGTGTGTACAATGCACCGTTACCCAAACTCATTTGCCACAAGGTAATTTTTCCAAATCGGCTTGAGACCAGCAAGTATGTAAAAAATTGCAAGCTTGGCAGCAAATTCGTTCGTCTATTTCTAATAAATAGCATTTTGTTTTTTTCTATCAAATACAGCTTGATGAGCGCAGTGATGATTTTCAGAGTCTATAAATATTATTCGTGGGTTAGTTGAGCGAGTATTAATAGCAGATGTTCCATTAGCCTGATTTTCCGTTAGACACTCTGCCCAAGCGTGAAAACGGCATGGTTCAATCAGTGGCTTATCGGAAAGATAATGTTTTTCTTTTCCTGTGACAACAAACCATTCATTATAATAATTTTTTATTTGCTTAATAATCGCCGTGGAATTTAGAGGTTCGGATGATTTCGTTGGAAAATCCAGAAATTTATTTAGAGGGGATATTTCCAAGGTGAAATTTAATTCACCCCCACACTTTTGATAAAGTTCATCCAAACAAGAAGATACAGAGTCTAAATGTTCACTTAGATCGTTTATATTTCCGTTGCTATTTCTAATATAGTCCACTGGAAAGTTTTCGCCCGAGTTACTTACTATCGCAAATATCCCATCGCTCCGTTGAAAAATTAGAATTGGATAAATTAGAATTTGTGGTTTTGGCCCATGAAATCGACTTCCTGTCACTTCATAATGTACGTGAACGCCATAATAAACTGAGTCAATTGAGTCAGCGCTAATATATTCATTTAGTTGGGTTGAGCGTAAAGGATATGGGATTTCTTTTGCAAGCCGTGAGCGATGTAGTAAATCAAATAATGAATCAGCATTAGTCTGGTATGTTTCTAGAACGAAAATGTGAATATCTCTAGAGCTTACTTTACCACTAGTAAATGTTAGAGTTGGGTTTGTAAACACAACAGTCCATTCGCCATTGGATAGAACTGCGCATGGAGTATCATGCGTATTCTTCTCTTTCATCGTTTGTACGTAGTCAATTATTTGCTTTATATAGTCATGCCATAAATTTATAACAGGAGAACTATCCTCTGTATTCCCATCGAGCACATGGCATACTGCCGCAGCAATTAGTTCCTCATTTATTCTTCTGTCGTCTGGTTTCCGTGCTGTAACAAAGGGTTTACCCCAAGCTTTAGCTTCAAAAATCATCAACGGCGCATTTGTATCTTCATTTAAACCAACATAATCCATGAAGCGTGTGGTTTCTGCTTTTATTCTGGCTTCTTCTGTAACATTTCCTTTAGGGCCAAGACTCCAACCTAGGATTGTTAATAGCCGATCGAGAAAAAACACTCGCGTATTGTGTTCATGCAGCACATCAGCACATTTTCGTGCATAAGGATTGGGATTTCCCTGCGTAATAACATATTCGATATCTATTAATAGTTCAGATAGCCCCTCTTTAAATCGATTTCGCAGCTGGTAGTCGTTCACTGAATAAACTCCGGCAAACGATAGAGTAGGCGCCTAGCTGCGGGCCAACCTGCTGCCATAAATATATCCAGACTGTCAATCAAGCGTTCACGCCTGCATTCATTTTCAAAAATTATTTTATAATCAGCAAGGAAAATTCCCATCATTTTTACCAGTTGATCCATTCCCATTGATTCGTTTTGGAAACCGGTTTTAGTTCCATGACGCAATGCATGAGCCATAAGGTCAAAACATTTCTCAGGATTTACAGGAATGAGTGTTTCAAGTAATTCTAAAAGATAGTAGATGGTGTGTGGTGTACCACAATCGCCTATACGTCTCAGGTGTCTTTCTGTTTCATTTAGGAATATTTTTAATCCGTTATGATTTAATGACGATATACTCGCATTGAGTTTGCCTTCACATGCAAAACGAAGCTGAGAGCAAGCTGTGTCGATAATTTGAGCACATAACTTTGCATTTTCTTGATCCGTATCTGACATCTTCCTAAGAGAATAATATTTTTCTAGATTTATTCCAGCTGAATCAATAATTTCAAATGTCATATCAGATATTCGTTGTCTAATAGCCGAGTCTTTAGATGCTGCTTGGTCAGAGAGCCCAAGAACGAATCCTTCTCTTGAAGCTACTAATATGCTATTTAGCTCATTTTTATATATCGTTGGGTTGACAATCCAGTGTTGCAATATTTCATAGGCTTCATTGATATTATGTACACACCAGAGGATGGCCAGATCACTGCTGACTATATTTCGAATGCGTTTCTGATATTCAGGGTTATCATCAAAACGATTTAGTAAATTACTGATCATCTCGAAAACACGTTGAGGGTACGTATGCAATATTCTTCCGATACCGCCTCTAACCATGTGTTCAATAATACCTGTGTTACTTTCTTGCTCTAGGCGTTTGCTCAGGTATTCCCATGCCGTTTCCTGATCAAACTCCCATAGGTGTAATAGGCGAGCTGATATCTGAAAACGCACTGCGGGGTGAGGATCATTTAGCATCTTTTTAATGTCAGGTTTAAGTCGAGCATAAAGATCTGGTCGCAGAGGCATTACATCGATAAGGATTTGTGCTGCATCAATTCTTGGTGCTGGAGAACCCCAACCAACACTTTGAGCAAAATTTTCCTCAGTATCCTCATCTACAGTAGGGTCTGTAGAGTTATAAATGATTTGTAGTAATTCTAAAAAATGCCAAGTTCGTTCCTCAGCCCTATCACTATGTTCAAGTGGCAGCATTTTTTTGGAAATAATCGCGGAGCACCCTTTGGCAATAACGTCTTCTGCTAATGTTCTGACATACGAATGAATATTTTCTAAGCTAAGTTTATCCCGCACGGTTTCGAGAGCACTAAAGATTTCATCTATTGATAAATTAGACGAAAGTTCCCTGTGAGAGTCTAAACCGAGCGTTGATTTGGCTGTTTCTATAGTTTTGATAAGATCTTTATTATCTGGCTCATCTATGTTCAAGCCATCAATATAGTGATATGGCATATCGCTACTAATAGTTGTATGTAATCTAAAAATCCTGTCATTGTGTAACGATTCGTTATCAGTAATGGTATTTTTTAGTAAAATTTTAGCTGCATCAGTACATAAATTATCTGAACCAATTGTATTGAATAGGCGACATAGTAGCCTATTCTTTGCTTCTTCTTGATAAGGATGTTCGGAAAAGTCATACATAAAAGCTGTATTTTCCAAATTATATCGTTCAGATTTCGAACGACGTTCAATCCCTTTGCTTACTAGATCGATAGCATCTTTACGAGTGTCACTGTTGCGGATGAAAATTTCTTGAGAAGCAATAGGCCAAATAATATCAATAAGACTATCATCTCTTTCATTTGCTGCAAGGAATAGCCTAGCCCAGAATATAGCCAGCGATGCTTTTTCACAGATAAGTTGCGCGAGAATAATAGCATCTGGCTCAGGGGCTTCTCTCAGGCACTGAAGTAGCTTTTTAATCAGTACTTCACCATCATGGCCGTAGTTACTATCAGGATCGTGTGCCCATATGTGGCTACGATCAGTTTGAAGATTAATATCATAACCAGAAACTGATAAATGTTCTCCAAGAGTATCCAGAGGGTGCTTTCTTGCTACGAAGCCATGCATTGCCCTAACTACAGCTTCAATTGCTTGCGTCGGATGTTGTTTGAGAAAATTGGGAAAATACTCACCGAGTGAATAACGAGCTGATTCATAATCCTGTCTTGTATTTGACCTCAGCGGTAGAATTCTGCTACTTCCCAGATTAGTTTCTCTTTCCTCCACGACATCATGGCTATAAACAAAATCAAAAACCTTAATAACAAAATTTGGAGCTTTCTTCCCGATTTTCTCGATATTGTAACAAAGAGCAGGAATCTCCTCTGACCCAAAATGCTTTAACCTTTCAGGGTCGAGGATACTTTCGAGTAAACGAGAAGAATTAGAAATGTCGGTATCGATAGTGTCAGCAACGAAGGGAATTGAGCTTCTGACTAAGTACCCTGGTTCATCCAGTGTGAGGCTGTATGAAAGCAATACACGGCTCGATACACCAAGCATCTCACGTAGGGAATTGTTATCGGCAACTCTTTTAATCAGTTGGTACAATAAAAAACGTAAAGTCTCCGGTATATACTTTACTTCAGGCGTCAGGGCTGCTGCCAAATGTACCCATGGAAGAAGAGGAATCTTCGTCTCATCTTCAAAACGTATTGCTAATGCACCACAAATATGGCCTAGACTATCGATGGCTATCTTGTCATCAATAGCAACTCGTTTTGCGAGCCAAAGTAGGTCATTTTTTTCTGTTGGATACTCTGCCGCGATACGACCAGCATAGCTACGCATGATTGGATCACATTCTTTATTATTTAGCAGGTGACCTATAGCACGCCAAAAGTGATGGTGATCATCGCTGTACTCCCAAATTTCCTTAAGAATGAAGCCTAGGGCAGGAGACAAGATTAACCCCTGAGCTTGTTGTTTAGGAAAATGTTGCGTTCCATTAATTAGTGAGTCTGGATCAAATGCAGTTTGTGCGGCCGCGTAGTCAAATAAAAGATGGTGGCGAAACTGTACCCAACGATCATTGCCTTCTCGTGTTAATACCCCTTCTCGACACAGTATGTCGATCATTTCTGCATTAGTCTGGGAAAGAAGTGACGGTGCCTTGAGAGATCGAGAGGTGATCATTGCATCTACAAGTGCTTTAAGACACTGAATTGCGTTAAGGCCATGTGCTTCAACACGGTATTGCCAATATATTTTTAACAATTCAGTCTGGGATGAAACATTAAGCAAACTAATGTGTGAGTTCTGAGAGATTAACTCTGCAAGAAGCCTCGTATTAAAAGGCACTTTAGCTAGATCGTACAGCCTTTCAGAGACACCGTTTAGTGATGTAGCTAACGCAGGAGACTGTTTTAATAGCTGCTTGAACTCGTTATCTGACCAACGAGGGATGACTATATGACGAACAGCTGAAAACATAGAGTCAGATAGTTCAGCAATGGGAGAGTGCCCTTTAAATAGCTCACGGAGTTTAACACCCATCCTTAGATCAAAACTGCGGATTGAAGCAATCACACGCCATCGACCAGCACGTTCCATTATTTTTTCAATTAGAGGACGAAAAACTGCTTCACCTTTTCCTCCCCTGGTAGCATCTAGCGCATCAATAATCAGCCAACCTTGTGATGGGCCATCCCATGCTTCGATAACTTCAGTTAGACTATGTTCAAGCCTGAGCTCGCGGCTAAGTCCCTCTAATGATTCCACTGAGTATCGATCAACCGCTAGCTCCAACACATCATCGCCTCTTTGACGAAGATTGCGGGCGAGAGTATTAAGCACACCACTTTTACCGGCTCCAGGTTCACCGATAATCAGCAGAGAACCAGTTTGTACTGCCTCTTCAACGGCATTTTGGCACTCTCTGGTTATGCTTACCGGATGTCCAGACTCGCTTTCGATGATTTCGTATCGCTTAAGTGAGTTACCAATTTCCAAGGAGTGCTGACGAAGCCGGGCAATATCATTGAAGTATAGTGGGGGAGCTGCCAGTTTTATGCCTTTCCCCATAAGTTCATTACGCAGTAGTGCGCTATCTCCACCGCCACGGCGAGACATCATTTTGCCACAGATTTCTGCAAGCACACTTAGAGCTGTCGCTGGATCTGTATCCTGTTCAAGGCTCTGCTTAAGCTTGGAGGTGATCACCGAGTCCATGCTTTCAAAATCGACAACCAACACAACTACGAGTCGAGAAAGTTGGGTGAGTAAATGAGGTGGTTGAGGGGCCGATGTTGAGCGTTTCCATGCGTTAAAAACGCAGCGTTCAAAAATATCGAATGCCTGTTGCTGACTCTTATTCATGGCTCCGCTACCATGATGAGAAAAAAGTTGCAGGGTAGTTGGAAGAGTTGTGCGAACAGTTACGGGGGCTTTAGCGCTAACAGCTAAAACGAGGCGATCTTTATCTGGGTCTAGAGGCCTATTCCATTCCAAAGAACCATTACCATTCTCGGATGTCAGCCAGTATCGAACAAATTGCTCCACCGTTCGATAAAATGGGCTGTTTTCATCATCTGAAAGAGAAACTGTCGTTTTGGCTTGAATGGCTACAAAACCATCAGCGGAAGTTGCCACCAGTATATCGTCTACAGGCGCTTCAGTTTCAAAACGTAACCAGATAGGAACTGCATTCCCTAATCCAAGATGTGCATCCAGTCTGTCGCCATTGAGAATTTGTGCAGCAAAATAAGCGCCTAGCTTTTGCTCGAATAAAATACCGCTACTGGTTGCCGCACCACCACCGTTCTCTGGGCCATTCAGATTCGTATCAGACAAATTCCACCTTCTCATTTCTTTTGGAGTGCCGGATGCACATTTGACCTTATTATAAGCATTATTATGTTAATAAAAGTCTTTTATAACAATGGATAATGTAGGCTCATTTATTGATTTCATACAAGGCATTTTCTCATCACTAGGTCGGGTTTGAGTCAAAGGTCACATAAGCCTGTTTTTCATAATTGGTACTAAACGTCATGTAGTTCTTGATGTGATAATTACTACTTTGTATTGGTTTGGCATTGCCCATCGTTAGTCATATTGTACTTAATTCTGCCATAAGTTCGGGCTATGTCTCTTTGAAGGAAAATGACTAGCTTTTCTCAACAAGCTCAATAAGCCTTAAGTACCGGGAATCCTTGATTAGGCTTGGTTCTGTCTCTTCAATTAGGCCAAGTATCTTCTGCAACTCGTCTGACGGACAGGTGAGTCTCGGTGGTGTTATTCGATCTATTAAATCAAGCGTCGTTTCAGGAAAAAGTAGGGTAATTGGCTCTTTACCAGCGAACTCTCGAGTGTAACGGTAGAGCTGGTGATCAAATGTCTCTATCGGAACTAAAAATTTTTTTACTGCATCGTAGACCACCGGAAAGTTATCGTCAGTTTTGTCAAGTAGACCAACCCACGCTTTCACCGAAGTCGTTGTCCTATATCGGCGTTCCTTGGGCCAGTCTTCTCTAATTAATGGAATCACGTGTTTAGCCCAGCCGCTCTCGTTTTTCTGCCCAACCAGTCCCAACCAAGAAATAAAGCGATTTCTCGTCTCATCCGATATTGAGCGCAAAACAGATCGCATTTCATTTCCTGAAGGACTAGATGGTTTATCAGGATGGAACATTCTCATTAAACCAAGCCATTGCGAGGCTCGAACTGAAAGGTCTTTTCCCCAAGAAAGATGCTCGAGCCAAGTGAAAAGGTTAAGAAAACTAGGCTTGATAAGCTCAGCTACTGCAATTGAAGGCATACGTTCACTATGAAGATAACCATTCCATGCCGGTTCTGCTGCTGGATGCTTTAAATCCAAAATCGGTATAAGCCATTCCTTTGCCCATACAGGGTCAACAAACATTAGCCAATTTAGATTGCGAGCCGTTATAGCTATAGCGTGGTCTGCCCCTTCCCCAGGAGCTGTAAAGAGACGTTCAATACGAGACTTAATAGAACACGGAACAAGCGAACGAGTCTCCACTTCTTCTCTGGGTATTGCTTGAAAAAGTGCTTGAATGCTCTTACCTACAGGACCATTGATTGCATGGCTGAATGTACGTCGAGATTGCATAACAATTTTACCCCCTCGGCGGATCTCACCCAGACCGCTTTTCGTTGCATTAGCTCCTCCGCTCAATATACCTTCGGTGATATGATCGTAGACGGCCCAGCCAAGTTTATTATCGAATTTAAGAGTACCAACTAAGTTTTGTTCGAGCCAATTGCTTAATGTATGCCTTAGATCGACAATGGACGTAAGGGGTAAGCGCATAACTCTATTAAGGAATAATTTTCTCAATCTTGGTTTAATATTTGTAGGTAGTTCACTTATTAGTTGCGACCAGAGCACCTTAGGATAATCACCACGCTTTCCGGCAATAGTAAGGGCAGCCAGCGCCTTTCTTGGGTTTTCTTTGATCAAGCCAACAAATGGGCGCTTCCTGGTAAAGTTGTCATCATCCTTATTAAGGTGTTCTTTTACTCTTGGGATTATCTCGTTTATTGGTAGATTTGATACTACGTCTGGTTTTTCGTCCGTGCCAACCCAGCCCGATCGTGCTCCCCAACTAACGACTACAGATTTAGCCCAACCATCATCCCAGTCAGGAATTCCGTTGATTATCACAGAAAGCCGATCATTATGAATAGCTGTCAGCCAACAGCCCTGTAGTTGGAGATAGCGAGTGTATCTGGCAGCTAATATATCCCTTGCTTTGGGATATTCCTTATCTGCCCAATGAGACAGATTATTGGGAGGACCTGTTAGAATTCTTTCAATTACTCGATGCTGGTTATATTGAGAAAAGTCTCCCCATCTGTCTGCAATTAAAAAAAGAAGTTCTCGGGTAATATTTGTGTCCCAGAAGCTATTTTGCTCTAGAGACAAAATTTCTTCGACAACTAGATCTGCCCTAAAAACGTCTGCTTTACTGAAGGCATAAAGTCTCAGTTTGCGGAATAAAAATGGCTCTGTTACTGGCCAGGTGGTTGCATGTGCATTGGCTAAATCTGGCCACTTATCAGCTACTCGGTCAAAAAGTTGGACAAACCATGTCAATACATCAGCCCCTTTCGCGAAGTCTTCTTCTCCTTGAACATCACGTTCAGGATAACAGCTTGGGATGGGAAAGTAGGAAGTATCAATATCTTCCAGCATTCCTGCAGCTATGATTAGTTGCTCTTCCAGAGCACTTAATACCTTTAGCAATACGTTGTCAGGTACTTCTAAATCATCGCCATGTCTTTCAGTGAACACAACTTCAAATTGACCAATTTTGCTGAAATGGATGTCCTCCCAAGAGTCACTTGGTGGTCTAACTTCCCCCAAACCATATGGCGATTTCATCTTTAACCGTGGTGCCATAACTCTACGAAACTCTCGTAGTACATTCGATGTCCAGCCTTGCTTTGTAATTCGAGCTTTCAAGTCATACCAGTCGACATCATATCGACGATTACGGGGGTCATTATGATATTCGAGAATTAAGCTCCACAGATGACGAGCACGTTTATGAATCGATGCTGAAAAGCCAATCTTTTGTGCAATCTTTTGCAACAGTAACGGGTGAAATCCAATTTTTCGAATAGCCCACCAAGCCATTACCGGGCTATCAAGAGAATCACTAAACCAAGTCATAAGATGACCTAGCCGTTTTGGGATTGTCTCAAAACCCCCAGCTAAGCAGTGGTAATTTGGAGGATTATCATCTTCGGCACGCCATTCAAGGAGATTATCGTTACTCACTCCTCGTTTGCGTTCATCGTCAGAGATTTCTTGTAGATCGTCATCTAGCCCATAAGTTTCTTGCGGATCTAAGGTCTCCGTATCGTCATCGGTAAACTCGTTATATATTTTCTTCTTTTCAGCTGATCGAATATTCGCATCCATAACGCAAAGCCATTCTGGATGAGGGCGTGGAACAGCTTCAGAGAGTAATCTTGCGCCTTGCACTGTACGCAGCACATGAACAACTTGACCGCGTTCATGAGGTGCCAGAGTTTTCGGATCTTGTTGGCTTTTAGTGATAACAGAAGCTCGCCAACGACGCGGATCATCTGCTCGTTCCGCCCATGCTTCCAAAGTTTTCCAAAGGTCCGGATGATCGGAATAGGCTATTGCAGTAACGCCTCTGTCACGCCATTTTGCTTCGATATCCTCCGAAAGGCCGCGATCAAATGCATAAAGTCTGGAACGATCATATTGGCCATCATGATTGAGCCCTTGAAGAAGGTATTTAACTGGCGGGTCTTCTGCCTGATAACCGACCAAAACTACGATATATCGTTCCAGAAGAAGCTTAATAAAGTTGGTCGCCCATCCCTCTGAAAGGTAAGCTCGTCCAAAATCTGCACTACTCAGCACATAAGGATGGTTTACAGCGTTTTCGTCGACCACCCGACCATGAAGATAAGTAATTCCCTCAATTGTCGAACCGAAATTCAGATCTGGGAAAGCTGGCGGCACATATCGGGTCAGGTTATCTTGCCCTTGGTTAACCTCGAACAGTCGGTCAAAATTCGTCGTGACAATCTGTGGAATTCCACTCTGATTTGAAGAAATTCTTTTGATCAGAGAATGCTCACGCCCAATCTCTATATCAGTTATTGAAGCTCCCAGGCGCTTTGTAACCAAAGCATTTACGTCATCCTTGCCGTATTCCAAATGAAGAAGGTTGAAAATTTGGTCGAGAGGGACATTCGCTGAAGATTGGTCGTGAAGCCATGGACGAAATGCTGCCATGATTTCTGAATCATGTGGTGGGTCAAAGTATTCAATTACGTGTTGGGTAAGCTCTACAAAGCTCGGCATCCCTGAAGGTAATGAAACCCCGGCACCACAGAGAAATACGACTCTCCCTGCATCACAGCGTTCTAGTAGAATATCAGGTATGGCAGGCCCTTCAGGGTGAAATCTCATGAGCTCAACTTATAAAATCGATAATTTTTTTCAAAATATTACTACTTATACTCGTATGTTAAAACAGTAGGTGTTGATGATTTATGTCATTCCAATGCCTTATTTCAGAGAAGATGAAAATAGAAATACAACCCAAGGAATAAGATTGTGCTCAGTTGTGCTGCCTATAACTTCACAGCCCAAATTAATTTGAACTCGCAGTTAATCATTCTGTTTTTAATTCCAAGCCCCCCAAACTCCCAAGCATATTCCCAACACTCCAATCCTAATTCCGGCTATATTATACCCACTCAACACCCAACCCCACCCTCAAATGGAATCGACATCTAAAGTGAACTTTGACTTCAAACTTGCCGGGCGGCGGATGTGCACTTTATTGCTCTTGATGATGCTTATCTTGCTGGGCGGGACGGGTTTGGCTCGGGCGGAGGATAGGCCGGATTTTACGGCGCAGGAGCTGCAGTGGATCCAGCAGCATCCGATGGTGACTTACACGGTTAAAGAGCTATGGCCGCAGGAGTATGAGGAGAACGGTCGGCATTTGGGGCTAAGCCGTGATTTTTTGGATGATATTGAGCAGCAAACGGGCATTCACTTTGTCTATGTTCCCGCAGGAGATGAGAGTGCTGCGCCGCCGATGATGATTTCGTCTGTGCTGGAGTCGCTGCTCTCCCCACAGGAGAAGAAAGGCTGGTTGTTTACCAGCGATTGGATCAGCGCGATACCCATGCTTATCGCCAGAAACGAGACCAAGCATGTTCGCAATCTCAGTGGGCTAGCGGGCAGGACGCTGGCGGTGATTCAAGGCGGGGAGTATGAGGGATGGCTGCGGTTGAATTATCCGCAGGTGAAGTTGTTGCCGGTGAATTCGGCGAAAGAGGCGCTGCAAGCCGTCGAGGATAACCGCGCCGACGCGGCATTAGGCTCGGGCCTGATCATGCTGCCTATCTACCAGCGCCTTTATTACCATACGCTCTCTATTGCCTCGCAATTACCCGAGCTGGCGAGCGGCATTCATATGGCGGTGGCAGATAATTATCCTGAGCTTCAGGGGATCATTAATAAAGCCTTGGATAACCTGACTGCCAGAGATATTCAAAGTACTTATTTAAAATGGTTTACCGTAATGGATATTGGTACGCCAACCGTCGGCGTGCTGGTTCAGTATTATTGGTGGCAAATTCTGTTATTCAGCGTGCTGCTTATTCTGCTTATTTGGGCGATTCGCAATGCGTTATTAGCCAAAAGACGGGCCCAGCGAAGTGAAGCGGAGAAAAGTGCCTTTTTGGCGATGATGAGCCATGAAATAAGAACCCCAATGAATGCGCTGGTCGCCTCGCTGGAGCTTCTTCGTCACTCTTCTACCAAAAGCAAACAGCTCGAATATACCGATTTGGCATTTTCTTCTTCGCAGAACTTATTAGGGCTGCTGAACGACGTGCTGGATCACTCCAAACTGTCGCACATGCATCCGCAATTGGAACGCCATTCGATGGATATTGGCGAGCTGCTGAATGCCGTCTGCGAGAGCCAGCGGCCCTCGGCGGAAAAGAAAGGCTTGATGCTTAATCTAGAGCTTCAAGCCAACTTGCCGGGTTATTGGATAGTGGCGGACTCTCACCGTCTGCGCCAAATCGTCAATAATTTACTCTCCAACGCCATCAAATTTACCGAGCAGGGCAGCATTACGCTCGAGGCCCGCCTGGAGAAAAACAGTGCGGACGGGCAGGATCATTTGACCGTCGATATTATCGATACCGGGATTGGTATTCCTGATGAGGCGAAGCGTCGCCTGTTTATTGCCTGGTATCAGGCGGAAAGTTTTACCGCCCGCCACTACGGCGGCAGCGGGCTGGGGCTTTATATCTGCAATGAGCTGGTGAATGCCATGCAGGGCAGGCTGAGTATGGAAAGTCAGGTGGGTAAAGGCTCGCGCTTTACTTTCACCGTACCGGTCGAACCTTATGGCCTGACCAACAGTACGCAGCCGATGGCCGAGCCAGTACTGCCGCGCTTCAATCATCAAATCTCGGTTCTGGTGGTTGAAGATCACCCAGCTAATCAGCAGGTTATCGCCGGGCAGCTGGATATGCTGCAATGCCACTATGAGATGGCGTCTGAAGGCGAGGCGGCGATGAACCTGCTGGAGGACGAAAACTATTACGACCTTATTCTGCTGGACTGCAATTTACCGGGGCGCGATGGCTACCAGCTGACCGAGGATATCCGCCAGTTGGAGCAGCAGCGCCAGCTTGAGCGCACGCCCATTATCGCGATCTCAGCCCTCAACAGTCAGGCGCACTATGCGCGCTGCAAGCTCTCCGGCATGGATGATGTGATGACCAAACCTATTGTGCTGCCGGAGCTGGCGGACGTGCTGGTGAAGTGGTGCCCGGAGGCGGCGAGCAGGGCACAGTATGAGATGCGACAGGAGCCGGAGCTGACCTTACAGCCCGCGATGAAGTCTTGGTTGATGCAGGATCTTGCCGATTTTCGTCGCGCAGCCGAGGCAGAAGATTTGCGGTTTATGACCTACTCGATTCATCGCATTAAAGGCGTGGCGCAGATGTACCACTTACCGGATCTGGCGGAATACTCTGCTGATATTGAGCGGCAGCTGCATGAGGCGAAAGGGGATGAGAACTGGCCGCTGGCGGAGTGGCTCCAGCGACTGCACCAGCTTATTAAGCAAAGTGAAGACCATTAAGCCCTAGGCATTAAGAAGATTAAGCAGCTCGTCTTTAATAATAAACAGCTCATGGTCAGCTTTAAGGCCCAGTTTGCGCATGGCGCTCTGCTTCTGTCCGCTGATGGTTTTTAGACTGCGGTTAAATTTGTCAGCGATCTCCGTGACCGTCATGCCGGTAATAAAGCAGCGGATCACTTCCTGCTCTTTGGGGGAGAGGGCGGTTAGCTCAATGGCGCGCTGCACATTATTAGCATTGCCAGACTCGAAGGAGAGCAGCTCGCCGTGGCGCACTTGGTTGGCCAGTTGGTGAGTCATTTTGTCTTCGAGAAAGATTTTCCCCGCCATGATCTCATGAATGGCCCGCAATATGAGTTCCGACTGGCCGTTTTTCCCCACGAAGCCTTTGACTCCGGCCCGCAGCGCCAGCGCCACCGTCGCCGGATTGTAGTGCGAGGAAACCACCAGAATAGAGACTGCCGAATGGCGATTGGTTAAGGTTTTAATTAGGTTCAGGCCGTCGGTGTCATTAGGTGCCAGCTCGTAGTCCATGATGACTAAATCAAACAGCTCAGTTTTTAATGTATTTAGCAGCTGCGTGGCCGAGGTAAAGGTGCCACCAATCTCAATCGCCGGATCGCTCGCCAGCAAAGTACTCAGGCCCTGAAGTACCAACTGGTGATCGTCAATAATAGCAATGCGAATTGCCCGGCGAGGAGGAAAGTGGCTGGTCATATCAATTAACCTAATGAAAAAATTCTGACTATTATTGTATCCCATTTTGTTAATTTTAAGATCTTAATTACTGGGCAGGCGGCTAGCCCAGTAAAAAAAGCCTCCAAAAAGGAGGCTTGTCAGAATATCGAAAAGGGTGAATTTTGCGATATTAGTGGTGGTGTGCGCCGTTTGGCTCGACCCACGCATCCTGCCAGTTAGAACCTACGCCCGGCTCATACTGGTTGGCGCTGGCGGAGTAAATTTTACACCAGCCTGCGACCGGGCCTTGTTTACATTCGAAGACCTTGTTGGTTTTCTGCTGCAAGACTTTAGTTCCGGATTTGTACTGATCGATACCTTCCGGGAATATGAAGTCGTAATCGCCCGCGCTGTTTTCCACGAAGGTCATTTCAAAATCTTTTTGGAAAGTCGTACCATCGCGCAGTTTGCCTTCCACCACAATGGTGTGTTTGCCTGGCTTGGCATCCCAGAACTTCATTGGTAAGGCTTTCGTGGTGTCTTTAATCAGGTCTGAGCCGAAACCAACGTTTTCCTGTTTATCGTTATACGCTTTGGCGTTAATTAATACTTCGCCAATGGCTTTAACGTCGAACTCAATGACCGTGGTGCCTTCGCCAATGGTGTATTGGTCTTTGGTGTTGCTCAGCGTGATGCCCGGACGGGTATCTTCCTGCGCGGTAACCTGAATCTCTACGCGAGTGATTGGGCTGTCTTGCAGGGTGTAAACGGTGTTGCTGCCCGCGACTGGCACCACGTCGCCTTCGCTGTTTTTAACACCCGCACGGATGTTTTCATGCGTGGCGTTAACTTTATTGGCGAGGGCCAGTGACCAGTTGTTGGCTTCGCCCGCTTCAGCGGATTCGATATTCAACGTAACGCTCAAGTCTTCACGTTCGCCGTTGGCATCAAAGAAGCGCGCTTTCACGCTGTCGCCGGTTTCCAGTTGGCGGGAAGGCAGGATAGAACCAATGTTGCGCTTCCAGACAGAGGCCACTTCGTCGTATTCAACGTCGATGATTTTATAGAAAGTTGCCGGCGTGTCAGACACGTTCCATGCCGCATAAATTACCTGATAGCCGGTGCGCTCTGGCAAATTACAAGTGTGAGTTGCTTTGCCACTAGACTCAGCCGGGCCGCCAGGGATCACACAGAACGGCGTCAATTCAAATGAATCGCGAGTCAACGCTTGGTTAGGATTCCAGTTCTGCTTAGTGATGTAATATTTATAGTCAGCAATCGGGTGCGCAGCCGTGAAGGTCCAGGTCACATCCATTGGACCCGCTTCAACTTTATGCTTAACCCAGCGATCGCTGCTTTGTGCATTCAGTGCAGTACCAATCCAGTTGGTATCGCCGCTGCCACTCGCCAGTTCACCGTCTTTAGGGCCAGACGCCGGGAAGCCGTCCGGGCCTTCACCTGTGCTCTGTGGCTCGTAGACTGCCTGACCGCAATTAAGGTTAGGTGATACGGTATTACGACACATCTCATCTCGGGAGGCTGGTTCACTGATATAGCCATGTGCTAATACGCTACCGCTGAATATCAAGGCGGAGATCGCCAGACCAACTTTATTGAGTTTCATTATCCTATTTTCCCTTTGTGTTGAAATAGTCGGCATTTGTAGGGGCCGATGTAATTTCGCCTGTCATCATTTGAGGCGTCGCCATCCTGACCGAGAAAATAGACGTGAACCTACTGAATAGACCTTAAAGATATTATTCCCACAGCAACTCTTTGCTGCGGAGGGTTATTTTTCATTGCAACTTTAGTGTCAAATAACTTGTTAAAACGCCTTAAACCTCCTTAGTGACGCCTGTCTGGATAAGGGAAAAGGACTATAATTATTGCACTTCAAAAACGAGTAAATTTTAATGAAAAAATATCTCTATCCATTATCCCTTTGCCTGCTGGGACCCTTATTCCTTGCCGGATGCCAACAACGCCCAGTGGCCAGCATTATGCCGGAACAGCAAATTCAGCAATTAAGTGCATTAGTCGCGGCGAGTGACTGGCTGCGCGACAACTGCGAGCGTCGAGATATTCCCGCCAAACCGATTTTATTAACCAGTGCGATAAAGCAAGGGGAGGCGCGAGGGTGGAAGAGCACGGCAAGCACCACTCAGGAATTGTCGGCATCAGTAGAGCGTCGCTATCAGGCCATTACTGAAGACAGCATGGCGAAAAGCGAGAAGTGCGCGACGCTTAATAGCGCAGCAGCACCTTTTCTTGCTCGCGTGACATCACTCTAAAGCAGTTGAATCATCAACCCGTAGCCGCCCGCCAGTGAAAGCCAAGGTCCAAAAGGCAGGGCTTGCTGGAGGGGCCGCCGCCTTAGCCAGCGGGCCAGCAGCACGGAAATAATCCCGCCGCAGGCGGCAATCAATACCAGCATGGGTAAGGGTTGCCAGCCGAGCCAGCCCCCGAGCGCCGCCAGCAGTTTGGCATCTCCTAACCCTAACGCCTCGACCCCGCGCAAGTACCGATAGCCGCTAGCCAGCAGCCAAAACAGGCCATATCCACAGGCCGCGCCGAGCACCGCGTCGCTCAGGTTGCCGGGCAGCAGGTCGAAGCAGTGCAGCAGCAGTCCTAGCCACAATAGCGGCAGCGTGATGGCGTCGGGCAGCAGTTGGTGCTGCCAGTCAATCAGGCTGAGGGCCAATAGTGCCCAGACAAAGACCAAAGCCACCGGCAGGTTAACCAGCGGCAGCAGGCCGGTGAGCAACAGGCCGAGCAGCAGACTTGCCAGCTCGACCAGCGGATAGCGCGGGCTGATGCAGGCGCGGCAGTGGTGGCAGCGGCCTTTCAGCCACAGCCAACTGAGTAGCGGAATATTGTCACGATAGCGCAAAGGCACGCGGCAGCTTGGGCAGAAGGAGGCGGGCAGGCACAAATTCACCTTAGCCTGTGGCTGTAAAATCATCAGCGGAAGGCGGTGGATCACCACGTTGAGAAAGCTGCCCACGGCCAGATACAGGCAGCCCAGCAGCCACAGGCTGGCATCATAAATCATGTTGTAGCTCCAACACCCGTAGCTGCACCTGTTGCCCGGCGCGCTGCACTTCAAGCTTACTCGGGCGCAGCTGCCAGCGCGTTTCCAGCACATTCAGCCAGTTAAGCAGTGATTGAAACTGAATATCCGCCGGGCTGACCAAAACCCAGCTCTTGCCTTGAGAAGTCAACGCCAGCGAAATCCCTTGTTGTGCTGCCAAGGCCGTCAGTTCTTCTACCCTTGGGGCGTTTTTTTGCCCACTGCTAACGCGTTTAGCCAGCGCCAGTTCCAGCTGCGGCAGGGTGAGCAGCAGCTTTTTCTCCTGCTCAAGCGCCTGCTGGGTGCGATCGCGAAAGTCCACCGCCTGTTGCCAACCTAACTGCAACAGCCCTGCTAACATGGCGAGCAGGCACAGCGCCAACAAGGCTCTTTCCCTAGGTAATTTTGATTGCCACCAGACTCGTGTTTTGCTCATGGTTTCTTCTCTAACGTCATCATATTTCGATCAATTTTTATTGCGCCATTGTCAGACTTGGCGGCCAGCGGGCGGCTAAAAGTCAGTTTGAGCTGTTGGGTTGAAGCGTCCCAGCTCAGCTTTTTCAGCGGATTTTGCCCATGCTTATTGAGCTGCGCGGCATTTTCTCTCAGCAGGGCTAGCAGGCCCGGCTGCTGCTCGACCACCTCAAGCTGGTTGAGCTTGCGGCTAAATTGTTGGCGCGGGCGCGAGGGCGTTTCCTCGGGGAAATAGTGCTGGTAGCGCGCCAGCACTTGCTGATTGATTTGCGCCAGCTGGCGTTGGTTTTGCCAACCCTGCCACAGCGGCTCGGCCAGCCAACTCAGTGATAACAGCGCGGCGGCCATGCCCAGCAATGCAAGGGCGCGTGCTGGGATCTGGCGAGCAGTCTTGGGCGGCAGCAGGTTGAAGCGGCTGGCAATCGCTGCCTCGGCGAGCTGGCTCAGTGAGCCATTGGGGTGAGGTTCAAGTGCCGCCAGCGCGGGGAAGTCGGACTGTAACTTCGACCACTCTAAGGCTGCGAGCTTAAGGCCGGTGCCGTCTGACAGACGAACCAGCCGCGAGTCATCATCGCATTGCAGCACCTTGCCGGGCGGCACCAGCAACAGCTCGGGGATGGCCCGTTCGACCTCATAGCCCAAGGCGCGAAGTGCTTCACAGTGGGCATTAAGCTTGGCGGGAGAGGTCACCGCCAGCAGTTGCTGCTGGCCTTCGCGCTGCACCGGTAGGATGTGCAAGTCCTCAATATCCTCCAGCAGCAGCGGCTCTAACTGCCATTTCAGGGCATCGAGCTTGCCGCCCGCCAGCGTCAGATTGTGCAGGGTGACCTCCTCGGCGGGCAGCAGCAGCAGACTGCGGACCTCATCGGGCGGTGGCAAATTCTCTTGCGTTTGGCCTTCCACGCCTTGTTGTTCGCCGTGACGATAAAACCAGCGCAGGCCCGACGGACTGTCCGGCGCGATTTGCCATATCAGCCAGCCTTGGTGTGTTGTTCGCTTTGACATAGTTACTCTTCGCTCACTCCGTGTTCACGAAATCTGACTTTCAGTTGCCCATCTTGCTCAACCACTCGGCTGCGCAGCGTGGCGTAATGTTGCTCTCGGGCAATCCACATTTGCAGCTCCCGCTCGCGGCTGGCGAATACCGTCACGCTCTGCAACAGGGTGGCGGCCTCTCCCGGCTCGATGGGCAAATCGGCAATAAATCGGTCCAAGTTTTGCCACCCCTGCTCGGGCCGACGGCTAAGCAACTGTGCGGCCTTGTCGGCGGGGAGTTTCCCGGCAAACAGGGCATTGAGCAGCGGCATCTCGGCGGCAGACAGGGCATTCACATTGATCTGCAACTTGGTGTCGGGGTAGACGCACAGCTGTGGGGAGAGCGCCGCCCAGACGGCGGGAGTCATCAGCGGGTGGGGGCGCAACTGGGTGATGTCATCCAGCGTCGGGCCAGCGTCCGGCTGATTCTGCGGATTGATGCGGGCGGTGAACTCCCGCGCCGTTCGCGCCGCTAGTGCGGCCTCAATGCCCGCCTGCTCCAGCAATCCGGCAAAAACACGCTGGGCGGCGGTGGGCCAATAAACCGCTTTGCTGTCGGTTTTACCACTGCGGGTGAGGGCGTTGAGGTTGAAGCAGTTCTGCTTATCTCGCCAGCGGTAGTGAACCGTCTCGTTCTCCAAAGTCAGGAATTGTGGCTTTCCCGCCGCCATGGCCGGGGGCTGGCGCACCAGCCACTGCTCGGCACCGAGCAGGGTCCACTTGGCCTGCTGGCTGAATTGCAGGGTTTCGGCGCGGCGCAGCGAGGTGACCCAACTGCGCTGACCGGCCACCGCCAGCAGCATCATCAGGGCGATCAGCAGTAAAACGGTGATCAGCGCCATGCCGCGTTGCGGGTTCATGGCTGTTCCCCCGTCAGCATAAAAATGCGCGTCACCGGCCCCCAACTGGCGGTGGTCACCGTCACCTCTATGGCCTGCGGCAGCGCGTAGTGGGCGGTCCAGCGGTTTTGCCAGCGATTGGCCGAAAAATAGCGCAGCTGCACACCGCTGATTTGTGGGAAAACCCCGGTGATCTCTTGGTTGGAAAGGTTGACGCGGGTGAGGGTTTGCTGCTCGAACCGCCACTGCACCCGTTGCAGGGAAGATCGCGGCAGTGCCAGCGGATTCACCCAGTTTCTGCGCGTCAGCTCAAGCACCACCGGGCCATTGCCAGCCTTAAAAGGGGCGTCGCCCGACGGCGGCGTGGTCACCATAAACAGCGGGATCAGCGCGTGCTGCAGGTCGTTTTCCAGCAGAGAAAACAGCCGCACAATGCTGCCCAACTGCTGGCTGTGCTGCTCGGTTTGCTGCTGATTGCGCAAAATAGTTTGCAGGATTTGATAACCCGCCAGACTGATCAGCGCGAAGATAGCCAGCGCCAGCATCATCTCCAGCAGGGTAAAGCCGCGCTGCTTTTGCTGGCTCATTGGCGCAGCCGCCAACTATAGAGCCGCACTAGCGCGGTGGGGTCTGCAGCGTGGGCGCGCACCTCCACCTCAATGGCGTTAACCTCGGGCTGGTTGGTCGGCACGGCGTGGCTGCGCCAGTACCACTTTTGCCCGGCCATGCTCACTTCTCCCTGCTGTTGGCTGGCCGCTGCTGGTTGCAATCGCATCAGGGTGAGCTGGTTGTCGGCCACCCAACTGGCGAACTGCTTCTGCTCGAGGTAGTTCAGATTGCGCACCTGTTCGTGGTTGGTTTTCAGCAGCGCCAGCCCGGCCATCGCCAGAATCGCCATCGCCACCATCACTTCAATCAGGGTCATGCCTTGCTGATTAATCATGGCTGCGGCGGGGTAAACAGGCTGGTGGGCGTGAGTGACAGGCGGCGCGTTTCACCATCTTCAAACTGATATTCCAGCTCGGCGGAGGTCATATCGCCATCGGGCAGAAACCACAAATTGGCAGGTAAGGTCTGGGGCTGATTTTGAATCAGCAAGCGCAGCTCGCCGCTGGCGACGTCGCCCCGCGCGCGAGGCTCTTTCAGTGCAGTCCACTGAGTCTGCTGCGACAGCGCGCTGGCCGTTCCTGTCGCGGCGCTTACTTGCCAGTTCCGGGCATGCAGCTGTAGGCGATAAATCGCCCCTTCAATCTGCGCCTGCTCCGAGGCCCACAGCGCCGTCAGCCGCAGCCTATCGAGCGGGTTATCCTGCTGAGGTTGCGGCACCAACGCCACGGCGTAGCGGGCAATAACGCCGAGCAGCACCAGCACCATCATCATTTCCAGAAGGGTAAAGCCCCGACAGCGGGAAATCATGACGAGGCGCTGCCTTCGAATTGCCAGTTGTTGATATCATCTTCGGTGCCCAGTACGGTATCCGGGCCGCTGGAGATCAGGTCAAACGCGCCGTGCTGGCCGGGGCTGACGAGGATATAATCCTTGCCCCACGGGTCTTGCGGCAAACGGCGAATGTAGCCGTCGCTGCGATAATTGCGCGGCAGCGGGACGACCGTCGGCTGGCTGACCAAGGCCTTCAGCCCTTGATCGGTGGTCGGGTAACGGCTGTTGTCGAGCTTGTACATGTCCAAAGCGTTTTCCAGCGTCACCAAATCACTGACCGCCTTCTGCCGGTCGGCGCGATCTTTGTTGCCCATCAGGCTGGGGATCACCAGACTCGCCAACACGCCAAGAATGACGATCACCACCATGATCTCCAATAGCGTGAAGCCGCGCTGCTTCTCGCTGGCCCTGTGTTCCATTTTTTCTATGCTTTTCATTGAATTACCCTGTGAGGCTGTTGAGTTGCAGTATCGGTTGCAGGATGGCGAGGATGATAAACAGCACCACCGCCGCCATAACCACAATCAGTAGAGGTTCGAACAGGCTGACCGCGATGGTCATCTGATTGCGAAAGTCGCGTTCTTGGTTGTCCGCCGTGTGGGCCAACATCTGGATCAGGTTGCCGCTGCGCTCTCCGCTGGCGATCATATGGCTCATCATCGGCGACAGCAGGCGCGTCTCATCCAACGCCTGCGCCAGTGCCATGCCTTCGCGCACGTGGCCCGCCGCCAGACAGAGCTGCTGGCGGATATAGTCATTGCTTAACACCGAGGCGCTGATGGTCATGCCTTCGAGCAGCGGGACCGCGCTGCTGGTGAGAATGCTCAGGGTTCTGGAATAGCGGGCGAGGTTAAGGTCCAGCATGATGCGCCCGGTGACCGGCAGGCCAAGGCTGCGCTGGTGCCAGCGAAAACGCAGTTCAGGCTTTTTCAAGGCGGTGCGAAAGGCCAGCAGGCCGAGGGCCAACAGGGCGATCAGCAGCCAGCCGTAAGCCTGCGCCGCCTCGCTGAGGGTCATCAGCAGTCGGGTGGTGGCGGGCAAGTTTTGCTGCATATGGCTGAACTGCGCCACCACTTCGGGCACCACCGCTGTGAGCAAAATCATCACCACGCTGAAGGCCACGCAGGTCAGCAGCATCGGGTAAATCATCGCCTGCAACAACTTGCCTTTCAGCTGCTGGGCTTTCTCGCTGTAGTCGGCCAGCTGTTCCAGCACGCTGCCCAGCTTGCCGGAGGCTTCGCCCGCCGCAATCATCGCGCGATAGAGCACGGTGAAGGTGGTGGGGAACTCCGCCACCGCCTCGGCCAGCGAACTGCCGGTCAGCACCTTTTGATGCAAAGTTTGCAACAGTTGCCGCTGCTGCGGCTTTTCACTTTGGCTCGCCAACGCTTGCAGAGACTGGGCCAGTGGCAGACCGGCGCTACTCAGGGTGGCGAGCTGGCGCATCATCAAAACAAAGTCGCGGTTTTTGATGCTGCCCCGGCGGCTGCGCTGCATAGAAGGTTTGAGGGACAGCGGCTGAAGCTGCTTGTCGCGCAACAGCTGCCGGGCGTGGCGCGGCGAGTCTGCCGTCAGCAGCCCCTTATGTTTCGCCCCTTTGTCATCAACGGCCTGCCAGCGATACTGCATTTACGCCCCCTCTCGCGAGACGCGAAGCACTTCCGCCAGACTGGTGACCCCCGCCAGCGCCTTGCTCAGGCCGTCGTGCAGCAGCGGAATGCGCTGCTCGCCCGCCAGCGCCATCAGGGTTTGTTCGCTCTCGCCACGGCCAATCGCCGCCCGCAGGGCTTCGCTTATCACCACCAATTCATAAATCCCCACTCGCCCGCGATACCCCGTCTGGTTGCAGCTTTCACAGCCGCCCGGCTGCCACAGCTGGGCGCGGTCCGGGAGGGCGGTCAGGGAGAAGGCATTGAGCTGCTCGGCGGTGATTTCTGCGGGCTGGCGGCAGGCGGTGCAGAGCTTGCGCACCAGTCGCTGGGCGAGCACCGCGCTCAGGGCGTTGGCTAACAGGAAGGATTCGGTGCCCATGTCGCGCAGTCGCTCGACCGCGCCGAGGGCGGTGTTGGTGTGCAGCGACGAGAGCACCAAGTGGCCGGTGAGCGAGGCTTGCACGGCAATCTGCGCGGTTTCGCTGTCGCGGATCTCGCCGATCATCACCACGTCGGGGTCTTGGCGCAAAATCGCCCGCAGCCCGCGGGCAAAGGTCATGTCGATTTTGGCATTCACCTGCGTCTGGCCGATGCCTTCCAGCTCATATTCCACCGGGTCTTCAATGGTCAGAATGTTCTTTTCCGGCGAGTGCAGGGCCTGCAAGGCGGCGTACAGAGTGGTACTTTTCCCCGAGCCGGTGGGGCCGGTGACCAGAATAATGCCGTGGGGCAGAGAGAGCTGGCGCTGTAGCCTTTCGCGCAGCACGGGGGCCATGCCGTTATTTTCCAGCGTTAGCGACTGGCCGTTTTTGTCCAGAATACGCAGCACCACGCGCTCTCCGTGGCTGGCGGGCAGGGTGGAAACCCTGACATCCAGATTTTGCCCGGCAAGGCGCAGTGACATGCGGCCATCCTGCGGCAGGCGCTTTTGGGCGATATCCAGCTTGGCCATTACCTTAATGCGCGAAATCAAATAGCGGCTGAGTTGCACCGGCGGGCTGACCACCTGATGCAGCATGCCGTCACGGCGAAAGCGCACAATTAGCTGTTTTTCAAAGGGTTCGATATGCACGTCAGACGCCCCTTCGCGTACCGCCTCGCCAATAATGGCATTGATGATGCGCACTACCGGCGCGCCGTCGTCGCTGTCCAGCAGTTCGTTCTCTTCCGGCAGCGCCTCCAGCAGGTGGTGCAGATCCAGCTCGCTTCCCAGCTCATTAATCATCTGCTGGGAAGCATTCTCCTGCTGATAACAGGCACTGGCTTGGCGCGAAAAGTCCTCGGCGGAGGCTCTTTCTAATCGCGCCTCTGGTGCCACGCGGCGGGCTTCAGCCAAGGCCAGCAGGCTGGCGTCGGGGCGCATCAGCAGCCGCGCCGGGCTAGGCTCCGCCAGCAGCAGTAAGCCGTGTTGCTGCACCCAGCTCCAAGGGAAGCGCGTGGGCGTCATCGGGAGATATCCTGATAAAAATCAGCAATCAGGCGCTGAGTTTCTTGCACCGCGTAGTTGCTCTTTTGCGGGTTAAGCTGCTTATCCAACTCGGATGAAACCTGCTTGCCCTCAGCCGTACCGGCCAGCGTTTCGCCAAATTTATTGCGCATGGTGCTGCTGCTGGCCGCGAAATCATTGGAGGAGTGAATGATGGTCGGGCGAATAAACAGCATCAGGTTGCGTTTGCTGGTTTCGTCGGCGGTTTGGCGGAATAGGGCACCCAGCAGCGGAATTTTGCCCAGCCAAGGCACCGCGTTTTCGGTGCGTGAGCCTTTATTGTCCAACAGACCGCCGACCACCACGGTGCTGCCGCTGGCGACCATCACCGCGTTGCGCACGGTTCGGGTATTGAAGGTCGGGCCAAGGTTATCTTTAGTGGCCGCCTCGGAGATGCTGGACACCTCCTGCTCAATCTCCATCAAGACGGAATTACCTTTATTAATCTGCGGCTTAACCTTTAACTTCACCCCGACGTTGCGGCGGGCCACGGTCTGGTAAACATTGTCGCCGCTGGTGGTTTGCGAGCCGGTGAGCACCGGGACGTCTTGACCGACGTTGAACTCGGCCTCGATGTTGTCCAGCGTCACGATGCTCGGCGTCGCCAAAATATTGTTGTGGCTGCTGGTCTGGATGGCGGTCAGCAGCCCGGCCCAGTTGCCGCGATAGAAGCCGGTGGCCAGCCCGTTAACCTTGGCTAAGGCTTCGCCCATGCCGCCTGGCATCAGGCTGGTGATAGGCGCGCCGGTGTCGCCAAACTGAGTGCCGCCGCCGCGCTGATTAAACCACTGCACCCCCAGCGCCAGCCCGTCGGCGTCCTGAATTTCGACAATAATCGCCTCGACCAGCACTTGTGCGCGGTCAATGTCCAGCTGGCGAATAATGCTTTCCAACTCGGCCAAGGCATCGGGCTGGGCATTGATAATCAGAGAGTTTGTCTGAGTATCAGCTTTCACCACGATGTCCTTCATCATGCTGATAGCCGGAGCAGCAGGCGTGCCTGCGGGAGCCGTGCCATTTTGCGGCGTGATGCCGGTCAGTACTTCAATCAGGTTCTCCGCCTTAGCGTGCTGAAGATAGATAACCTTGGCGTTAGTGCGCTGCTGGTTTTCGCTATCCAGCTTGAGGGCGGCGTCGAGCATCGCCTGACGCGCCGCCGACTGCCCGCTAATCAGCAAGGTATTGGTGCGGCTGTCGGCCACCGCCTTGGCAGAGGCTTTCGCGCCATTGCTGCCGTCAGCGTGCAAGGTGTTAAGCAGCTCGGCCACCTGCGGCGCAAAGGCGTTCTCCAGCCTCAGTTGCTCGACGCTGTTGTCCTCGGGGAAATCGACGTTTTCGACAATCGCCACCAGTTGCTCAATCACTCCTGCGCGGCCAGTCATGATCAGCACATTGCTCGGGTCGTAATGCACCACGCTGCCCGCCGCCGCGTCATTGAGTTGGCGCAGCAGCGGCGCTAAATCCTTGGCGGTGACAAATTGCAGCGGGATAACGCGGGTGATCAGCTCATCTCCGGCGCGGATCTCGCCATTTTGCGACAGCGGAATGACGCCGCTTTTGGCACTTTTCGACGGCACAATCTTCAGCACGCCATTCTTCATGTCAATCACGGCGAAGCCGTAGACATCCAACACGCTGAGGAAAAATTGGTAATACTGCTCGTCATCCAGCGTTTCATAGCTGCGCACGCTGATGTAGCCCTTGACCGCCGGGTCGAGAATGGTGGTTTTATGCAGGTTTTTACTGACGGTGCTGATGAATTCGCCGATTTCCGCATTCTGGAAGCTGGCCTGATACTCGTCGGCCCGCAGCGGTGAACTGAACAGCAGCCATAAAAGGGTGCCCGCCGTGGAGAGGCGGCGGAGGAACGTGGTTTTGCTCATCGTGAACTTGCTGGCCTGTCCTGCGCCATCCTCAGTGATTCGTAGACGCCCTGGTGAGCGATAATGACGCGGTCGGCAAACACCCGAATAATCTCAGCCTGAGATCCCGCTAGAGTTTCACCCACGCTGACCATCGACTGGGACTTGCCCGAGATGATGATCGCGCTGGCCTTTTCTGGTGCGCTGCTGCTTAAAATCCCCGCCACCTGATAGGGCAACTGGCTGGCTGGGGCTTCAAAAAGTCTGGCGTCATCGGCGGCGATATCCGCCACTAACATCTCGGTCTGAGCGCTTGGTTCAGCAAACAGCCCAAGCCGGGGCAGTTTTTCGGCCATTGCCTGCTGCGCACTGCTGGCAGAAGGTGGGGCGGGCAGGACGTGATCGCCGTGCTGGGCAGTCAGAATGATGGACAGCATTCGCAACACAAAGGCCACTGAGGCCATGGCTGCCAACAGATAGCAGAGCGCTATTTTGTTAATTTTCAACGAATTGATATTGCGCCACGGCAGAGCAGGGAAGTGCATGATTAGCTACCCGCTCCGTTGAACAGCGAGCGCGCGAAGGAGGTCAGATTGGGCAGCCAGCCCTTTTTCTTCTCTTGTGGATTAACCGATGGATCGACCGGCAGCGGGTCAAGATTCACTAAGCAGTTATCCTCTTTTAATGGCTCTTGCAGGCTGCGCAGCAGAGGTTCATTCAGCTTCAAGCCATAATAAGGGACGGTAATGATAATTTTCGGCGGCAGGCCGTGGCGGCGGAATAAATTACGTAGCTGGAAAACTAATTGATGATAATTGTTATCGCGAATGCGCTGGTGGTTATCATTCCAAACCACGCTGATAATATCGCGCTTATTATTAATCTTATTAAATATACAAATAAGCAGTCGCTTTTGTGTCTCAGTCAGGCAAATAGTGATTGGCCGAGATGGAATGATTAACTGGTTGAGAAGACAATTCACAATGAAAATATCTTCAAAATTAAGGTTGTTAATATCAAGTAAGGCTTTAGCTTGTTCGTCATTAAGCATAGCTACGTCCATATCGGCAATTTTTGCAGGCCGCGTGATGCTAATGGCCCGCCGTGGGGATATCTACAAGACCACTCTCGAAAAACTATCTGTTACCAAGACATGCGACGCAGCAGTGGTTTGCCCGCGCGCTGGTGTTTTATCACGGCGAAAATATGGCCGATAACCAGCAGCGACAGGGTGATACAGGAGATAATATGGGCGCGTCGAAACAGGTCGGTTAGTGCTGTATCACTGATGGGCTGCGGGATGTAGAACAGGCTAAAAATGCCAATTGGGCGCTCCATCATTAATACCCCAGTAAGCAATACGGCGGCGATATTGGCGTAGAGTAAAAAATGGCCTGCGGCGGCCAATCTCTCTTCTTTATGGGTTAATAGATTGTCGCTGGGCTTGCCGTGGCGCAGCGCGTACCAAATTCGTAATATAAAGAAAGGAATATAGAGCGTCGTTAGCGAGACATTTACCCAAGCCACCCACTGCTTGTGCTCCAGCGCGGGTTCAAAAAGAGTAATATAAAACCCGGTGATCATTGCCCAAATAATAATAATGGCAGAAAGCCAATGCAGCGCGATTTGCTGCCAAGAGTAATTTTTCTTCATAAGATTTTTCGCAGTTATTATGCTTATATAAAAATCAGGTTTTTAGATTTAAATTTTGGAATTCAAATCATTAGCGCAGTTTAGAGGCAAAAAATTATCGGGTAGATAAGAGCACTCTCGAAAGTCGTGTCTTTTCCGCAGGCAGTATTTAGATCTATCACAGGGTGAATAGGGGATGAGAAGGGCGCAATCAGTGAGTTATGGTCGCACGCAGCGGCTGGTTGAATGTTTTAAAAACTTTAAGTAAAAAGGGTAAAATATTAAGTAGGTAGCTAACTATTCACTCGTCAAAGCATAATAAAGAATCTTTAAATCATGTATTTATAAAAAATAGATTAATTTATCTTATTGTTTCTTGATTAAGTTCGGCTAATGGTCAATGCTTTTTCTATCGAAGAGATGAGTACCTAATGCTTATGCCAATAAGAGAAAATCTTTTCTATCAAATGTTAAAGTCCGGAAATGAAATATCTCAACAAAAAGCTTTAATGATCCTCTACGCATGGCGCTTTTTTAGCCCGTGGTTCTCGACTATAAAATTTACCTCTGCGAGGAGATATTGACGTGTCTGAATATATATTAATAGATCGCAATGACCTGCGTTTTACCACACTAAAGAAAGGATTTAATTTACGCTGGCCAACAGAAGGCCATGAGGCAGATTTTATTTATATCTGTGATAGCGCTGAAGCCGTTATTCAAGCGGCAAATTGTGCGTTGTCGCAGGGACACCGAATTACCGTGCGCAGCGGCGGACACTGCTATGAAGGTTTCGTTTCTAATAAACTCCAACATGATGGTCAGCAACAATTGGCGATTATTGACCTTGGCCTTATGACCGGGTTGGATTTCAGTGAGGAGAAGAATATCAGCTCCCCTTATGGTGCAGGGGAATATTATCGTTTCCGCGCTGCCACGGGAAATCAAAACTGGGATGGCTATGTTGCGCTGTATAAAAAAGCTAATCGTACTATTCCCGGCGGCTCTTGTTATTCCGTAGGGGCTGGCGGCCATATTAGTGGTGGTGGCTATGGTTTGCTTTCTCGTTTACATGGCCTAACGGTGGATTGGCTAACTGCCGTAGATATTTTAGTCCCCGCGCCGGATGGTAAAAGTTTGGTGGCGAAACACGTACACTTAAATAGCGAAGATAGCGATCGTGATCTATTTATCGCATGCCGAGGTGCTGGTGGTGGTAACTTTGGTATCCTGCTGAACTATTATTTCGATGATTTACCACAGGCACCGCAGGAAGCCTATTTACTGTCTCTTTCTTGGTCATGGGGAGATTTTACTAAAGAAAGTTTGCACCATTTTCTGAATTCTTATTGGCAATGGTTCCGAGATAATGATGCTAACTGGAATAGTGATGACCCCAATAAAGCCAATGGCGGCTTATTCACTTTGTTAAAATTGCAACACCGTTCGACCGGCAATATTAACCTATTGATCCAGTATACCGGTATTGACGGACGCGTTGATGGCGATGGGCAGACCACGCCGCTGATTGAATTCATTCAATATATGCATTCGGCAGCAGGCAGTGCGCCACAGGTCAGCGCGCATGATCGCTTATATGGTCCGATGGCGAAGCAACTGGGGGCGGCGGTCACATTAAATCAGGACGATCCCTTACAGGACGCGCAGCGAATGGATTGGTTGCATTTAACTCAAACGATTAATGGTTCTGGCAGTAACCAGTGTGGTAAGTATAAATCGGTTTATCAGATAGGTGATTTTGGTCAGGATGAGATAGACGCTATTTGGCAATATTTTAATCAAGAAAAAGTCAGCTATTTAAATCAGGCACTTTTCCAGATTGATTCCTATGGTGGACGTATCAATATTAATGATGAAACCAAAAATCCCACTTCGGTTTACCAACGTCGTTCACTGCTTAAATCACAATTACAGGTTTATTGGGATAAAAAGGAGAATGAACAACCTTGCCTTGAGTGGATCCGCGAGTTTTATACCGCCTATTTTAAACAGCTAGATGGTAAACCCTTTGCGGATAACCAGCGTTATGAAGGCTGTTATATTAATTATCCCGATGTAGATATGAAATATGTTACCGGTTCTTCAGAGGAAATTGATCCCCGCTGGCTTGAACTTTACTATGGTGACAAGCGACATCACCTCGTTAATACCAAATCGGCCATTGATCCAAACAATATATTCCGTAACGAATTATCGATACCTTTATCACTTCCTTAATAAATTCTTCATTCTTATTAAAGTTGTAACTTTGTACCCGGTAGTGCTTGTTATATATATAGATATATAACCTATAACCTGTTATAAAGGAAAATATCGTGTCTAAGAGAAACTCAAACGTTATTAGTCGTCCCAATGCACCTATTACTCCACTGCATGCGGCAATTGTCTCGCCAAAATCACGTGCCGTCTTTGCCGAAGAGAGAAAGTTAATTAATGGGAATTTGCAGTATGGGATTGAAAGCGGGAAATTCTTCCCAGAGACAACCGGCGGTCTTAAAGATGTGTTCGCAAGAGATGATGTCACCAATATTCCACCACCCGCTGATGGTAAAATAGCCAGTGGCGAACAGCCAGGTGCGGCCTATTTGGACCGTCTCGATATTGATTGGGACAAACATCAAGTTATTGGCGGTGAATTATTCGATTTTACGTGGAAGTGGAGCGCGCCTCATAAATACCGCCGCTTTAATTATTTCATTACCCGTGCTGACTGGAACCCAAGCCTACCCCTCTCTCGCGCGCAATTTGAACCCACGCCTTTTTATAGCGTATTAAATGAGCATCAACCGTACTGGTCATATAATGATGAAATGTATGCACCAAACCCGAGTACCCATACGTTTGTTTTACCCGAAAGAGAGGGTTATCACGTCCTGTTAGGGGTATGGGAAGTTGCGGAGACGGATAAAGCGTTTTATCAGGTGGTGGATTTAGATTTCCAGCCGCAGGATGGCGGTGGGAAGCCACACAAACCAACAGGACTGACACTCACCCACGTGGCGCATAATTCGGTTTCACTTAAGTGGGATGCCTCAAGCGATCTTTCCCCAGCCGATCAATACATTATCAAACGCGATGGCAATGCAATTTCCACCGTTCCTGCTTCACAAACCACCTTCACGGATAATAGCGTGTCCGAACTAACGGATTATGTTTACACCGTTATTGCAGCAAAAGAGGGTAGCCAGTCCTTACCGAGCATACCTGTTACCGTGAAAACACCGTCCAGAGATGGCAAACCTTCAGCCCCCGCTAATTTGCACAGCATGGGCGAAACCCCGACAGCGATCAGTCTGATGTGGGGCGAGTCGGTCGGCAGCTCGCCGATTCGTTGGTATTACATTACTCGTGATGGCAAAGATATTCAGGCTGTGCCGGGCAATCTCACCTCTTATGTAGATGACGGCCTGACTCCTGACACCGAATACAGCTACAGCGTGCGTGCAGAAGATCTCACTGGAAACACCTCGCCCGACAGTAATGTGTTGACCAAACGCACCAAGCCAGAGGGTGGCGGTCAATATCGGCCATGGGTGTTAGGTGAGTTCTATCAGGCGAATGAGAAAGTGAGTCATAACGGCAAGGATTGGCTAGCCTTGGTATCACATACTGCGCATGTAGAGTCGTGGGCACCGGGCGCATCGGATGGCTTTACGCTCTGGAAAGAGATCACCGAGTCATGGCGTCGTTGAGGCTGTTTCTGTAGTAAAGCTTCATTACTGACGGGACCTTTGGGTCCCGATTTTTTTGCTATTTCAGTACCCCATAAGTCCCTTCAAAGCTGTTCTTTGAGATTGTTATCAACGCCATAAACCCCAAGCTTAAACATGAAAACGACCTTGCCAGTTCACACCGACATAACTCCAGCTAATTTGATGTGGCTAATTTTTTATGCTAAAAAAATGTCTGATAGTAATTCTTTCATCTGAGAAAGGTTCTCAGAGAACACAAACATAGGGATTGAATATGAAACTCATGGCCTTGGCACTGTCTGGAATGATGATGGCTCTCTCTGCTAATTCGATGGCGGCGGCAACGGGTGACACAGCGGACATCAGCAAGCTGCCGCTGGAGAAAGTCGCGCCTTACCCGCAGGCCGAAAAGGGGATGGTTCGTCAGGTGATTTACCTGCCGAAGCTGGAAAATGAGGATAGTTTCAAGGTTGAACTGCTGATTGGCAAAACCTTAGAAGTGGACTGCAACCGCCACATGATGGGCGGCAAGCTGACCAGCAAAACGCTGCAAGGCTGGGGCTACGATTATCTGGTGCTGGAGCAGCTCTCTTCTCCGGCTTCCACCATGATGGCCTGCCCGAACCAGACCAAAATCAAGAAGTTCATCGCCGCGAACCTCGGTGACCAGACCTTCGATCGCTACAACAGTAAGCTGCCAATCGTGGTCTACACCCCAAAAGATGTAGAAGTGAAATACCGCGTCTGGACCACGGATAATAATGTGCAGACAGCTGAAGCGAAGTAAGTCGTAGCTGCAATAAGTGAGGGGCTGAAATGCCCCTCGATAACAAGTATTAATTCATCGAATAGAGTGCGTTACTCTTCAGTCTTCCAATACTCGAATTAGCCTTCTCGCTAATTTCTAACAGCATTGGCAACAAATGTGCTGTCGCCTTTAAAAAGCCACTTACCGCAGAAATTCCTTCCGGCGGCAATACTTCACTGTTTTCTAAAGATTCACTAAGACCCAGCAAACCATGGCAAAGCCCTTCAGCTGATTCGCTGGCTATTGAGCCAAGATCATAAAGCTGTGAGTCGGTAAAATCGCTGAGATCAAGCTTTGAAATCAAAGATCTGAAAACGGTTATAGAATTTTCATACGCTTGGTTGCTAGTCATCATTTTAATCTCGTGTAAGAAAGATAAAGACGAACACCAGAGACGCTAAACTCGGGTGGTAGCTCAGACTGGGTTAGCGTACCGGCTTACACGAATCCGGCGCTTCTTTCGAAGCCCCAGCCTGAGCCACCATTATTTGGGGTGAGTCAGAGCCTGCGGCATTATCACATAATGCCACCGTGTAAGTCTCGGAACGCTAACTCCGACTGCGTTTTCCGCAGTGGGAAAAACTTATTCCTGTTACCAATACAATGAAATAGGCTGGATGAATTTACAGGGAATTGTATTAAGTTTTGGAACCTATATCTCATTCGATTAATTTTTAATTTTCTGAGATTAATTTTTTAAAACCGGTAATACAGATTTCCAATAAAACACGTCTCTTGTGATTCATTATTATTGTGGTTTTATTTTTGGAAGTAGTATTCGAAAAATTCTTTTTGATTAATGGCTAAAATGCCAATGTCTAATAGACAGCTGAAGTGAAGTAAGTCGTAGCTGCAATAAATGAGGGGCTGAACTGCCCCTCATTTATTATCACCGATAACTCACATCCAGCGCGCCATAAGCGACCACGGCTTCTGAGCCGTCGGTGCTGGAATCTTGGTTATAATTCCCCGCCTTGAAGTACAGCTCGATGCCTTGCCAGCTCTCTTTTGGATAGCTGAAGGTTTTCTTGCTGGTCTTGCCGTCTGCCGTGGCTTCGACGGTGACTTTTATCTCGCTTTTACTGCCTTTGGCTTCGATTTTATAGTCGATTTTGTCTTTTAAACGCACGCCGGAGAGCAGGGTGGTGCGTTGCTCTTTATCGCCATAATGCGGTTTGACGCCCGCGACGATGTCGCCGTTCTGCCAGCGCAGTTTCAGCAGCTCCGAGCCACCCGGTTTGTCGCCGTGGATCTGGGCAAAGATGATGGATTTGGTGTCGGGATTTTTGACGATATACACCGAGCCGGTCTGGGTGTTAGTGAAGTCGTCGCCGTTGACGAAATTCTTCTTGGCTCGGAGTTCGACGCGTGGGAACTCGCTGTGCGGCGTTGAGCCAAATCCCGATGGCGCTCTGAACATGGTCGCGCCCTGCGGAATGGCCGAGTCGCAGCGTTCGGCGTCGGCGCAGTTGCTGTAGAAATAGCTGTTTTTCAGGCTGCTGGTGATCGGCTCTTCATTGGGTTTTTTACTGCTGTCGAAAGCCTGCAAGATATAGGCGTCTTTCAGGATGGGGAAATTTTTACCGGGGGTATTTTGTCCCCCTTCGGCAAAGGCGTTGGCGCTGCTCAGTGCCAGCAACAGGGCGCTGAATAGGGTGCTTTTACGCTGAATCATCCACTGCATTTTTACTGTCATAACTCGCCCTCATCAATCATGCTTTTCTGGTGGGTTCTGGTACTTGAATCAGTAAAGCACTGGCTTATTAAACGAACGCCATTCGCCCGGCATTTAGCGTCTTTTGTTAGTAACAACCTTTGTCTAATTCTCTTTTTTCCTGACGTTTATTGCGCCGAAAGTTCTGCTTACAATAACCCGTTTCTGCGAAATAAAGTCTTCAAGATCTCTGCTATTTTCTATGCTGTTATAGGAGCAATATCAGCCCCAACCAATTAGGAAATCCATGGATCGTCGTCAGTTTATTATTGGGTCAGCCGCCGCGATGGTGGCAGTACGCACTGGGTCGGCACTGGCGCGTAAACACGCGGTGTCGGAAGACGGCGCTCTGGCAGCGCAACCGTCGGGGCAGTACACCGAAATTGCTTTATGGAAAGGGACTCCGCCGGGTGGCGGTGGGCCATCTGGTGGTGAAGTTCTCTCGGCAAAAGGCGCGCTGAGTAATATCACTCATCCGTCGCTGCGCGTGTTCCAACCGGCTCGCCCGAACGGGCAGGCGGTGCTGGTGGCGTCCGGTGGTGGCTATAAACGCATGGAGATGGGGCAGGAGGCGTGGCCTGCGGCGGACTGGCTGACAAAGCTCGGCTACACTGCCTATGTGCTGACTTATCGCCTGCCGAGCGAAGGCTGGAATGACGGCAGCGTGGTGGCTTTGCAGGACGCCCAGCGCGCGCTGCGCATTGTGCGCAGCCGTGAAAAGCACGTCAGCGTGCTCGGCTTCTCGGCGGGCGGGCACCTGCTCGGTCTGGCGGCGACGCGCCCGGATTTCCGCTCTTACCCGGAGCAGGACGCGCTGGACCGCACCCCGGCCTATGCCGACCGCGCGGCGCTGATTTACCCGATTATTACTCTTGAGAAGCCTTACACCCACACTTCAACGCATAAGGTTTTGGTCGGGCCGAGGGCCACGGATCAGGAGAACGCCGAGTGGTCGGTACAGAATTTTGTTACTCCGCGCACGCCGCCGATGTTCTTGGTGCAGGCCGAGGATGACCCGATCTCTGACCCGCACAACACGCTGATCATGGCTGCCGCCTGTGAGCGCGAGCACGTGCCGGTGGATATGCACCGCTACTCCTCCGGCGGCCACGGTTTTGGCATGGGCAAGCCGGGCACGCCAACCGTGGAGTGGCCTTCGCGCTACAAGGCGTGGCTGGAAGCTTAAGGTGTAAGATGCAATGAGGGCAGCCAGTGGCTGCCCTTTTTTATGCGACGAGTATGTTGAAAGCTTAACCCTGATTGCCGCCGACGGTGATGTAATCGGTGTAAATCTGCGGCGCGCCGGAGAACGACGCCAGCTCCTTCCACTCGGTGTACATCTGCTCGGTGTCCTGATGCTCGGCCACGAACTTCAAGGCTTTCTCGGTAGAAACGTCCAAATCCGGGTGGAAGGAGTTGAGCGACTCGAGGCTCTCGATAATCAACATTACCGCGTATTGATCCAGACGGTTGCCGCTCTGGCCCTTCAGCATATGGAATTTCCAGCCCGGATAGTCCTCGACGCGATGAATGTTGTCGGTGATGAACTGCTCAAACTGCTGCGGCGTGACGCCCGGCTTTAAGGCCAAGTTGTGAATGCCGACGATGCGCTCGATTTTCTCCTGCCCCGGCACGTTGCGGTAGTTCGGGCCAGCGGGCAGCGAGCTGTTTTGGTTTTCCGCCACCAGACTGTAGTAGGTGTAAATGGTCGGCAGCTCGGCAAAAGTGCCGAAGGTTTTCCACTCGTCAATCAGCTTGGCGGCCTCGGGGTGCTGCTGCCAGAAGGCGCGAGCCTCCGCCGTTTGCTCGCCGTTACTGTCGACATAGCGGGCATAGGTGGCGGCATCTTTGGCCTGATAAACCATCAAATATTGGTTCTCGCGCTCGCCGCGCAGCCCGCGCAACAGCGTCCACTGCCAGCCCGGATAGGCCGGAATGTTCACCCCTTTTTGGCGCACGAACTCTTCGAACTGGTCCGAGGCGACGCCTCTCTTCAGGTTGATGCCGACATAGTGTAGGGAGAAAACCGGGCTTGATGCTTCATTCATGGAAATGTCCTCTTTAGATGAAATAGATGAATTAGCGCGTTAAGGCGCGGGCGCTGAGGCTGACCAGCAACAGGCAGAAAATCGTGCAGCCGAAGGCCAGCGTAAGGTTGGAGTATTTAGCGATAAAGCCAATCAGCGCGGGGCCTGCCAGCAGGCCGACATAGCCGACGAGGGTCACCGCCGGAAAGGCCAGATTGGGTGGCACATGCTCTTGGTTACCCGCTGCGTTGAACAGAATGGGCACCACGTTGGCGATGCCGAGGCCGACCAAAATCAGCCCGGCGAAAGCCACCCACGCCAGATTGACCGTGGTCACCAGCAGTAGGCCGAGCACCGCGCAGAGGCTGCCGAGCAGCAGCATGCGATAGCGGCCAATGGCGTTGATCAGCCTGTCGCCATACAGCCGCGCGAGGGTCACGGCGATGGCGTAGAGGGTGTAACCCAGCCCGGCCTGAGATTTCGCCACGCCGCGCTCGGCATTGAGAAACAGGGAGGACCAGTCGAGCATCGCCCCTTCGGTAAGGAAAACAAAGAAGCACAGCAGGGCGATAAACAGGATCTTGCCGTGGGAGAGGGCGAACAGCGTGCCACCTTTCTGCTCGCCGTCGACCTCACTTTTGGCTAATAGATCCGCCGAAGCGATAACCAGCAGCAGGGCGATCAGCGCCGCAATCAGCCCAATGGCGGTCGTTGGGGAGACGCCCGCCCACAGCAGCAGGCTGACGCTGCCCGCGCCGGAGATGCTGCCAATGCTGTAGAAACCGTGAAAACCGGACATTTTGGCCTGCCCGCTTTCCCGTTCGACAATAATCGCCTGCGAGTTCATCGCCACGTCCATGATGCCGTTGATCGCGCCGAACACCAGTAAGGCCGCCCCCATCAGCAGCGGGGCGTCGAGTAAGGTCAGCAGCGGCAAATCCAGCACTAACAGCAAACCAGCGGTGAGAATGATTTTACGACAGCCCAATTTGCCGATCAGACGACCGGTAAACGGCATAATCAGCATCGAACCCGCGCCAATACAAAACAGCAGCAGCCCCAGCGAACCTGCATCAATGCCAATTCGCGACTTCACGAAGGGGATTAACGGTGCCCATGCCGACATGCCTAATCCGGTCAGAAAGAAAATTATCCGAGTGGCGATTTGCTGACGGACATTCTCCGTGGCACCTCGAATCAGCAGGTTGAGTGTCATAACGACCGGCTCTCCTCAGCGGGCAGGTTTTCCGCGACGCAGAGATAGTCGGTGTAGATTTGCGGCGAGCCGGAAAAAGAGGCCAGCTGCTTCCACTCCTCATACATCTGCTTGGTATCGCGGTGCGCCTTGGCGAATTTCGCCGCCTCGTCGGTGGCGATATCCGGCTCAGGGTAGAAGACGTCCAGCGCGGCCATGCTGGCTATCTCCATCATCACCACGTATTGGTCCAGCCGGTTGCCGCGTTCGCCTTTCAGCAAATGGAATTTCCAGTCGGGATAATCTTCAATACGATGATGATTTTCGGCAATAAACTGCTCGAACTGCTCCGGCATCACCCCTTCGCGCAGGGCCAGATTGTGAATGCCGATGATGCGCGCAATCGGCTCCTCTCCCGGCTGGTCCCGATAGCGCGGGCCATGGGGAACATCGCTTTTGGCGTTTTCCGCCAGCAATTGGTAGTCGGTGAACAGCGTCGGCAACTGGCTGAAGGTGCCGAGCTTGCGCCACGCCGCCAGAATCTCCAGCGCCTCGGGATGCTGCTGCCAGAAGGCTTTTGCCGCCTCGGTTTTCTGCCCGGTGGCGGTGACATAGCGGTCGCGGTGCGCCTGACTGTCCATCTCATACAGCATCAGATATTGCCCGACGCGCTCGCCGCGCAGGCCGCGCAGCAAGGTCCAGCGCCAGCCGGGATAGCAGGGGATTTTCACCCCTTGCTCGCGGACAAAGGCTTCAAACTGCGCATTGGTGACGCCCGCTTCGGTATCAATGCCAATGTAATAGAGGCTGAAAACCGGATGGGTGGCGGATGAAGAGGTTGCCATAGCGAAGCTCCTTATTCCGTCTCGGTGGTAAATTGGGTGTTGATGATCGCCTCGACCAGCGTGATGCCGATGGGCGTCAGGGTCACGACTTCGCCGGAAACCGTCACCAGCTTCTTCTGCACCAGCTTGTCCAAGGTGCGATTAATCAGCGGGTTTTCGAAGAAGCTGTTGCCGTCGAAACGCTGCTTGAACACCTTGTCATCCACCGGGATCAGGGTGGAAAGCGCCATCTTGAAGGCGTTGACCTCGCGCTGGGCGGGGGAGAAGCCGCGGCTCTCTTCGATGGGCAGCCGGTCTTCGTTCAGCGCCTCTTTATACTTTTTATAGCCGGTAATGTTGATCGCCTCGGAGCGGGTCGATTTGGAGCTGCCGCCCAGCCCAATCGCCACTTCCGGGTACTGTTTGTCGAGGTCGGTGATGAGTGCTTTCCACTTTTCCGGCTGCTGGTCATTGCGGTGGAAGTACATGGTTGGGTGCTCGGTGTAGCCGTCGGCCAGATATTTCTCCACCAGTTCGCGCATCTGGTACTGCTTGCCGAGGCCGGGGAAGCTCATGTTGTTAATGTTAATCAGCCCCTTTTTCTGCCACAGGCTTTCGCGCTCGCCGGAGACGCCGGTGCGGTTTTTGATGAATTCATCCATATGCAGCTTGGTGCAGACCACGTGGGACAGCCCCAGCTCGAGGGTTTTCTCCATGTCATATTTCACGTCATCCACCGTCTGGCCGAGCATGCCGTAAATCAGGTCGACGCTGACCCAGTCGATGTCGATTTCTCGCGCCTGATAGATGGTTTCCACGCACTCGTCCGCCGAGTGCATGCGCCCGCAGGCGGTGATGATTTCGTCGTTGAAGGACTGGGTGCCGAAGCTGATCTTGCTGAAACCGAGATCTTTTAAGATCGCCAAATACTCTTTGTTCAGCGTGCCCGGCTCGCCCTCGAAACGCATGGTGGCGGTGGAGAAGTTAAAGTGGCTTTTGTAGAAGGCCATCATGCGGCGCAGTTCTGGCTCTGGCAGCAGCGACGGGGTGCCGCCGAAGATATTGAATTCGCCGACTTCCACCGTGGCGAGGTTCGGCACACGCTCCAGCCACATCAGGGCTTCTTTGATGTTGAAGTCCACCAAATCGCGGAATACCTCCTGCGAAGAGGCGGCTTTTGGGTTGAGGATCACCGTCGGATACTGGCAGAAATGGCAGCGATAGCGGCAGGTGGGGATATAGGCCCAGAGGTGGATTTTGCCCGCTTTCTTGATGTCGCTGTCCATATCGGCAAAGAACGACGGCAGCGGGTAGTCGGTGATGTCGCCGGGGAAGACGTGGCAGCCAAAGGGATCTTTGTAGACATATTCCAGAAAAGCGCGGTTTTCCGGCTGGGCTAGAAATTCATTTACCAAAGGAACAGGGTAGTTTTCATCAATATCCAGCAGTGAGTTCAGGGCTTCGTTGTTCATCAGAATACGCCTCCATTGGCAAAATAGTTGTGGGCTTCACCGGACTCGCGGTCTTCGCAGAAGTAGTAAACGAAGCGCGTGAAGTCTTCGGCTTTCACCTGATCGAAACAGGCAGGCAGGGCAGGCGGATAGCCGATGTCGTCGCCGACGGCGCGGCGCATGGCGGCAAAGATCTCATCGCGGAATTCGAAATAGAGGCGATAAGCCGGGGTCTTATAGGCGTGGATCGGTTTGAAATCGATAATGCGCATTTCATGTTTGAGTTCATGAATGCGGCGGTAGAGCTTGTCAGCCAGCGGACCGGAGAAGAAGTCGCGCACTTCGCTGTTTTCTAACAAGATATAAGGGTTGAGCAGGGCGGGCAGAATGATGTTTTTCGGCGTATAGTCCTTCACCGAATAGTCCCACGCCTGTTTGGATTCGGCCGGGGTGGTGTCAACCAGCGTTGGCTTTTGCTGCTCAACGTCCGGGCGCACGTCTTTCATGATGATGATGCCGTCGCTGCCGTAGGCCACGCCGGTGATCACTTCATCCAGAATGGTGTCGACCCGGCGGCTGTTGATTTCGACATAGGAATTTCTGGCGTAGACCGGCTTGCCGCCGTAGGCGATGACCTTGATGCCGAAGTCCCAGTCGTCGGACAGGTGCTCGACAAAGCGGCCTTTGTTGAGCTGGTAGAAGATTTCGATGCCGCCAATGGTGTCGTACAGACCGCGTTCGACGCCAAAACCTTTACCGTCGGGGAAGCCGCCAAACAGCGAGAAGGAGTATTCGCGCAGACGCAGGGTTTTCTTGATTTCGTTGAACAGGTTAGGGCGTTTTTCGAAATCTTCGGCATTGTAATAGTAGTTACAGGTGCCTAAGTCGCCCTGCTGGCTGACCATGGTGTTAATCAGCTCATATAGCCAGTAGGTGTCCACGGTGCAGTCGGCGTCGGCGGAAACAATATAGTGTTTTCGCTTCTGCCCGAGGCGGCTGTCGCGGGCTTTAGAGCGCAGCGAGGCGTAATCCATGCCGCGCTTTCTGGCAGAAGAGACGCCCTGAACTTTCTCATCAATGACATGAATATCCATTGACGGGTTCTTGGCGCTAAACGCGTTTATTTTTGCCACGGAATCATCGGTGGAATTATTATCCACGATAATTAACTCATAGCTGTCGTGAGTGATCAGGTTATCTTTGGTTTTCTGATTGAAGAGTGAAATTAATACTTCATCAATACGGTCACTTTCATTATATACAGGTAGCACTACTGACACGAAAATAGAATCGCGCATAAGTTCTCCAGAATAGAGTAAGATCCACAATGAAATGGGTTAGGTTTTTAAATTAATTCACATTTAAAATGTCAATCACGTTATTGGAGAGCACCTGCTGCCCCAAGGCGAAATTTTTATCCGCCACGTGCGCCATATATTCCTTATTGTTGAGGAACTGATATAAATCATGAATAAACTCAGGGTTGGGTAAACCGTCCTGCTGTTCGGATATCGCCATGACTGGCGCTTCGAAGCCGTGCTGGCCGTATACCTCGTGATAATACTCATAGCTGGTGGTGATGTAGCAGCGCCGGTGGCTCACCGCCTCGCCAATTGGGTTGCCGTAGCTGTCGTAGTCATAAGAGGTGAGGAAAGAGACCAGATCACAGGAGTGATATAAGTCTTCTATAGCGATGGCGTCGCTTTCTGATTGCATACATTCATGAGGCAGCGCGCCGATAAATTTAATATAGGGTTTTACATTCAGTTCTTCAGACAGTTTATCCAGTTCCTGAAAATAACCGTGATTTTCCTTTTCATTTCCGGCAACCGCTAAATAGACACGCCGGTCACTGTTGCTATTATGGAATAAGGTGTTGAGATGACTTACCAGCATCACGTCGCGGTCTAAACGTTTTTGCGGAATAATACGCGTAGTGCGCGCAATTAAAATATCATCGGCGCGAACGTTTAACTGCTCTCTAATATTGCAGCGCGCCTTCTGCTGGGAAAAGTCATAGGTATTTTTCTTCACTTTGACGTCTACATCGTAATTACACCAAGCTTCTAATTTCTGCTTCAGGTGGTCATTCAGCGTGACATAGGTGATGTGCTTGGACTTGACCGGCTTGATGGCGTGAGAGTAGGGCGCCGGGCCATATTTCATCACCGTCTTTTCACTATTCCACATCAGGTCGTGGTCGCGCCAGATAACGAAATTACCCAAATCCTGCTGCTGGCCATACTGTTCAATCGCCAGATACAACGCCTTGGTATAAATGATATTTTCCGGCAGGGTGCCGTTTTCCACCACCAGATTACTGATACCCAGCTGCTGCCAAAGCGCCACGATCCGCTGGGCAAGCAGCCGTGCCGTCTGGTCGATGGTCTGCAACAGCGCGGCCTTTTCATCATCGCTAATCGGGCTTTTTTGGCTGATCAACGCGCTGTGGGCGTATTCGATAAAATCGAGGTTGTAATGGGGGATCGACGTGATGTCGTCGATACGCACTAGTGTGAAGACGTCGCGATAAATCGCCGGCTCCACGTCATAAGGCTTATTAAAGTTTCCCTTATCAATCTTGATGTCGTACCCCAAATCCAGATACGAGCGGAACCCCCGGTCTTGCAGCTTCTTGGCGATTTTCATCGCCTCAACCGTGATCCCTGATACCGCGACAGCATCGAACGAAACAAACATTGCACACTTATCTTGGCTATGTCGCATTGCACACCTCAGACTATTTCCATTTAATTCATGTAGTTAATATCATTTTGTCTTTATGTCTTTTTCTCCGGTAACGATCCCAGTCGAACGGCGCAGACGGCCTTCTTGTGCTGTTCGACTTCCTTCAATGAGTGAGAAGAAATTTTCGCCAGTTCCACAAACTTTAGAGGGATTTATGTTTTGTGAGGGACTTCTCAAATCTTCAAAAAGTGTAGGAAATAGATTGGTTATTTTTTGACAGGTAAAAATTCATAAACTATGTGGGTATTCTCCCCGTCAGGGGAGAGAAGCTTAGCGGGGGGAAGAGGATTAGTGGCGCAGCGCGGCGAGCAGGAAATCAATCATGGTGCGGGTGCGCAGGGGCAGAAAACGGGCATGAGGGTAGAGCAGGTAAAACGGGCGGCGGGTGCCACCGAACTCTTGCAGCACTTCCACCAGTTGCCCGCTGTTAAGATCTTCTTGCGCCACGAAGCGATAAATTTGGAACAGGCCCGCACCGTGGCGAGCCAGCGTCAGGCCGCCGATATAATCTTCAGAGCAGGTAATGTGATGATCCATCACTCTCTCGCCCACTTCTCCCTGCTGTTGGAATAGCCACGGCAGAGGGCGCCCGTTGCTAGAAAGCTCATAGCCAATGCAGCGATGCTGAGTTAAATCATCCGGAGTATTCAACGCGGGCGCGCTGGCGAGATAGTGCGGCGAGGCCACGACAATCAGCTCGGCATCCTCGATTTTACGGGCAATCATATTGGACTCGGCGGGAGCTTTGCCGCGAATTGCCAAATCAAAGCCTTCTTCGAAAAAGTCGATATTGCGATTGCTGATGTGGGTGTCGACGGCCAACTGGGGATAGAGCGCCTGAAAGCGCGCCAGCAAAGGCAGCACCCGCCAATGGGCATAGGCGGTCGGCATGCTGAGTCGCACTTTTCCGGCGGGCTGTGACTGCTGCCCGCTCAGCGACATTTCGGCGTCTTTCAACAGCGTTAGCGCCGCCAAACACTGCGCCCGATACTGCTCGCCCGCCTCGGTCAGGCGAATCTGCCGCGTGGTGCGCACAAACAGCCGCACGCCGAGGCGCTCCTCTAAACGCGACACCGCCCGGCTCACCGCCGCCGGAGTGACCCCCGCCTGCGTCGCCGCCTTGCTGAAGCCGCCGGTTTCCGCCGCCAGACAGAACAATTCCAGACTGCCAAGCATGATGTCGTCGAAGTCGCGTTGCATGGGTGAGTTACGCCTTATTGATTACATGAAGTAATAAATGAATGTCATTTAGCCTTATTTATCGCACCTGAACGCATAAGTAAAGTGACCGCAGTGAGTCAATAACGGCATTTATCCGAGTGCCAACTTAGCGTTTAAAGGAGTGTGTTATGAGTCAACAAACTGTGGTGATCACCGGCGCATCAAGTGGTATTGGGTTTGCACTGGCTGAAGCATTTTTAAAGCGTGGCGACAATGTGGTGGGAAATGCCCGTACTAGTGAGCGTCTGGCCGACGCGGCGAAAAAGCTCGGTAACCCGAAAAACTTCGTCGGCGTGGCTGGGGATATCGCCTTGCCGGACACCACTAAGCGCCTGTTTGACACCGCGCTGGAGCAGTTCGGGCGAGTGGATATTTTGATCAACAACGCCGGGATCTTCATTGCCAAGCCGGTCGAGAAGTACACTGAAGAGGATCTGGATGCGCTGCTGGCGACCAACCTCAAAGGCTTTTTCTTCCCGGCTCAGCGCGCGGCGGAGCTGATGAGCAACCAGCGTAGCGGCCACATCATCAACATCACCGCCAGCCTTGCGGTGCAACCTCTGCGCAACTTGCCTTCGCTGCTGCCGGTGATGGTCAAAGGGGGGTTGAACGCCGCGACCCAGTCACTGGCGCTAGAACTGGCGGATAAAAACGTGCAGGTCAACGCGATTGCCCCCGGCGTGATTGAAACGCCACTGCACAGCGGCGGCGACGGCGTATTCCTGCGCGCACTGTCACCGGCCGGGCGTACGGGAAGCACGCAAGACATCGTCGACGCGGTATTTTATTTGGTGGATGCGCGTTTTACTTCCGGCGTCGTATTGCCAATCGATGGCGGCGCAACCGCCGGTGTTTGGTAACAGGAGATAGGCTATGCCATTCATTAATATACAAGTTACCCGCGAAGGGGTGACCGCCGAGCAGAAAGCCGCGCTGATCTCCGGGGCGACAGATTTGCTGGTGAAAGTGCTGAACAAAGATCCGCAAACCACGTTTGTCATTATTGACGAAGTGGATACCGACAACTGGGGCGTGGCGGGAGAAACCATCACCCAGAGGCGTAAACGCAGCTAGTCCTTTCTGGCGAGGCTTGATATAAGCCTCGCCTTCAACCATTAGCCCATTTAACCGCGATGCGCTGATTGGGGCCTTTTATACACTCCACCTCTTTTTGACTTTTATTCTCATCGCGATAAATAAAGAAATAACGATTTTTTATTTTATTGACTAACAACATCTCATTATTTCTAAATTGATAAACCGCCAAAACGTTGCCGCTTTTATCGGTATAAGTTGCCGGACGCGGCGCGACGATAAATCCGTCATCCCATAGCAGTGTGGTAATAACATAATCAGTATTGCTTACCGTCATTTCCCCTCTGCCGGGGCAAGTGAGCTGATATTGCTGCATTGCCGAAATGGTTGGCGAGAACAGGGTGAGGAGTAACGTGATGAGTAATTTAGACTTTTTTATTATTGGCGGGCTGTTTCTCTCTCCATGATTAACTGACATCTTATTTCCACTTGGCTAGCGTTCTGTATTAGTCTTAGGGCCTGCAAGGTATAGGAAATAGCTAACTGGGTGAACCCAATGAAGGTTTAAACAGTATTAACTTGAGGTTTAGTATGAATAAGCTAAAGGCCATGGAGGTATTTATCTCTGTTGTTGAAGAGGGGAGTTTTACCGGCGCGGCGAAGAAAGAAGATATGTCCGTGGTGATGGTGGCGAAATATATTAATAACCTTGAGAAGACCCTTAAAACGGATTTATTACAACGAACCACCCGCAGCATGATGGTGACCTCCGCCGGGCAGCTATTTTATGAGTCAGCACAGGGGATTATCGCCAACGTCAATCAAGCCTATGAGGAGATGGAAGGGCTGAACAATGAGCCGCAGGGCTTATTACGCATCAGCGCGCCGATGACCGTAGGTAAAGAGATTGTTGGGCCTATCGTCGCCGAATTTATGCAGATTTACCCGCAAGTTCGCATTGAACTGGTATTGAATAACAGCGTGGCGGATCTGATTGCCGAAGGCTACGACTGCGCCTTCCGCATTGGCGATTTGAAAGATTACGCCTTGGTGGCCAAGCCGCTGTTTCTCTATCGGATGATTATTTGCGCCACGCCGGAATACCTGCGCCAGCACGGCACGCCAGCCGGGCCCGAGGCGCTGAGTCAGCATCGCTTACTGATCCACTCGACGTGGAATTCGCGCTTTGCCTGGAACCTGCGCGAAGGGGGGAGCGACATCGCTTGGCCGAATAATTGGGTGATGAAATCCAACGACGGCTATGCCCTGCGCGACGCGGCGCTGGCCAGTAATGGCATTCTGATGCAGCCGCATTTTCTGGTGAAAGATGAGATAGCCAGCGGCAGACTGGTCACGTTGTTGGAGGACTTTCTACCCAAGCCGCGCCCGGTGCATCTGCTCTATGCGCCGAAGAAGAATGAGGTCCCTAAGCTGGATAAGTTCGTGCAGTTTGTGATGCAGAAGTGCGCGGGGATGAAATGAAGAGAGGATTCGAAGAATCCTCTCAGTTGACTAAAGTCGGTTACTGCGGCTTGGCCGCCAGCCAGAACAGGCCCTTCGACGGCTGGTGCAAGAACTCTTTATGCACCATATCGAGGTCGGCCTGCGGGTCGAGATCTTTGAACAGCTCCGGGTGCAGGAATTTGGCGATAGCTTCAATAGCAAAAATGTTCAGCGGGCTATCGTAATACTGATGATAAACCGCCAGAACGCGATGCTGTTTGATGGAATCGAGCACGTTGACGCCGTTGCGCGCCATCAGCTTGTCCAGACGTTGCGCCGAAAGCGCGGCGTCCGCGTTGTAGCCCAATGGCACGCCGATGCTCTCTTTAAAGCTGCTGCTCCAGTCCGCGCCGGTCATCAGGTAAGCGTCAGGCTTGCTGGTGATCAGCTGTTCCAGATTAATGGTGCCGCTTTTGCCCGCAAACAGCGCGCTGCCGAGATTCACCCCGCCCGCCGTTTGAATAAACTCACCAAAACTGCCTTTTCCGTAGGTAAAACAGCACTCTTCGCCGGTCATTCCGGCGTGACGCTCGATAAACACTTTTGGCTTCTGCTGCTCAGTCAGGGTCGCCACGCGCTGGTTAATCATGTCGATGCGCGACTGGTAGAAGTGTAAAAAGCCTTCGGTCTGCTGCTCATTGCCCAGCGCCTGACCCAACAGGCGGATGCTCGGCACGGTATTGGTCAACGGATGCAGGCGGAAATCGATAAATACCACCGGCACGCCAATCTTGGTTAACTGCTCTAGAACCCGGCTTTCTTCCAGTTTCTTTTTAACGCCTGCATCAAAAATAATTAAGTCAGGCTTCAAACCTACGGTCTTCTCTACGCTGAAATCGCTGTAGTAGGCGTTCTCCAGCATCGGCAATTTTGCCAGTTCCGGGTAGTCGTTCTGGTAAAGCGTGAACAAGTCCGGGGCCTTGGCTTTTAGCGCGTTATCCCAAGCAATGATTGACTCGAACGGCTTAGTCGGATGAACAAGCTGAAGAGCTTGTATCGCGCGTGAGTCGGCCAAGATGACGCGTTCAGCGGGTTTTGGTAAGACCACTTGCCGGCCGGTGACATCGGTCAGCGTAATGGGGTCAGCCTGAGCAACAAAAGACACCAGACTACTCAGTCCTAATAACAGCAGGGCAGGCAATGTTTTCGCGAGCATAAAGGGCATTCCTGAAAGGCGGCTTGAACGGGGTTAAATCTTCAAAAAACACAGTATTTACTAATACTTACAGTCCTGATTATAATGCAAACAATTCTCATTACAATTAGCATTAAGCAGACGTTACTTACGCAAAGTTAACACTTTTTATAACAGGAAAAAACAAGATATGTCAGCGCGTTACCGCCTTTCAGTCCTTGCCACGGCCGTGGCCATCGCTCTTCCTTATTATGCATCAGCAGCCGACACCAAAACGCCAGCCGCAGCCACGCCATCGACCACCGCCACGCCGGAAGACAGAACGGACTCTGTGACCGTGGTAGGTAACTGGTTAGATAGCGGTGACAATGAAACGGCGGTACTCGATCACCCAGGCGCACGTACTATTATTGACCAAAAACAGATCCGCGAAAAAGGTGCCGAAACCATTGGTGAAGCGCTGCGCGGCACGCCGGGCGTTCAGGTACAGGAAAACAACGGCACCGGCGGTAGCGACATCTCTCTGAACATCGGCGTGCGCGGCTTAACCTCTCGCCTCTCTCCGCGCTCCACCATCATGATGGACGGCGTACCTTTGGCGGTGGCGCCTTACGGTCAGCCACAGCTCTCCATGGCGCCGCTCTCCATGGGCAACATCCAGTCAATTGACGTCATTCGCGGCGGCGCGGCAGTGCGCTACGGGCCGCAGAACGTCGGCGGGGTGATTAACTTCGTCTCCAAAGACATTCCTAAAACTTTCGGCGGCGATGTCAGCACCCAAACTGAAGGCGCGGCGCACGGCGGTTTGAAAACCTTAACCAGCGCCTCGGTGGGCGGCACGGCGGATAACGGACTTGGCGCAGAGTTGCTCTACTCCGGCCTGCACGGGCAGGGCTATCGTGACAATAACGATAACACCGACATTGACGACTTCATGTTCAAAACCAAATACAACTTCACTGAAAAAGATGAGTTGTTGGCTAACTTCCACTACTACAACGCCAGCGCCGGTATGCCGGGCGGCCTGACCGCGCAGCAGTATAAAGACAACCCGTTCCAGTCGGTGCGTCGCTTTGACCAGTTCGAAGGCCGTCGTCAGGATATGTCCTTCAAATACCGTCATCAGGAAGACAACAGCCAGTTCGAATTGCTGACTTACTTCACCAAAAGCTTCCGTAGCAGCGACATCGGCTCTACCGGCGCGGGGGCTAACGCTGGTCTGAGCCGCTTCAGCGCCGCACCGCGTAACTACACCACGTACGCCATTGAGCCAACGTACTCGCAGCTGTTCCGCTTCTGGGATATGGCTCACGAAGTGACGATTGGTTATCGCTATCTGAACGAAACTTCCGACGAGAAGGGCTACCGCTCTGGCTGGTACGATCCGAGCACCACTTATTCGGCACCGGATTCACGCGCCACTTACTACCAGCACTCCTCCGGCGGCAGCGAAGCTCACGCGGCCTACATTGATGATGCAATGAACTTCGGCAACTGGACCGTAACGCCGGGCCTGCGCTATGAAAGCATCAAAACTCACGTTGATGACGGCTTCCTGAATATCTCGCGTGAGAAGCAGTACAGCGAGCCGTTGCCTTCCGTCAACGTGATGTATCACCTGACCGACTCATGGAAGCTGTTTGCTAACGCCAACACCTCCTTCGGCAGCTTGCAATACTTCCAGCTGACCCGTGGTGGCAGCGGCGGCCAGCCAGCGCCGGGCCTCGAGCCAGAGAAAGCCAAGACTTACGAAATCGGTACTCACTACGATGATACCGTGGTTAAAGCCGAGCTGACGGCGTTCTACATCGACTTCGACAACCAGCTTCAGTACATCAACAACACCATCGGCTGGACCTCGCTGGGTGCGACCAAGCACAAGGGTGTGGAACTGGCACTGAGCTATGATCTGAGCGAACTGAGCCACGCACTGGATGGCGCAAGCGTCTACAGTTCATATACTTACACCAAAGCGACGTCAGTCAACGGTGAGTTTGCCGGTAAAGACTTGCCGTTCTACTCCCGTCAGGTGTTCACCGTCGGGACGCGTTATGAAGTGGGTAACTGGGTGTGGAATGTCGACGGCTTCGCGCAGTCCAAACAGCGTTCACCGGGCTCTGCTGATTCCGGCAACGGCTATATCACTGACGAATCTGCTGACGGCCAATACGGCGACATCATGGGCTATATGACGTGGAACGCCCGTGGTCAGTATGACTTCGGACCGCGCTGGTCGCACCTCACCGTCGGCGCAGGGATTAAAAACCTGTTTGATGAGCGTTACTTCACTCGCTCTACCGATAACAACAGCGGCAAATATGTTGGCGAACCTCGCACTTACTTCATGCAGGCCTCCATCAAATTCTAAGAAAAGTAAGCCACTTAGCGGTGACTTAAAAAATAAAAATCCCCCGTGGGCCAGCGCCTGCGGGGGATTTTTTATGGTTTAAAGACAGGTTTCGAAGATTAGAAGCTGGCGATCAACTTACTGACGCCACGCAGGTTGGCGCGCGGGATCCATGCCAGCTTATCCAGATCTTGCAGTTGCAGGTTCGGCAGACGCGTCAGCAACACGCTTAACGCCGATTCCAGCTCAATCAGCGCCAGCCGATGGCCCATGCAGTGGTGAATGCCCGCGCCAAAGGCCATTGAACGCCCAAGGCGGCGAGTAATGTCGAGCTGTTCTGGGTGCTCGAATTGCCCGGCATCGCGGTTGGCTGCGCCAATCAATAGCAGAATCATCGCGCCTTTCGGCACCTTAACGCCGCCAATTTCCACCTCTTCCAGCGCGGTGCGCATGGTCATTTGCACCGAGCTGTCATAGCGCAGGCACTCCAGCACCGCATTGGGCAGCAGCTCAGGATTGTGCTTAATCTGCGCCAACTGCTCCGGGTGGCGGAACAGGGCAATCAGCGAGTTACTGATCATATTGGTGGTGGTTTCATGCCCGGCCAAGAACAGCAGCACCACGTTGGAGACGATCTCGTCGTGGGTCAGGGTTTCGCCGCCGTCATTGATATGTACCAGCAGAGAGATCAGATCCTCGCCCGGCTGCTCGCGGCGCTGGTGTATCACCGCCGAGAAGTACTCATCCAGCACCATAAAGGCGTCATTGGCCTGATTGATCTCCTCTTCGCTGATCGACGGGTCGAAAGCTTTCACCAGTAGCCCGGTGGCAACGCCAAGTCGCGGTGCGTCACTCACCGGCACGTCGAGCATTTTACAGATGATGCGCACCGGCAGCGGGAAGGCGAAGTCCTTGGTGAGATCTAAGTTGCCCTGATCTTCGATTTGGTCGATCAGCTCGTGAGCGATCGCCACGGCCATTTCGCGCAGTGAATCTATCTTGCGCGCATTGAATGCCTTCATCATTAGCCCACGAATGCGGCTGTGATCCGGCGGGTTGAGCATCAGGAACATGCGGCTAAACGCGCTAAATAGCGGGATGCTATCGGCCTTGTCTCCGTAGCGAATGCGCACGGTATCCATATAGCTTTTACCAATTCGCTTGTCGCTGAACAGGGCATCGACCGTGGCGAATTGGGTGGCGAGGAAGGTATTTGGCCCGACCTGAAGCAGCGGCCCGCTGGCACGCAGCTTTTGATAAAACGGGTAGGGGTTTTCAATAAATTCGGGTGAAGACAGGTCTTTTAATTGCATGGCTAGGGTACTCCCGGGTGAGTAACAAAAGGCGCTCTGTAGCTGAGTGGCAAAAATCACTAAAGAGCGCTAAAAAATTATGGTTATAGGCAGTGTTATGGGTAACTTTGTGTTTCGGCTTACGCCAGACTGAAGACGCCAACGGCCTCGCGCAGCTCGCGGGACTGGCCGTCTAGAGTTAGCGCGGCGGCTGAAGTTAATTCAACCAAACGGACGTTTTGCTGAGTGGTGGCGTCCATATGGGTTATGGCCTGCGCGGCTTCTTGCACCCCGGAGGCCTGCTCGGCGGAGGCGTGGGCTATCTCATTGACGATGCTATTCACCTGATTCACCGAGCGCAGAATTTGGGTCATGGCGTTCGCCGCGTTATTGATTTCAATCGCGCCCGCGTTGACGCGCTCCACCGAGTGACCAATCAGCTCTTTGATCTCCTTCGCGGCGCTCGACGATCGCTGGGCCAGTGAGCGCACTTCGGTGGCGACCACGGCAAAGCCGCGCCCCTGCTCCCCGGCGCGGGCGGCTTCTACCGCGGCGTTCAGTGCCAAGATATTTGTTTGGAAGGCAATACCTTCGATAACTGAAGTGATATCGGCGATGCGTTTCGACTCGTCGGTGATGTCGCGCATGGTGTGGACAATGCCCTGAACCATGTCGCTGCCGTTGGCAACGTCGGAGGCGGTGGAAGTCGCCAGCTGGCTGGCCTGCTGGGCGTTGTCCGCGTTGTTTTTCACCGTGCCCGCCACTTGGCCCATGGAGGCGGCGGTTTGCTGCAATGCCGAAGCCTGACTCTCAGTGCGGCGCGACAAATCGGCGCTGCCCAAAGCGATTTCGCCACTGGTGTTGGCGACGCCCTCGGCATGCTTGCGCACGTCACTGACGACTTTGCGCAGGGCCGATTGCATGCGGCTGAGTGACGCCAGAATGCTGTTGCTGTCGCCTTTGCGCAGTTGCAGCGCGGTGGAGAGGTCGCCGCCGCCAATGGCATCGGCAATGCGTTTGATTTGCGCCGGTTCACCGCCCAGCGAGCGCGTAATGGTGCGGGTGGTGGTGAGCATAATTAAGACGCCGAAACCAATGGTCACCAGCGCCAAAATCAGCATTAAATACTGGAAGTCCTTACCGACGCCGCGCGCCATGGCCGCCTGATGATCGTTAAGGTGGGTTTCTATATCAATAAAGCCGTTAATGGTCGCCAGCCACTCAATAAAGGCCGGGCGAGCCTGATCGAGCACTTCCTGTTTTACTCCGGCAAAATCACCAGACTGCTGGCGGGTAATTATCTCATGCACCAGCGGCATGGTTTTGGCTTCAGCATCTTTAATCTTTTGATATTGCTGGCGTTCCTCTGGCGTGACGTTAGTTCCTGCGTCAAAAATCTTGTCCATCGGCCCGGCGGAAGCCAAATAATCACTCTCTAACTGAGCAATGTGCGCCACTACCGACGGCAATTCTGCGGCTGAAACCAGCGTCACGTCGCGCACGGCGATGGAGCGGTCGTGGACGCTGCCTCGGAAATTCACCGCATAAAGCTGTTTGACATTATTCACATCATTAATGGTGGTGAGCGCGTTGTTGATTTTGCCGACTTGCACAATACCAATGCCCGCCAGCAGGGCCAAAGAGCAGAGGATGACGGCAAAGCTTCCGGAGATTCTTGCGCCGACGGAGAGGTTCTTCCACATAGTGATGTCTCTTGTTTTTGTAGGGTTTAGCAACTTCGCTGCGGGATAAATGCAGTGAAGTGGAATAAGCGTGGGGGCTGTGTAAAGTGCGGTGGTTTTTATTTTGATAATAAATAAACCACTGAGAATGGCAGAAAATAAACTGCGAGGTGAAAGGGTGTCAATTAAGAAAAGGTGAAGATTTTGCGTCTAATCATTTCACTCAAGAAATCGCTAAATATCTATAATTATTGAAGATTTGTGTGGGTTGGATTTGGCATTTTAAGGCCGACATTCCCGCTGACTTAATTCAAATGATTCGCCTAAACGGCTTTTTAATTCAATTCGCTGTCTTTTAACTGTCATATTTAAAATATTGCCTATCGATTTCATCGGTAAAAAAAATCATTTCATTTTCATAATCTCGCGCATTTTCTGGATTTTCATATTTTGAAACATAATGTCCCTAATAACCGCCAAACTAAGCTTGCACCATAGAGTATAGCCGATGCTATATTCGTTACAGCCGGGTGAAAACTACACAAAAAAATAACAAGCAAGAACAGGGTAGGTGCAGTATGAGTGGAACAAGCCAGACTTCTTCCTTAACTGAAAGAACCAACACCGCGATCGACAACGCGCTGTCGGGCCGCAAACGCGGTTTGATGACGCCGTTGCTGTTCGCCGGTCCTGCGGTGATCGCCTCGATCGCTTATATGGATCCGGGTAACTTCGCGACCAATATTCAGGCCGGATCTCGCTACGGCTATACCCTGCTGTGGGTGGTGGTGATGGCCAATATCATCGCCATGCTGTTTCAGGCGCTCTCCGCCAAGCTTGGGATCGTCACCAACAAAAACTTAGCCGAAATGTGCCGCGACCAGTTCCCCAAACCCGTGGTGTGGGGCATGTGGGGCGTCAGTGAAGTGGCGGCCATGGCGACGGATCTCGCCGAATTCCTCGGCGGCGCGCTGGCGCTCTCTTTGCTGTTCCATATGCCGCTGCTGGTCGGCATGGGCATCACGGCGATTATCACCTACGCATTATTAATGGTGGAAAAACGTGGTTTCCGGCCGATAGAGCTGATGATCGGCGGGCTGGTGGCTATCATCGCGCTGTGTTATCTGGTGGAAATGTTTATTGTGCCGGTCGACTGGGCCGCCGCCGGGTTGGGGATGATCACCCCGCAACTGCCGGACGCGCAGGCGCTGACCATTTCAGTGGGGATCATCGGTGCCACCGTGATGCCGCACGCTATCTTCCTGCACTCGGGGCTGACTCAGCACCGCACCCACGCCAAGAATCAGGGCGAACGCCGCAAACTGCTGCGCTTTTCTAATATCGAAGTGGTGATTGCCTTGAGCATCGCCGGTTTGGTGAATATCGCCATGGTTATCATGGCCTCCAGCGCTTTCCACGCCGGGCACAGCGAGGTGGCGGAAATCGAAACTGCTTACCACACCCTGACGCCTCTGCTGGGGATTGGCGCGGCGGGCTTCTTCCTGCTCTCGCTGATTGCTTCCGGTATTTCCAGTTCAGTGGTCGGCACCATGGCCGGGCAGATGATCATGCAGGGCTTTGTAGGCTTCCGCATTCCTATCTGGCTGCGCCGTCTGGTCACCATGGTCCCAGCCTTTATCGTGGTCGCGCTGGGGGTGAATGCCACCGATGCGCTGGTGTATAGCCAAGTGGTACTCAGTCTGGCGCTGCCCGCGCCGATGATTGCGCTGGTGATGTTCACCCGCCGCCGCGACATCATGGGCGAGTTCGTCAACAGTCGCCTGACTGCGGGGATCTCCATTCTCGGCACCGTGGTGATCGTGGCGCTGAACGTCATCCTGCTGCTGCAAATTTTTGGGGTGAACATCCCCGGTCTGGAATAAGCCTTAAACCCGCCTCGCTTGCTTCTTCCCCCTTGGCTTTCGCGCAGCTGATTCGCTGAGCCAAGGGGGAACTTTTCCGCCTCGACCTCCACATAACCAAGACCAACGCGCCCGGCATGGCTCTGCGTCTGCCTCGCGCCTTTTGCGTTTTGTCCGGAGGCATTAATGAATTCAGCCATCAGTTCTGTCCCTCTTCCATCCACGGTGAAAACCTCGGGGTCCGGCTCTAGTTCGGGTCCGAGCGGCAGCACCAAGGCCAGCGGATTTACCGCCGCCGGGCAAGCGAAGCAGGTGAGTGTTTCTTCCAAAGGTTCTGGCGCGATGGCGTCTGAGTGGAAAATGTCTGCCTCGGATGAGCAGGGCAAAGCTTCTGCGCAGGACGCTGGCGGGCTGAAAAGCGTCACGCCGCGCACCCGCGAAGGCAAGGCTTTTGTCGGCCCAGAGGGCGAGGATCAGGCCGCGCGACTAGTGACTTACGCCATGCGGCGCAATATGGGGCAGAAAATCCACAAGCAGATGCTGAAGGAGGGCGCGCGTTGGGATGACCTGACGCCACAAACCACCGTCAAAACACTGTCGCGCGAAAACGTCAAAGACCTGCATATCCGTTTGCAGGGGCCAGAGTTGAATAAGCCGCTGGCGCCTTATGAAAAAGCCTTTCTCAAGCGACTGCTCGAGTCGCCGCTAAGCATCACCCACGCCACCAATGCGCTGGATAAAGTGCAGAATAGTGAAACCGGCGTGGTATCGCTCTCCTCGCGACAAAAGCTGGTGCGCGACGGCGTGCCTTTCCCGAAAGATAACACCTCGAAAATGGATATTCAGGCGCTGGCTAACGATGACAACGTGTTTTTTGCGCTGGAATCAGGGGAAAAATTACAGAAGCCCTCCAGCCGTTTTGGTAAGAGCGTGATGCGCTTTGACTTGGATTCTCCGGCGGTGCAGCAGCACGCCACGCTGCACCTGTTCGACGTGCTCAACGGCTTCCCCGAGGCGGTCAAACACCTCACTACCTTGAAATCTTTGCACCATCGCGACCAGATGCTGACCGGGGATATGCTGGATAAGCACGAGCATTCGCGCTACGGCATGGACCCGAAAGGCAGCCTGTTTCAGGGCAAAGATATGAAGCGTGGGTTGGGTCTGGCAATCATCGACAGAACCCGCGCGCTGCCCGAAGAGCTACGCGCCAGTATTCTGGAGAAAGAGGATATTAACGCCTTAATCAACGGCCTGTTCCGCCCGCAAGTGCTGGTGCCGCGCATGTTCGTCGGCAAGCCGACTGATATCAGTGAAGTGGAAAACATTCGCTCGGCGGCGGTTGACGCCGTCGCGCTCGACGCTTTGCTGGAGTCTTACCTCAATGCCGAAGACTCCGACAGCGACTCCGAAAGTGATTACGGCAGCCTGCTCAGTGATTCTGACCTGCCGACCTACAGCAGCGCCGCGCCCTTTAGCTATGACGACAGTTCAGATGAAGAATTCCCGATGGGCTCCCACGCCACGTCGGCGGCCAATCCGCCGTTTATCCCGGACGCCTCTTTCCTCTCTTCGTCACCGACTGGCTCTCCCGGCGGTGGAAATCCGCTGCTGGGCACGCAGTCACCCGGCTCAGTTTCCTCCTCATCTTCCTCCGGCTCGTTCCGCGCGCCGTCGGACACCGACGCCGCCGACACCCTGCTGGAGATGATGAACGCCTTCGCCGCCGAAGATGCGCAGGCCCTTTTATGATCGACACTTTGCTGTTTTTAGTTGAAGCCAGCACCAGCCGTTTGCGGGAGGTTTGTTATGAGCTCTGCCATTAATTCTATGCCCAAGCTGGCGTCAGTTGCGCCGCTGAATATTTCGAAACCCGGCTCTAGCTCGGGCACCGCCAAGGCTAGCAGCCAGACGGCCGCCGGACAGGCCAAGCAGGTTAGTGTCTCCTCACACAGCGCAGGGGCGTTGGCGTCGAAATGGGACATGTTCCCGATTCAGGAAGATGACGAAGGGGAGGCCCATCAGGCCGGGGCGCTGAAAAGCGTCTCCACCCGCGAGCGCCCGGTGAGGAATTACACCGAGGATGAAGCGGCGAAGATGGTGACCTACGCCATGCGCCGCAACATGGGGCAGAAAATCAACAAAGAGATGTTGGCTCGAGGCACCCATTGGCGCGGGCTGCCGAGCAACAGTTCGGTCGATAAGCTCTCCCGCGAGAACCTCAAAAACCTTCATGTCAGGTTGCAGGGGCCGCTGATGAACCAGCCGCTGGCGCCTTTCGAACAGGCATTTTTGAAGAAAATGCTCGAGTCGCCGCTGCGCATTACCCACGCCACCAACTCGCTGGATAAAATCAGCGATCCGGCCACCGGCAAGATCTCGCTTTCGTCGCGCCAAAAGCTTATCCGCGACGGCGTGACCTTCCCGCGTGAAAACTCCTCGGCGGCGGATATCGCCGACCTCGCCAACGACGACAACGTGTTCTTTGCGCTGGAATCGGGCGAAGAGCTGCAGAAGAAGGCCAGCCGCTTTGGTAAAGACGTGGTGCGCTTCGACTTCGATTCGCCGAATGTCCAGCAGCACGGCACGCTACACCTGCTTGACGTGCTGGAAGGTCAACTGCCAGACCCGAACAAGCGCTTCGCCACCCTCAATGACTTGCCGCCGAATGCCAAAATTAACGAAATCTTTGAGCTGAATAAGCACGAGCGAAAATTCGATTTTGATGCCAAAAACAGCGTGTTCAAAGGCAGTGATATGAAGCGCGGCATGGCGCTGTCGATCATCGACCGCTGCCGTTCACTGTCGCCGGGTGTGCGTCAGGATATGCTGGAAAACGAAGATGTGAATACCTTGATTAACGGCCTGTTCCGCCCGCAGGTGCTGGTGCCGCGCGTGTTCGTGGCTAACCCGACTGACGTGAACGCCATCGTGCCGCCGCGCATGCAGGGGGCGATTCCGGGCGACCCAACCAAAGCCGCCGCGCCTGCCGCCGCTGAAACCAAAAGCGCCAGCGCCAGCCCGACCAGTGATTACGGCCATCTGCCGAGCGACCCGGAAGAGGATTTTGACGACGCCGCTTCGACCAAAGGACTGATGACCAAGAAGAGCAACGATTCGCCAGCCTTTGGCTATGACTCGGATTCTGACAGCGAATACAGCCAGCCCTCTGCGCCGCCAAGCCCAACCGTCGGCCCAGGCCCGTCGATTTTTGGTTCGAGCGGTGCCGCGCAGTCGGTGGTGTTTGGCGCATCCAGCGCGGCGCGGCGTGCGCCCTCGGACACCGATGCGGCGGACACGCTATTAGAAATGATGAACGCGCTGGAGCAAGAACATAGCAGCTCTTTCCCGAGCGCTCTCGATAACCTGAGCAACCTATAAGGAAGAGTCGAAATGGAACAGGAGGATTTTTTCTACCACCTTCAGCCGCTGTTTGAAGGGCTGGGGGCTGACCCCTCATCGCTGGGGCCAGCGTGGAACTATGAAATTGCCTTTGAGCACCTGCAACTGCACCTCTCGGGGGCAAAAAGCGGGCGCTTGCTGATGGCAACGCGGTTGGGCAAGCCGATGAGTGAGGACGATGGCGAGCTGGGGTGGAAGCTGCTGGAGATGAACGGCTTCAATCAGGAGCTGCCGGCGTTTCATCACAGCGCCACCGCCGACAAGTTCATCGTGCTGTGGGTCGAGTTGCAGATTGAGAACTGGCAGGGCATTGAGCTGACCGCCATGCTCAATCGCTTTTTATCCCACGCCATGCAGGTCAGTGAACGCCTGCGCCAGCCGTCGGCTAGCCCGAAAGCCAAGAAACTGGTGCCTGCCGCTCATGAGTTAATGATTCGCCAAAGGCATAATTTTTAAAAATTAATAATTGAAGATTTATCCTTAAAAATCATCGAGTTTAGCCCTGTTATTCTGCCCCTTTTCGCCCGAAAGCGACCAGGGGCTTTGTTTTTTCTGGAACCAATTCACCCCCCTCCACACATATTGTGTAGATAAATTAATATTTCCCCCCGTAGTTGCATAAGGATTATCACTATGGCACTTAATTTTTCCGCACTGCTTAAACCGAGTCACATGATCAGCAATGCAGATATTGCCCGCCAGCAACAGGGGACAACGTCTGCTAGCCATCTTGCCCAACAACCCTCAAGGCCACGCCAGACGGGGGGCGGCACCTTAGCTCACAACGCCACGCCGCGTAACGATATTAAGCAACAGAGCAGTCAGGGGAAACTTTCGCGCGGGGGCGTCTTTGGGCGTTTTCTGCGTTCAAAGCATGAACCCGTCGGCACGGGCATTCAGGATCTCGCCCCGCCACGCCTGCCTGAACTCTCCGAGCTAAACACAGCGCTGGGCGTGCCCGGCAGTGACGGCTGGGGGGCGAAAACTCAGGCCGAGCTGGGTGCCGTGGACAACGCGCCGCCGCCGAAAGTTAACGTGGCGCTCAATGGCAAAGGTCAGGCGCACTTCAGCGTACCCGACGGCAACCCGCCATTTGATCGGCTGCTCAATGTCACGCTAGGCCGCCCCGAACAGAAATATCAGGGGCATGATGCTAGCGATGGCCAGCAGGTGCTGCTTGATACCCGCGGTCGGCTGGTCTCTTTGCAGCAGTCGCCGCTTAATCTGGTCGGCATGGTCAACAGCAAGAGCTATGAGAAACCGATTGAAACTCGTACCGGGCGCATGCCGGTGCTGCAATCCACCTCGACGGAGAATCATCAGGTTCGCTTGAGTGCCGACAACCAGCATGCCGAGATCCTCACGCCCGGCGGGCGACCAGCTTCGAAAGCCAAACTGCCCGATGCCGCCATTCAAAGTGAACTGACCGGGGTGTTTAGCCACCGCACCGCCAGAGGGGAAGAGTCCCTGCGGCTGCATGAGAAAAAGATTTATCGCCACGACGCCGCCAGCGGCGAATGGCAGGTGCATGACGCCTCTGAAGGCAAAATGTCCAAACTAAGCCAGCAGGGGAACGGCCATCTTTACGCCGTTTCTGATGATAAAAAGCTGCTCGACCTGACCACCGGCAAGTCGCTTCAAGCGCCGGGCAAAATCTCGCAAGTGGCGATGGACGCCAGTGGCCACGCCGTTATCCTCAGCGCCGATGAAACCAGCCACGAGCAGCAGTTGAGCTTCTACCCACAGCTCAATGCGCCGATGGCCGCCGCGCAGAAAATGACGATTGCTCCGGCGAACTTTGCGCCGAGTGCCTTGGCGCTGCACAACAACACGCTGTACGCCACGGACAACCTTGGCGAGCTTTATCAGGCGAAGCTGCCGACCAACGGCGGACAGACCATGACCTTTGAGCCGGTGCCTGCCGCGCTCAAAGTCAACCTGTCGATGCAGTTTGGGCAGGGTGTGCGAGTGGAATCCTTATTCACCGACGACCAGCAGCAGCTGCACGCCAAGTTAAAAGATATGCAGAACCAGCAGCACGCCATTACGCTTAACGGCAATAACGTGGCGTCGAGCTGGTGTATCAGCGACAGCATGGTGCTGGATAACCAGAACGGATTGCCGCGCCCCGAACCAGAAGCCAAAAGCATCATGGATTTCGGCCCGCTCGGACAACTGGCGCTGCACGACGGCAAGGTGCATTACCTCGACCGCGCCACCAATAGCTGGGTGGCGTCGAAAGAGTCCGCCGAGCAGCTGCGGCGCGGGCAGGACGGCCAGCCGTGGATCCTCAATGAAGGCGAGCTGCGCCGTCTCAAGGTCAACCTGTCGAGTGATGAAATCCGCCACGACAGCAGCTTATTCTCACTCGGCCGGGTGAAGAACAGCGTCAAGGCTGACCTGCCTGTGGGCGGCTTGGATAAGAAACAGAAAACCGTGGCGATTGACGCGTTATCTGAAGGGCGCTTTGTGGCGCTCAGTGGCGACGGTGACGTGCAATACCAGCAGATTAACAAAGAGAATCGCCGCGAAAAGGTCAGTACCCAGACTCTGAAAGCTGACGCGCTGAAAACCGCTATTACCGGACTCAACGACGGCGGCAAGGCGGGGAAAATCGTCGATATGGCGCTGGGCAAAAACCAGCAAATGTACCTGCTCAGTGAAGAGGGCGGTTTGTTCAGCCTGCCCGCGACGTCATGGCAGAAAGGCCAAACGACCGGGCTGGCGCGTGAAAACGTCCCGGCCACCGAACCTAAAGCGCCCGTAACGCCTGCGGGCACGCCGGAACCCGACATTATGGAAGTGCCGCGTGAAGGGCCGAAATATACCTCCCTGACCCAGCGCGGCCCGGACAACTTATTGCTCAGCAATGACGAGGGCGATCAGGCCACTCTGCACGAAGGCGAGTGGAAGAAGGGGCTGGTGGACATCGACGAGCGCCCTGAAAAACGCGTGGCGGAAGAGGTGTTCCAGCGCCTCGAAGTGGCGACCAAGGACACCCATCTGCCGGGCACCCACATCACGGTGAAGCGCGAGGTCAACATTGCCGGTTCCACCGGACAAGACGGCCTGCGGGTGCAAACGCCGTTTAAATCGCGGGTGCGCGCCTTCCTGTTCAAACCGACGATGGAAACGCCGCGCCCGGTGAAAAACGCCGGTTATTTTGTCCAGCACGGCTATGCCGGTCGCGAAGGGCTGCGCCCGGTTTATCAGGAGCAGGGCGAATTACTCAATCGCCTGCGCGCCGCCGATCCCGCCACTTCAAAAGAGGGGGCTAAAGCGCCACGCCCGCCAATCAGTTCGCGAATCGACAGCATGGATTGGACCGGCAACGAAGATTTGAAACGCGCTTTGGTTCGCTTCAACCAAGATTTGACCGACGTCTCCAGCCATCACGCCAACCTGCTGGGCCAGCACTATGGCGTGGTGGACAGCAACAACCAGCTGGTTCTCGGCGACGGTAAAACCAAGAACAGCGGCAGCGGGCGCTTCAACCCGGCCAGTACGCGCGACGGCGAACTGACCGAAAGCCTGAACCGGATGATGCACTACTTCCCGTCGAGCGAAAACAGCCCGGCCAACAGCATTCTGGCGCTGATGGAAAGCAAGAAGGTGGTGCTTAACCACCAGAAGCCAGAGGTGCCTTTCGGCAAGCAGCGCGACACCCACGACGACGTCGGGCTGGTGAAATCGCAGCTGATCCTCACCTCGCTGACGCAGGCCGACATGCATAACCTGCTGACCGAAATGCAGCAGGCGATGGCGAAAAAAGGGCCGGAGAAAGAGGCGGCGATGCAGACCGTGCGTTCGAAGTTCAACGAGCTGCGCGACATGACTTGGGGCGAGAACCCAATCAAGAAAGCCACCTCGATGGGCTTTGTCAATAACCGCGGGCTAGAAGCTAACTACGACGCCATCAAGTCGATGACCAAGGCATTCTCCAAAGAGGACCACGGGGTGCATGTCACCAGTCGCAACGTGATGAGCGCCAGCGATAAAGCCGAGCTGAACAGCCGCATGAAGGAGACGATTTTGTCGCTGGAAAGCGGCGAAGACATCACCTTTAACCGGGCCTATGGCGCGGCGGGGACCGGCACTATGATCCCCGGCTCGCAAGGCTTTGCCAGCCCCGGCGTGCGGGTCAACGTGGATCGCAGCTACAGCCTGAACTTCTCCCGTGGCGAAACGGGAATTAACGTCAGCTTTGGCCGCAACGGCGGCGGTTCCGGCACGGTATTCGGCGCGGCGGGTTACAACATGCTGACGGATTACCTTCACGACCACAAAACCGCGCTGGACAGCGAACGCACCCTCTCGCCGGGCTTCCGCCTTGGGGGAACCGTCTCGGCCATGTTGCAGCGGCAGATGCAAAACGGCATCAGCTTTAGCCTGAGCGAAGCCGAGCTGCCGGAGTTTCTGGATGCGCTGACCGAGGGCAATCTCGACCCGCAGGCGCTGATGGATAAGGGGATGGATCACAGCGTGAAGAGCGGCAACACCATGCGCATCAGTATGGATATCAACGCCGCCGCGGTCGCCAGCGTCGGCCTGCCGATCACCAACGATCATGAGAAGAACTCGTCAACCAGCGCCCGCTTCGGCGGTGGGGTTTACGCCGGTGCTAACCTGCTCAACGGCACGCGCGAACGCAGCACCACTCGCCGCGATGTCAGCGAACAGCAGTCGCAGAGTGATAACCGCTTGCGCGCCTTTAACCAGTTTAACGCCGGGGCCAACATTGCGATCCCGGTCGGCGTAAACCAAAAAACCGGTGACGAAACCCACCTGCCGCTGTTTGCCGGGGCCGGGGCCAGCATTCAGGCTTCGGTGGATAACCGCACGCGTCAGAACATCAACCTTCAGCTGAAAGACGTCCAGCCGCTGGCCGACGTGCATATCGACAAGTTGATCAAAACCTTGGGGGATCAGTTCACCGATCCGGCCACCAACAAGCTGCTAGAGACCTTGAAAGAGGATGAGGGCAAGCTGCCCGCCGAGAAGCTGAAGCTGCTGGTGGGCCACTTCAAAACCCAGCTTAATACGCCGTTCGAGCCGGGCACCACGCTGCGCGGCAATGCCCAGCGCGACGCCATTTTGCAGCTGGCGCAGAGCAATCGCCAGCAGATCTTGGCCGAGCGCAAGGGCAAGGAGATCGGCACCGCCGAGTACCGTTCGACTTACAGCAACCTGAGCAAGCTCGACAGCAACAGCTTCTTCCACAGTCTGTTCCACATGGTCAGCACGCGGCCTTCGGACAGTAACGCCGACCGTATTGCCAAGATGATGGATGACGACCCGCGCCTGAAACAGATGGTGCGCGAGTTGCAGCAAAACAGCAGCACGGAGGCCGTGGTGACGCTGGAACTGAATGAGTCGCAGAAGGACAAAATGGCCGGTGAGTGGCAGGTTGGCGGCATCACGCCGCAGGAAATTGTTGCCGTGCTGAGTAACAGCGACAACCTGCGCATTAAGTCGATTGGCTTTACTCGTTCGCAAAGCAAAGGTGACGGCTTCGCCACCCCGGCTTTCCTGATTGGTGGCTCCAACAGCGCCTCGGTGGCGATGAGCGTCAACCTCGGCAAAATCAACTTCAGCTACGCGGAGAACCAGCTCGACCCAACCGGATTCACCTTGGAAGGGAAAATTACCCGACCGAATGAAGAGGTACATAAGGCGCTTTCCGCCACGCAGAAACAGGGTTTTGTCATTAAAGGGTGAGGAACGCGGCCCGCTTCGCGGCGGGCCAGCAAATGAATAACTGAAATGTTAATCACAGGAAAATAAGATGAACGAAAGCGCACACTTGCAGAACTTATTGAGCCACTATGGCCGTCGATTGAATACATCGCTGAAATTGGAAAATGGCGTTTGCGCACTGTTCACCCCGCAGAAACAAGAAGCTGCGATCATTGAGTTACCGCCGGGCAGTGACGCCGTGGTGTTGCATTGTCAGGTGATGGTGCTGGAGCCAAACAGCTCTGCCGCGCTGCTGCACAGCATTTTAACTCTGAACTTTGAGATGGACGCCATGCGCGGCTGCTGGCTGGCGTTGGAGGAGCAGAACCTGCGTCTTTGCACTCAGCAGCCTCTCTCCTCGCTGGATAATCGCAACTTCTCCGGCCTGCTTGATGGCTTTATTCAGCAGGCCAGCGAAGTGCAATCATTTATTCGCGAATTCGTCCGCACCCTCCCGACGGCTCTCCCGGCCTGACGGCATTTGCTCCAGCGTCAGCAGGGTATCCTGACTGACGCTGTGCAGCAGGCGCTGGTAAATACGGCGCACATCACTGGCGTAGCGATCGCGCTGCGGCTGGTGTGAAGGCGCAGCCCCGGCGTTATACATTCCCACCGTGTTCCAAGATTTCCCATACTGCTGGAACATGCCATACAGCACCCACGCCCCGGTATTCACGCAGGTACAAGGTTCACTCAACAGCTTAGTGCGCGACACGCCAAGGCTCGCCAAATGGGCGAAATGGGTGCTGTTCACCTGCATCATGCAGACATCTTCCGTGTGGTTGCGATTGGCGCTGTTCACCGCCGACGGATTGAGGTGTGACTCTTTAATGGCTATCGACAGCAGCAGGGCTGGAGGGATGCCGAAGGCTTTCCCGGCGTCCTTAAAGCAGTTTGCCTGACAGCTGGCGGAGAGACAGAGAGTGATGGCCAGCAAATGTCGCTTCATCGCCGTGGCTCCATGATAAAGACTCAAATTCGAATGCTTTTATGTGGCGGCAGCGGGGCGGCGGTTCCACACCTCGTTACTTTTTGCAAAAAGTGTTATGGCTCGGAACTAACCGGCGGCAGGACGCACACAAATGACAGGGTAGAAGCGCCATGAGCGTCGCTTCCTGTCTTTTGATTCATCCATAACAGGGTTGCTCGAACGGGCGGTCTGTGGCAGCGCCGCGTGAGAGCAGAAGCATCACTTATTATGAGGATTGAGGAAGAATGATGAATGTTAATGGTTCGGGGTTTGTCCCTCAGTACATCCCCCCCGCGGATCTCGATCCGACCGGCGGGGTAGGTAACAATAATGGTGCGGTGAACAACAATAATTCAGGGGCCGGGGCGCTTTCTATGCCGCTGACGGTCACCTTTAGCGCCGCATCGGGTATCACGCCGGTGGATTTCGGTTCGCCTTCAGTTTCTGGCGTAAATGGCCCAACCCAAAACAACGCGCAAACTAACCCGCTTCAGTCGATGCAGGGGCAGGATGGCGCAGCGGGCGCGGGCGGCGGCCAGATGGCGGAGCTGATGAATATGATCCGCCAATTGTTGTCAGAGCTGCTGAAAATGCTGGGTGGTGGCGATAATTCAGACCAGCAGAACAGCACGCCGTCGGCATCTTCAGGCGGTGGTGGTGGTGGTTCAGCGGCGCCGTCGTTCGGTGACGGCGGCGGCGGTGGCCCATCGGTGGGCAACAATCTGTTAGCCCAGCCGGGCGCGGGTGCAGGTGCCGCCAATGGTGCTAGCGGGGCGAGTGGAGCAAGTGGAGCAAGTGGTGCCAGCGGCGCGAGCGGTGCTGGTGCGACCTCGGGTATGGCTGGCCTCAGCGGCTCGGGTAACTTACACCTGCCGCCACAGCTGGAGCCTTATCGTCAATCCATCAATAACGCGGCGCAGGCTACGGGCATGCCAGCCAGCGTGATTGCCGGGCAGATTTGGGCTGAATCTCGCGGCAACCTCTCGGCGGCGTCGACCAACGGCGGCAATGGTAAAACCGATGCGGGCCTGATGCAGGTCAACCCGGACACCTACAACGAGATGGCGAAAGAGAACCCAGGCTTGCTGTCGGGTGATCCGAACAGTGCGCAAAACAATATTATGGCCGGGGCGCTGTATCTCAAACAGCAGACTAATGCCTTTGGCGGAAATATCGGCGCGGGTCTGCGTGCTTATAACTCAGGCCCGGATGACGTGAATTTATCCAACCTGTCGGATATTTCGAAGACCGGGACCGGCGCCGCGCCTTATGTCGATAATGTTTTAAACTTTGCTAAAATTATCGAATCGGGCCAAGGCCAATTACCGGCTTAATAGCCTATTATGTCATTCAAATTGATTTAATTAACTTCATCCGATAATGAAATAAGTTCATTATCGGATTTTTTTATGGTTATTATTTTGAAGATATAACCTTTCTGAAATGTAATTTGACTTAGTTTCATAATAATCACCTTAGTCCTAAGGTAGGAATAATCTCAAATCTCGGCAATTTTCCGTCCGCCAGAATATGTCTAATTGTAAGAAGTATGTCAAAGCGCAATTTTTTTATCGATTGCGGCCGGAGTTATATTAAGATTTCGTTAAGAAGTGAGATCTGACGCACTATTTTTATGCAAGATTCAGCGAGTTTTAATCGGTTTTTTCAATCGTTAGCACTCTGCCGGAAAGCAAATATATTCAAAGGATGAAAATAAATTTGGCTGGGAACGTGCCCAGCATCCCGTTGATTATATAACTCTTTTTGGATGCGCTTTAATTGACCATTCTGCGTTAAATCCTCGCTAAGTACTTGTTTGACCAGTAGGTAAAATTTCTAAAAATAGGCAGTGAGTGATGTTTGCGAGGTGAGTTTTGAATGTTGTGATAGGTAAAACCGTATTGAGTAATACCTTTGTTAATGATCTGAGGCTTGTAAGGATTTCCCTACAACATTACTGCCGCTTTCCTGATTGCCAGTCTAAATTCTAATGCTAATTTATCAGCAGATTAGTGCTGTCAGAGAAACTAAATATGCATCGTTCCTGCATGTTTAACTTTTAATATTCCTACCGGGCGCTAATTCATTCCTGAGTATTATTTTATTTTAATAACACAACATTATTATTTTCTTGATAGAAATGGATGCGAGGAAAGTATGAGAAACAATCTTCCGAACTCGACTAAGCCGGCTAAAATAAACCACCCGATTCATGAAGAGTCCTTGGATGAGGATATTCCTGAACAGCTAGATGTGCGTGAAGAGTGGGATATTCATAGCGACTTTGATTCCATGCTACAGACCCTAGCGCCGCTGAAAGTTGACCTCGCCCTCGAGGGGGAAACCGGCACCGGTAAAGACACCTTTGCCCGCCGCCTGTATGAGCGCTCCGGCTGCAAAGGGGCTTTCGTACCAATTAACTGCGCGGCAATCCCTGAATCCTTGGCCGAGAGCGAACTGTTCGGCATTATGGCCGGGGCCTACACTGGCGCGACCCATGCCCGCGCGGGCTACATTGAAAGTGCCAACGGCGGAATTTTATTCCTCGATGAAATCGACAGTATGCCGCTGAGCCTGCAAGCCAAGCTGCTGCGGGTGCTGGAATCGCGCAGCGTCAGCCGCTTAGGCAGCACGCAACAAATTCCCTTGGATTTACGCATTGTGGTGGCGTCGCAAAAGCCGCTGTCGACCTTGGTTGAGCAGAAGCTGTTTCGCCAAGACCTCTATTTCCGCCTGACCACCATCAAAATTTCGCTGCCTGCGCTGCGGTCACGCATCAAATACATCATTCCGATGTTTGCCCGATTCAGTCAGGAAGCGGCGCTGCGTTTAAATTGCGCGCTACCTTCTATCACCGCCAATCTTAGTGAATCGCTGATCATGCACGACTGGCCGGGCAATATTCGCGAGCTGAAAGGGGCGGCGGAACGCTTCGTGCTCGGCATGCCTCCTCTGGGCAACGCCACGCGTTTAGACAGCGGATCTTTCCGCCTGAAAGAGCGGATGCGTCGCATTGAACATTGCCTGATTGAAGATTGCCTGATGCGCCATCAGAACAAAATTGTCAGCGCTGCCAATGAGCTGGGCATCCCGCGCCGCACCCTGTATCAACGCATTAAATCGTTGAATAGTTTAGATTAATCCGTTTTTCTAGGCGGATTCCTAATCCGCTAAAAATCGTGAAAATAATTGCCCCATGATGGAACCCGTCGCCGCGTAATCCTACTCAACTTGTGAATGAACACTCATTCACTCTATTCACCTTGAGAGGAGTAACACTATGGGCCCGTTAAATATTCTTGGTGGTTTGGCGTCAAGCGCCGCTGGTAGTGCTTCTAGCCAAGCTCTGCAAGCTGGTTCCGATGCAATCCAAGGCCAGTCTGTACAAGACACCCTGACCAAAATGGAACGTGACCGTCAGAACGCACAGATCGCTGGTGTGCAAGGTTCTGCGACCACTTTCATCAGTGCTATCCAACAGAACAAAATTTCGTTCTAAGTGTTAACAGGGAACCGATGCTGGTTCCCTGTATCCCCTTCCTGTGCAGTCGCGGAGTGACATTATGAAAATCAATCAACCCCCTGTTATCCAGCCATTGGCGGCACCTGACCTGTCGGGCAGTGAAGGAAGTGGAGTCACCCCAGCCGACGCGAGCTTCTTTGCCTCAGAAATTGGCCAAAGCAGCGATGCCGACGGCAATGATTCTAATGGCCTGCTGAACCACGTCTCCGGCATGTTCAAGCAGATCAACATGGACAGTCGCCACATCAGCAATGAGTTAACCAAAGCAGCCGGTTCTACCGACCCGATGGCGCTCAACAAAGTGGGCGGCGACCTGTCGAAGTACGATTTAGAAAACCTGATGAATGCCAAAATCGTCTCTAAGTCCGTACAGGGCCTGGATAAACTGACCAACTTGCAATAATGACCATGGTTAAAATCGCGCTGAAGATCTTCTCAACCCTGCTGATTGTTTTGGCCTTAGCTGGCTGCGAACAAAGGGTGGTTCTCAATACCGGTCTGACCGAAAACGACGCCAACGACATTATCGCCGAGCTGTCCCGCTACAAAATCTCTGCCGATAAGCAGATAGACAAAACCGGCGTGACCGTGCTGGTGGACCAAGACACTATTGAGCGTTCGGTGCAGATCCTCAACGCGGCCGGTTTGCCGCACAAAGCGCGAACCAATCTGGGTGAGGTATTCCAGAAAAGCGGCATTATTTCCAGCCCGCTTGAAGAGCGAGCACGCTACATATTCGCCTTATCGCAAGAGGTGGAGTCCACACTGGCGCAGATTGATGGCGTAGTAGTGGCGCGGGTTAACGTGGTGCTGCCAGAGCGCGTCGCGCCGGGCGAGCCTATCCAACCCGCCTCGGCTTCAGTCTTTATTAAGTACCAGCCGGACCTCGACCCGGACAGCATCGAGCCGCAAATTCGCCGTCTGGTTTCTACCAGTATTCCGGGACTGGCGGGCAAAGATAACAGCGCGCTGTCTATCGTGTTTGTTCCGGCCGAGGTCTACAAAGATCACGTTGAAATGGTCAACCTTGGGCCTTTCCAACTGACCATGAACCAGTACGGCACGGTAAAAATGCTGTTTCTGGCTCTGCTGGTGATACTGGCGTTGATCGCCATCGCGCTGGTGGTGAAACCGAAAATTCAGCGGCGCATGGCAGCCAAAAAGGGCGCTGACGTCACCCCAGAAAACGCATGATATCCAGGGTGGGATAAACCATGAATGACGCACAAGCTTGGTTGCACTGGTGGACCGAGGGGTATTGGCAACAGGCGGAAGATAGCTGGCACAGTCTGGCTTTCTTCCAGCAGCCCGAGTCCTTAACGGCGCTCTTGCAGTCAATCGACCCGCAGCTGATAGCCCGGCAGTTAGGGATTGAAGCCCGGCTGCCGTCCGCGCCACACGCCCTGACTCTCAGCTTACTGGCGCTGACGGCGCAGCAGCAAAACCTCGTGCTGCGCCTGACGGCTGAAATTTGCGGAATCTACTCCCCCGAACCCAACGACCCGTTATTGCCGGAAGAAGCCCAGCAGTGGTGCAAGCGCATCTCCCGCGCGCTGCGCCCCGGCCTGTGGCTGCCGGAAAATCTCACGCTGCCTTGGCAGGTAACTTGCCTGCTGCTGTTGCGCCACGTGCTGCCGACAGGTTGCTGGCAGCGCGTGCGTTTCCTCTTCCCCCAGCCGTGGGTCAGCGCCTGTGAAGCCGAGCAGGGCGCTGAACTGGCACACAACAAGCTGCTGCCGCTGTGGGAATCCGCGCTGTGGCGGGCTTCACTGCCGGTCGCCTTGGCATCCGGCCCGGCGCAGGAGACACAAGATGTGGCAGCTTAAAACCCTCGAACTGCTGGCTGATACTCAGCCTGCCGACAGCATCGTGCTGCCGCAGGCTATTTTGCATCAGCATCAGCAAGGTATTTCGCTGATTGAAGAGGCCCAGCGGCAGGCGGAGCAGATCCTGCAACAGGCCGAGCTACAGGCACAGCAGCTGATTGAGCAGGCGCGCTATGACGCCGAGCAGCAGGTGGCCGACCTGCTGGCCAATAGCCAAGCCGAGTTTTTGAGCCGGGCGGAAACCCTGTTCGCAGGCTGGCATGAGCAGCAGATCGAGCAGGAAGCGATGATCGTCGGGCGAGCCAGCGAGTTACTCAATCAGGTGATGACGCGCCTGCTGGAAGACACCAGCCCGGCGCAGCAGATGAACGCCTTACTGCGCCAGCTATTGCAGGCCCAGCCGCGCGGCCAGCAGGCTACCCTGTGGTGCCATCCGGCCAACAAAGAGCATATTGCTCAATGGCTTGAAACCCGCCCGCACCTCACGTGGGAGCGGCAGTTTGATGAATCCCTTGAGGCTGACCAGCTGCTGTTAGAGACCGCCAGTGGCGAATTGCGCATTGGCTGGCAGGCGCTGAAAACCCAATTACTGCGCGCCACGGCCTAAAACGGGCTATTCATCAATTCAACCTACCTAATGCTTACAATTTAACTAAAAGTATTGATTAAAACCCGCCGCATTTTTGGAACCAATTGCCTCCCACCGCTACTCATTATCACCTTTAGTCAAAGCAGGAGGTGAGTATGAGCAGTTTCGATAAGGTACAGCGCCGTCTCGATTCGGCACTGATAACCAGCAATTCCAATGTCTATGACTTAGCCCGTGACTCTATGGGCGGGGCGCCGGACTTCTCCGATATCGTTGAATTCAAGCAAGCCATGCTGCGCGAATCCACCGCTAACTGGGCGTCTGGTCAGTTGAGTTCGCTCACGCACGATCTGAGCAAAGGCATCATCGATTCAATTAACTAATGTCTGCAACGGCTCGTGGCTGGCTGAATCTGGGTAGCTTCAGAGCCGTTTTTTGCTTTTACACACTCATTAAGACTCGACGGAAATCAGGGCAACGATGCGCACAACGACTCTTTTTATCTCTTCGAACGGACTGAGTCCTTTATTGAAGAGAGACATTCTCCCTCAGAGGGGAAAATCGCTATGAAGACCTTTTCAACCAAACTGACTCACACCCTGATGGCCGCCACGCTGGCATTAAGTCTGGGCAGCCTCTCTTTTAGCGCCGCAGCCCGCGCCCCGGACGGCTGGAGTAGCGGTGCCTATGCCTACTCGGCGCAAAACACCCCGCTGCGCACCGTGCTGGCCGACTTCGCCAGCAGCCACGGCGTGACGCTGAAGCTGGGCAATGTGCCGGAAGCCACGGTAAATGGCCGTCTGCGCGCCGACAGCGCCGCGACCTTCCTCGACCGCCTCGGCCTTGAGTACCAGTTCCAGTGGTTCGTTTACAACGACATGCTTTACATCAGCCCGCAGTCCGAGCAGATCTCCAAGCGTATTCGCGTCTCCTCGGAAGCCGCGCCGGATTTAAAGGACGCCCTCGACGGTATCGGCCTGCTCGAGCCGAAATTCGGCTACGGCGAGCTGCCCGATGACGGCGTGATCCTGGTTACCGGCCCGCCGGAGTATGTGGCGCTGGTCAGCCAGTTCAGCGAGCAGGAGAAGGATTACAAAACCGGCAAAGAGATGATGAGCTTTCCGCTGAAATACGCCTCGGTCTCTGACCGCGAAATTCATTATCGCGACAAAACTCTCACCGTGCCGGGGGTGGCGACCATCCTCAACGAGCTGTTGGGTAAGAAGAACAACAAGAGCGCGCAGGGCGTGAAGGCCAGCGGTAACGGCCAAGACGGCCTGAGCCAGCTGTCGCAGCAGCAGGCGGACAGCATTCTGTCGAGCCTGATCCAGAGCGGCGACCCGCACGGCTCTAATGATGATTTTGACGATGGCAAAAGCGGCCTCAACCCGCTGGTTTCCGCCGACGTGCGTAACAACGCCCTGCTGGTGCGCGATGACCCGAAAAAACGCGAGCAGTATCAGGCGCTGATTTCGCAAATCGACGTGCCGCAGAAGCTGATTGAGATTGACGCGCTGATCGTCGACGTTGACCGCCACGCCATGTCGGCGCTCTCCGCCAACCTCGGCGGCAGCTTCGGCAATATCACCGCCGGTTCGACCTTGCTCGACGGCAGCAGCACGCTGTTCGTCACCGACTATCAGCGTTTCTTCGCTCAGGTGCAGGCGCTGGAAGGCAACGGCAACGCCTCGATTGTGGCCAACCCGTCGGTGCTGACGCTGGAAAACCAGCCTGCGGTGATCGACTTCAGTCAGACCGCTTTTATCTCCACGGTCGGCGAGCGCGTGGCCAACGTCACGCCAGTCACCGCCGGGACCAGCTTGCAGGTGATCCCGCGCGCCATCGATAATGGCGGCAAATCAACGGTTGAGCTGATTGTTGACGTTGAAGACGGCAAGTTGGACAAGGGCGATGACGGCCAAGCCACTGGCGACAGCCGCGCGGTCGTGAGCACGCAGGCGCAGGTGCAGGAGAAAAACTCGCTGGTGATGGGTGGTTTCCACTCGCGGGAAACCGGCGACGAAGAGCATAAAATTCCCATCCTCGGCAGCATTCCGCTGATTGGTAAATTGTTCACGTCGACCCGCCACGAAACCTCGCAGCGCGAGCGCCTGTTCATCATCACGCCGCATCTGGTGGGGGATCAGGTTGACCCGTCGCGCTACATCGGCGACGAGTTCCGCTCCCAGCTAAACGGCTCGCTGGAAGAAGTACAGCGCCGCCAAAAATATGGCTCGATTAAGAATGACGTCGAATCCGCCATGCGCGATTTGGCCGAAAGCGATATCCCGGCGGGCTTTAACCCGGGCGGCGAGGGCGTGGGCATCAACACCCTGTGTGACCCGCTGCGTGGCATTGCTTACGACACCTCGCACAGCCAGTGGTTTAGCAATAAAAACGTGCAAATCACCGTGGGGGTGGTGCGCAACACCTCGCTGGCTCCGCTGCGTTTCGACGAGGCAAGCTGTCGTGGTCAGGACGTGCTGGCGGTATCGGTCTGGCCGAGTGCTTCCCTTGCACCGGGCCAGTCGGCTGAAATCTATGTGGCGTATGAGTCGCGCGGAACGGCTCGCCGTACCCGTACCTCTCTGCTGAGCACTACCCGTTAAGGAACTGCAATGAAGATTCGTTTAGCGTTACTCGCGGTAGCCAGCCTGTTGCTCAGCGCCTGTGCGGCCTCCAATGACAACGGCTGTGACAAGGCGACCTGCCGCCCGCTGTCTAATCCGCACAGTCTGACTATCTGGTGGCCCTCAGATATTCGCAACGGCGTTCAGGATTATTCTCAAATCCCGGTCGGTCGTTAACTTCAAGCGCCGTGTGCAGCTTATTGCACACGGCGCACTGTATTGATTTCAATAGATTTTACTTCCGATTTATCCCCGCATTTCTTTTGCCGTTTTTCGCATAAATAAACCGCTTTTCACCGGCCAATCGGGGAACCCACGGGCCGATTTTGTCACTTAATCATCAGACTTCTGCACATTGTTAGCGAGTCTGGACATCTTATGCAGATGCCTATTTTCCTACATATCCACGATAGTGAGAGGCGACAAAAATGAATAATGCTATTGGCGGTGCCAATCTAACCTTTACCGTTCCGTTATCTGGAAACTCCGCGCCAACGCAAAGCTTCAGCCCACTCAGCTCTGGCGGCGGTGACTTTATGTCTCAACTGGCTGCCGCCATTACTAACGCGCTGTTCGGCGGCCAACAGGGTGCGCAGGGCGCACAGGGTAACCAAGGCAACCAGTCTAACTTTGGCGGTGGTCAGGGCGGCGGTTTTGGCGGCGGCTCACCGGTTGGCGGCCAACAAGGCGGCGGCAGCTCACTGCAACAGCTGCTGGCAGAAGTGATGCAAGATTTGGGCATCACGCCACAGAACTCACCGTTTAACGGCCAGTCAGGACAAACGGGTCAGGCTAATGCTGGCGCGTTCAGTCAAGGGATGCAAAATGGCCTGAGCAACCCATCGCAGGGTGGCAGCATGGGTGCTACTGGCGGTCCTGGCGGCTTCGGCGGTCCGGGTCTGGCGATGCCTCCACAGCAGCAATCGCAGTTCAGCCCGGCGTCAATGCAGGGTCCGGGCAACTTCCAGCAGCTGGGTAACCAGATGGGCAGCGCGATGTCTAACAAAGCTGGCCTGCAACAAGTTGATGATATGACTGCCAAAAGCGGTCCTTTCCCAGGCATGAACAAAATTGAAGGCGGCTCGAAAGAAACAGCTCAAGAGATGGGTAAATTCATGGACCAATACCCAGACATCTTTGGTAAGCCGGACGCCGGTAAACTGCCGGGGCTGGTGGGCGGCAACAAGCACAACAGCAGCTGGGAAGATGCCCTGAGCAACGGCGGCATGCTGAGCGATGACTCAGTGAAGAAATTCGAGCAGGCCAAAGGCATGATGAAAAGCGTGATGGAAGGCGACATGGGCAACCCGAACCTGCAACTGCGCGGTATCGGTGGCTCTTCAGTAGGAATGGACGCTGCAATGACCGCCGGTAACATCAACAAAGCGGCGATGAATCAACTGGTTTAAAACCTTAGTACCTCTCGTTGTGCCGAACGACAAGGACGTCGTTAATAGTTGATAATAAGAAGTTTTACCAGCATTACCCTCTTTGGCGACTCTCATAGGTCGCCTTTTTTATTGGGTATTTTTCAGGGGGAAATTTGCGGCTTGGTTTAGTCTTCGTATTCAATAATCTGGTCGCCGACCTGCTCTTCCAACTCGCGCAGCAGGCGGTAGATTTGAGCCACGGCTTTGAGGGTTTCGCGCGGGATATATGCCCCTTCGCGGGTGGTGCGGTAGAGAGTGCGGGTCAGCCAGATATAGCGAATAACCGGGATTTTGGCGTCGTGCGCCATTTTGATCACTTCGCGTACCTCTTCATCTTCGGTCTTAAACACCAGCTTCGGCAGCGGCGTTTCATCCGGGCGATAGTACAGGCCGACGGCGAAGTGGGTAGGGTTGATAAGCAGTACGTCGGCGTTTTCCACATCGGCCGGAGCAACACGTTTTTTCGGCGCTTCATTGGCTAATTCCTGCGCCAGCTGTTTGCGATGGCCCTTGGTGTGCGGGTCGCCTTCGTTCTGTTTGTACTCGTTTTTCAGGTCTTCCATACTCATGCGGTTCTGCTTGAGGAAGAAGTATTTTTGCAGCCCGTAGTCCGCCACGCCAAAGGCCAGCAGCACGCCAAAAATGGTGCGAGTGAGCTTCTCAAGGATCTCGACGGCGGCGTGGATAAAGCCTTCCAGCGACGTGGTCGACAGCTCGGCAATCTCACCCAGTTTAGGTGTGATCAGTTTGTAGAACACGAAAGCCATCACCACCGCTTTCAAAATACTCACCAGCAGCTGCACGAACTGGCGGCCAGAAAACATCTGCTTGAACTTGCCCATGGGGTTGAGCGCGTCGAGCTTGAGCTGCAACGCTTCGGTGGCAAACAGCGGGCCGAACTGCGCCCAGCCGCCGACAATGCGCAACAGCACCGCCACCCCCAGCGTCATCATGAAAAACACCGCCACCAGCAGCAGGGCGCTGCCGACAATATCATTGAGTGCCGCGTCGAACGGCTGATCGAGGCGTTGCAGCGGCAGCATGATCAGCGCCTGAAGCTTCTCCAGACTCTCATCCACCATCGCGAACACGGTTTCGGTTACTCCGAGCATAATCAGTAGCTTGGGAATGTCCTGACTCTGACTGACTTGCCCCTTGCGTCGCGCTTCCTGAAGTTTTTGGGGGGAAGCTTTCTCCGTTTTTTCGGCCACTACAAAGGCCCTCCTTTCGGGAAGACCAGCGCCAGATGGGCAATCAGGTCATGGAATGTCGAGAGCTGGTGGTTGGCGAGGTATTCCAGCGTCGGCAAATACATCAGGAAAAACAGAATGCCGACGATGCTTTTCAGCGGAACGGTCAGCACCGTGGCCTGCAGCTGCGGGCTGTAGATACTCAACACGCCGACGCAGAAGTCGAGCAGCATCAGCACCAAAACCAGCGGCGCGGCGAACAGCACGATGTGGGTGAACATGTCGGCCAGCAGGTCGAGAAAATAGCTGAAGCCCTGCGCGGTAAAGCTTGGCAGCCAAGACTCCAGCGGCCAGAGCCGGTAGCTGTCCCAAATCACCTGAGTCATCAGCGATAGGCCGAAACTGAGCATCATCAGCATGATGAACCACTGTTGCAGCATATGGCCGATGATGGTGACGTCGGGGCCGAGCGACGGGTTGAGCTGGCCGCCGGACATCGCCCCGCGCTGGTTATCAAACAGCGCGCCGACGGATTCGAAGATCCAGAAGGGCAGGGAGAGCAGGATGCCGAGGAACATGCCGATCACCACCTCTTTCATGGCAATACCCAGCAGCACGTAAGGGTCTTCGGACATGGCCGACACCGCGGGTTGCAGTGCCGGAACCAGAAACAGCGACAGCGAAACGATGATTGCGCTGCGCACCATGCCTTTCAGGGTGAAAAAGGAGAAGGCCGGAACGATCAGCAGGCAGGGGAAAATACGGGCTATGCCAAAGCCCAGCGCCAAAATATGGCTGAACAGGCCGTGCATCAGCGTACTTAACATCTTACGGCGCGTTCACTGTAGCCATCATGGCGAAGGCGGACTGCGTGAGATCCAGCAACTGCACGCCAATCCAGCGCCCGGTCAGGGCAAGGGTAGCCCCCACCGCCACCAGTTTGATGGCGAACGGCAGCGTCTGGTCTTGCAACTGCATCACCGCCTGCAACAGCGAGATGATGATCCCGATGATCACCGCCACGGCCAGCGGCGGCGCGGAGAGCATCACCACCAGCACCATCGCCTGCTTAAACATGTAAATAATATCCATACTTCTTCACCCTCAAAAGCGTCACAAATAGCTGTAGAACAGCCCGTCGAGCAGGCGCGTCCAGCCGTTGGCCATCACAAATAACAGAATTTTTAGCGGTAACGAGATGGTCATTGGCGACACCATTTGCATCCCCAGCGCCAGCAGCACGTTGGAGACAATCAGGTCGACAACCACGAAGGGGATGAAGATCAGGAAGCCGATTTTGAAACCGCTTTGCAGCTCGGAGAGCACGAAAGCCGGGATCAGCAGCATCAGGTTATTGCGATCTTTCACCGCCGAGTCGGCCATATCCTTCGGCCACATGCGCTGGGTGTTCTCCTGCAAGTGCGTCTCGATATCGGCGTCCGTGTTGTGCTGCATAAAGACGGTCAGAGGCTGAATGCCATTGGCTAAGGTACTTTCCAGCTTTTCAGACGACGTGGTGTCTATCGGCCGGTCGGTAAACCGCTGGTGCATGCCGTTAAACACCGGCGCCATCACGAACAAGGTGGCGGCCAGCGCGATGCTGTAGAGCGCCATGTTGGGCGGGATCTGCTGCACGCCGAGGGCGTTTCGCGTCAGCATCAGCACAATCGAAATCTTTAAAAAGCTGGTGGTTATCATTAACGCCAGCGGCATTAAAGAGAGCGCGCCAAGCAGCAGCGCCAGCGCCAGCGGGTTAAAGGCATTCAGGTCGGTGGTCATTACACACCTTTCTCGGCGCCAACAGGCTGGTTATTGATGATACTGGTCAGTTGCAATCCAAGGCGTCCATCGACGTTAACCAACTCCCCTTTGGCAATTGGGAAACTGCCGTGACACAGCATGGCAGCGCCCGGCGTGACGTTATCCACCACCACCGTCGAGCCGACGTCCAACTGCTGCAATTCGCCCAGCGTCAGTTTGAGCTGCCCGCAGCGAATGCTTAACTCCAGCGGCAGGGCGTTAAGCGCCACGTTGAGCTGACTCTCACCGCCGATGTCGTCGTGCATTTCGCTTTGCGCGTAATACCCTGATTCCGTCTCATCCACGTGTGGATAGGGATTATCTTCATCTTCAGGCAGCAGTGGGTCATTCGGATAGCTCATGGTTAACTCCTTGATATCGTAAAGTGAAAAGTAGGCACTGTGCGGGGAGTCGGGCGAAGGTTGTAACGCTCCGTGCAGTGCCAATTGTCCGATGTTAATCACGCCGTCACCTTCAACGCTGAAGTGCGAGGAGGGCGCACGCAGAACATCACCTGCCTGTAATTGGGTTATCTCTTCCAGCGGCAGCGAGAAGGTCGCCACCACCAGAGGTAAGTTGAGCGGCAGGGCTTCAATCAGCGCCGCGCCTTGTGGCTGCCAGCCGGGCGTAGCCGCCAGTTGATTAAGGCTTTCTGCCGACAGGCGCAGCTGGCTGCGGGCCTGCTGACCGGCGAAACTGACCTGAATCTGCAAACAGAGCGCGTCCGGGTTGCTCTGCGCCGAGTCCAGCGGGCGCAGGCTGCCAAACAGCGACGCCACCTCGCTAAACAGGCTCTGATTGAACAGTCCCCAGTACCATTCGCCGTCGTCATCGCTGTCGCCGCTCATTGCTGGGCATTCGCTGAGTAAGGAGAACAGCGGGGCGAAATCGCTAAAGGCCAGAATTCCCGCCGCGGTGCTGAAACGCTGCCAGTGGGCGTCGCTGGCGCTGTTTTCGCTCAGGCGAATACTCAACTCGCCGGGCTGATTTTCATGCCAGAAGGCCAGCGTCTGGCCCTTGCCTATCCAGCGGCGGGCGTCGGCCTCGGCGCGGCTTTGCTGTCTAAAAATGAGTGAACTCATGCCCATTTATCCTGCGTACTGTCCTGCGGGCGGCCGTCTTGCAGGTTGAAGCGCAAGCGCACTCGCTGCCCCAGACGCTGCGACAGCGAGCGTCCGCAGTTCTCCTGCGCGCCGCGCACGGCCTCAAAACTGCCGCGTGAGAAGGCCAGCGCCACTTCTAGCTCGCCGCTGGTGTTTTGGTTCACCTGCGCGGTGACTTCCCCCAGCTGCGGCAGCAACAGGCTGAAGGTCGCCGGGAAGGCGGGCTGCTTGTCGATACCTTCCGTCAGCGCCGGTTCGACAATCTGCCAGCAGGCCGGAGGCGGAGCAGATTGTGTGGTTTCGCTGGTTTCCGACAGCATCGGCTGGAAGCTCTGCCCGGCGTTATTGTCAGTCAGCATCACCGGCAGCATTGGGGCCAGCGGCTGGTCGTCGCCGGAGAGCAGGCTGGCAAAATCGTCTTTGTCGCGATTCAGCCGCTGTTTGTCCGCACCGCGTGACGGCGTAGAAGGGCGGCTGCTCTGCTGGCTTGATGCCGGAGTAAACGGCAGATTTTTGGGCTGCGCGGGTGCTTTCGGTTTGTTGTCATTCGGCGTCGGGTCCGGGCGGTTTTTCGCCTGAGCCTCGGCCTGCGCGTCGCTGTTATGGTGCTGCGGCGGGCGGGGTGTCGAGGCCAATGGGTGAAGCAGAGGGCGATGCATCATGAGTGATTTCCCTGATGTTGCTGGAGCAGATACTCCACTTTTTCCACTTCGCGCTGGCGCAGGGTGACGTCGCGCTGGGCATTTTCATTCTGTTGCTGCTGCTGTTGGCGGTCGGCGTCTAACTGCACCAGTTGGTGCTGTTGCTGCAAAACCGCGAGGCGGCGCGACTGCTCGTCATTCAAGGCTTTCCGCAGCTGGTTCAAGGCTTCGGTCTGGCCAACGTGCTGGGCATCCACCAGCTCGCTGGCGGTACTGTAGTGCTCGCGATGCTCGGTGAGTTTCACCTCACCGGCGCTCAGCGCGTGGTCGCAGGCCACCAGTTTGGCTGCCTCGGCGCGTTGCAGGCGCTCGCTGCGGCTTAGGCGCTGCTTGCGGATAGGCAGCAGCACTTTGAGAATGCGGTGCAGCTCTTCGGCTTGCAGATCGGGCTCTGGCGGGGTTTCGGCATCAATGTGTCGGCGCATAGCGGCTTACCTCAGCAAGGGCGTAACGAACATCTTCGAAGGCGGTCGGCGAGCGGCCCGCCTGACGCAAATAGGCATTAATGGCGTCCTGCGCCACCACGGCGGCGTCCACCATGGCGTCGTTGCCAGGCTGGTATTCGCCCAAGCGGATCAGCATTTCGACCTGCTGATAAGAGGACATCAGCTGGCGCACCAGTGAGGCGTCCTGCATCTGGGATTTCTCTACCACGCTGGACATGGTTCGGCTCAGGCTGGCTAACACGTCAATCGCCGGATAGTGGCCGCGCTCGGCCAGACGGCGGGCCAGCACGATGTGGCCGTCAATCAGCGAGCGCACTTCGTCGGCCACCGGGTCATTCATCGAGTCCTGCTCGATAAGCACGGAATAGAGCGCGGTAATTGAACCCTTAGAGGTTTTCCCCGCGCGCTCCAGCAGGCCCGGCAGCAGGGTATAAACCGACGGAGGCAGGCCGCCACGGCCCGGCGGTTCGCCCAGCGCCAGACCGATTTCACGCTGGGCGCGGGCGAAACGGGTCAGGGAGTCGATGATTAACAGCACGCTTTTGCCGCTGTCGCGAAAGGCTTCGGCAATCGAGGTGGCGGTAAAGGCAGCGCGGGCGCGCTCCATGCTGCTGCGGTCCGAGGTGGAGCAGACCAGCACGGTGCGGCTGCGCAGCTCGGCGTCCAGCTCGTGGTCGAGGAATTCGCGCAGCTCGCGGCCACGTTCGCCAATCAGCCCGAAGACAATGGCGTCGCACGGCGTATTGCGCGCCAGCTCGGCCAGCAGGGTCGTTTTGCCGCAACCGGCACCGGCGAACACGCCGACGCGCTGGCCGACGCCGATGGTCAACAGGCCGTCAATGGCGCGAATGCCGGTGGTCAGCGCGGTGTCGATACGCGGGCGGTCGGTCGGAGAAGGCGCGTCGCCCAGCACCGGTGTGGCGTTAGGGTGTTCGCTGGATAAGGCAAAAGCCGAAATGCTCTCTTCATCAATGGCGCGGCCAAAACCGTCGAGCACGCTGCCGAGCAGGGCTTCGGACACCGCGATGCTGTGCGGCTGAAACAGCGGCACCACTTTGGCGCCTTGCGCCACGCCGTCCAGCGGGCCAAGGGCCGAAAGCAGGGTGTGATGCGGGTTGAAGCCCACCACTTCGGCCATCATCTCTTCGTCACCACTGCGGCTGACGCGACAAAGATCGCCAATACGCGCCTGCGGCAGACTGCTCTCCAGCAAAATGCCGTTGATGCCGGTGATTTTGCCGCTGGCGGTGACCGCCGAAACGGCACCCAGTGCCTGCGAGCGTTGCTGATACCAGCTGTCCAGTGCGTCTGCGGCGTTCATTACCAGTTCACCGTGATATCGCTGTTGTCCTGCCCGCTAAACTGCACTTCGTTGGCGCTGATGCGCACTAAGCGGAAGCCGTCGTGCTCGTCGCCTATAAACAGGCGCTGGCCGTCGTCAGTGACGATATTGGCCTTGCTGCCGTCGGTGATTTGCGTGATGCGGAATGGCAGGGTGGTGGCGCGCGCCTCGGTGTCATTAATCAACGGCACGCCCAGCTGATAGTTGTTCTCCACGTTGTCGACCATTCTTTGGACAATGGGTAACTGTTCTTTAGCCAGCGAGCCGCGCAGGATAATGCCTTTTTGCGAAGTATCGATTTTCACCTGATTGTTCAGCTGGCGCTCGCGCAGCATGTGATCCACCACGGCGCGCATGGCGGCCTGATCGTCGAGGTGCGGCTTGCTGATTTGCGCGGTGGTGTCGCTGCTTTGCTCGGCCATGCCCGGCTGTAAAATCCAGCTGGTCACGGTGATGGCGAACAGCAGCATCAGCGACACGGCGGTGATCTGCGCCCACGGCGGCAGCAGGCGTTTGATCAGCGATTTTTTCGCCGGCGTTGGCGCGATGCGGCCATCGTTGCTGGCAGCCTGAAATGCCATCTCAGGTTGGGCCACGGACTGTGCGGCAGGCTGGCTGACAGCCGGGCCGCTGGCCCACGCGGCTTCGGCGGCTTCAAGGCAAATCCACACGCCGTTGAGGGTGAAAATCTCCCCCGGCACAATATTGAACGGCATGGTCTGGCGTTCGCCTTCACGATTGCACACCACGCCGTCTTCGGCCTGAAGCTGCCATTGAATCTGTTGACCCGTCGGGTCGTCTTGACGCATGAGCTGACAGTGGCGCGCCTTGATGCCATTGTCACAAAGTTGCAGGTCGCTCTCGACCGCGTTGCCTATCCACCACAGGTTGCCGCTGAGGGGGAGCGCGGCACCTTCATGAAGACCATTTAAGACTCTGAGCTCATACATGATGACGTCCTTATGCGTTGAAGGATTCGAGTGAAGTATTCAGCTCAATACGGCCCAGCACGTTAACCGGCAGATTGAACTGCAACTCGGCAAACGACAGGACAGGTACATGGTTGAATTCATCCTGAATCAACATTCGTAGCGGGCTGCGTAAGTCTTGCGCCGTTAACAGCACGCCAGACAACGAATCAAAGGGTGAGAAGATCTCTCTTAGGCGTTCTAGTAATTGGGAGTGCTGCTGTTGGTCCAGCGCGAAGAAGGTATCGCTCTGGGTCTGACGCAGGCTGTCGCGCAGCACTTCTTCGGTTTCCGGCGTCAGCAGCCAGACCGGCATGCCGTCGTCACCGGCATACTGGTGGCAAATGTGCTCTTTCATGTCGATACGCACCTGATCGACCAGCAGGTTGACGTCGCGCTCGTGCTGGCCGTGCTCAATCAGGGATTCCGTAATGCTGCGCACCGCGCGCAGTGGGATGCGTTCAGCCACCAGACGCTGCAACACGGCGGTCAGGCGCGGCAGTGGGAAGATGCGCTGGAACTCCTGCGCCAGCTCCGACTGTTCGCTCTCTAACCAGCCCAAAATCGCGCGAGTTTCTTGCAGGCCGAGGAAGCGCGGGCTGTTGGCGAACAGCGCCTGCTCCATGCGGGTGAGCAGCAGCTGCGAGGCGCTCCACACCGGGATCTCTTTCTGTTGCAGCAGGCTGTCGTTGTCAGCCAGCCAGAGGAATTGGTTTTCGTTGCGGCGCTCGTTGCCCGGCGTGCGGCCGTTGTTCTCATTGCGCTGCTCTTCGGTCAGCCAGCGCGAATCCACGGCGTAGCGATCGCGGCTGAGGCTGGCGATCACTTGCGGGATTTCATACACACTGAAGCGGAATTCGTCGTCAGGCATGGCGGTGGTGAATTCCACATTGAACGGCGGCAGGGTAAAGCCGTAGCGATAGACAATGCGGTTACGCATGCGGCGGATGTCTTCCATGATCTGATTGACCATAGGATCGCCATTCAGCGCCGCCGGGAAGCTGAGTAAGAAGAAGCGAGACGGGTTGAAAGAGCGCAGATCTTCGCTGCCGTTCATGTCCGGCGCGACGGCGTCGACGCCTTCATGCACCACCTGTGAGGCTTTCTTGCGCGCGCTCCATAGCTGGAAGGAGCCAGTGGTACAGGTGATGGCGGCCAGAATAATAAAGATAACCGTTGGCATCCCCGGCAGCAGGGCGAAGCACAGCATGCCGAAGGAGGAGATGATCCAGGCTTTCGGCTGGCTGGTCAGCTGCTCGGTGATTTCGCGACCAATGTTATTGTCCTGAATCTCATCGTTGCCCGACACGCGGGTGATGATCATCCCGGCGGTCAGCGAGATAAGCAGGGCAGGGATCTGAGCAATCAGGCCGTCACCGATGGTCAGGATCGAGTAAGTGTGCATCGCATCGCCCGCCGCCATATCCAGCTGCAAGACGCCGATACAGAAGCCGCCGATCATGTTGATGAACAGGATAACCAAGCCGGAGATGGCATCGCCTTTAACGAACTTCATCGCACCGTCCATGGCACCGAACAGCTGGCTCTCTTTGGCTAAGTCTTCGCGGCGCTTTTTCGCCTGCTGCACGTTGATCATTCCGGCGCGCAGGTCGCTGTCGATGGACATCTGCTTGCCCGGCATGGCGTCGAGGGTGAAACGTGCTGCCACTTCCGCCACGCGCTCAGAGCCCTTGGTGATAACCAGGAAGTTGACCACGGTAAGAATCAAGAACACCACCAGACCCACGGCCAAGTTGCCCCCCACCACGAAGTCGCCGAACGCCTGCACGATGTGCCCGGCGTTCTGTTGCAGCAAGATTTGGCGAGTGGTGGAAATCGACAACGCCATGCGAAACATAGTGGTCAGCAGCAGCACCGCCGGGAAGGTGGAGAAGGCCAACGGCTTTGGCAGGTACATCGCCAGCACGATCAGCAGCGAGGACAAACTGATGTTAACGGCAATCAGCACGTCAATCAGCGGCAGCGGCAGCGGAATAATCAGCATGAAAACGATCGCCAGCGCGATAGCCGCGCCGACGATTTCTGAGCGCTGCATCGCGCTGATGGCAATTTTATTTAACAGGTTAAATAGGGTATTCATCTACAGCCTCAGGCCATCTCCATGCTCAAAATGGGTAACCAACGGCATTAGCCGCCGGTCGATGTTTTAGTTTGTCGGGCCATTTTTTGTTCCCAAGTGACGTACTCACCAATCAGCGAACGCAGCATGGTCAGCGCGCTGCCGCGGTTTTTGTCGTCGCGCCACAGGGTGGCGGGCAGTTGCTGCAACAGCGGTAACAGCTGGTTGAAAAACACCGACTGATGCTGCGGCTGCGGGCCAGCCACTTCCTGCCCAAGGTTGGTCAGGTCGCGGGCGTAGAAGCCGTTTTGGGTCAGGTTGAGCAGGCGGCGGGTCAGCTGCGAGCCGTCGAGTGAGATGTGCGGATATTTGCTGTTCATGCGCTGCAACAGGGTATCGACCGCCGACATGGTGTGCGTAATGGAGCGCGTGTCATTCAGGCCGCTCAGCACTTTGCGCAGTGCCACCGGCGTCATTGACGGAGCCAGCGCGGCGATGTCGTCAGCCAGTGCGCGCTGCAAGGTGCGCAGGGCGGGCATAAAACCCTCTTTGCCGAACTTGTCGAGCAGGGCGTCGAAAATCGATCCCGAGGATTGCTGACCAATCACCGAGTTGTAATAGATTTGGCGCATCGCCTGTTTCTGCTCAGGCTGGGTGGTAAACAGTGAAATAGCGGCGGCGGTGTTGACGCCAGCGGCAATTTGCTCGCCGAACTTGCTGCCAAGGCTGGCCAGCGCCTGCTGAATACTTTCAATCGCCGCGCTGTCCTGACTCTTCTGCGCTTTCTCCAATGACATGCGCAGCAGGGTGTCGGCTACCGCCGGGTCGCCGTCGGCGGCGGAGACATACTCTTCCGGCGTGGCGCCGCCGCTGCGCGAGGTCAGGGCGTCAATCGCCCCCTGCTGCTTGCTTTGGGTCGCAGAGGGTTGGTTGTCCAGCAGCTGATAAAGCTCGGTCAGGCGCTCGATTTTGTCGATAGCCACCCGCAGGCGTCCCGCCGGGCGGTTATTCGCCGCGCGCTGCTCGTCAATCTTCGAGCGGCTTTCAATGGACTCCGCCAGCTGCGTCCCGCCTTTCTCCATGGCTTCGGCAAATTCCACCGCCGGTGATTTCACCTTGCGGGGCGTGGTGACGCTCTTACTGCTGTCGTCGCTGTCGCCGCCATCAATGTCATTCAGCTCATCGGCCGTCGGCTGAATCTGGTGATGTACTTTCGGAAGGGGGGGATGAATTCGCATAAACACCTCTACAGGTCAATGCAGTTGTGTGGTGTGGAATGCGGTGCGGTTCCGTAGGAATTGAAATTTTTAAAGGCCCAACTGAATCTGTGTCAAAAGTTGCACAAGTGGCCAAAAAAGCTGTGTCGCTTTAGACTCGGAATGGTCCTAATACGACTTTGCGTGTTATACAAATCAAAGAGTTAAAGTGGTTTTTTATGCTGGCACGGCCCTTGCTATAGGAGTAACTCCAACCCTTATTAGGAGTTCTCAAATGTCAGCATTATTAGATTATGAAATGCACTACGTTGATCAGCCTTTCCCACAGCCGGTGCCGGTGGTTCGTTGGGAGAGCGTGATGAGCCAGCAGGAAAAGCGCCTGATTAACTTCATCCGTAAACGCGTGGCAAACTACGCTGACGTGGAGGACTTAGTACAGTCTACGTGGCTGGAAGTGTTGAAAAACAAGCATAAGTATTCAGGCGCTTCTCGCCCTGAGACGTGGGTTTTCGGCATTGCGCTGAATCTGGTGCGCAATTATTATAAATCGCGGGCCACAAGTTTCCTGCACGATGAGTTAAGTGATGAACTGTTGAGCCAGCTGCCTTGCCACGACAAGCCAGATGACCTTACTGCCGGACACCGCACCTTAACCAAAGTGCTCAGCGTTGTGGCGCACCTACCCGAAGAATCCCAGCAAATGTTACAGCTGATCGTCGACGGTGATATTAGCTATCAGGAAGTAGCGCTCGAAATGGCAATTCCGATTGGCACCGTCCGTTCCCGTCTGTCGCGCCTGCGTCAGTCCCTGCGAAACGAGCTTGATCCGGATATCGCTTTCTAATTTCACATGAAAAATATGAAAATTGGTCGCCAATAACGTTGCCCTGTTCTGTGAACGCAGGGTGATGTTAATGCGCCACAGGATCAACCGGCAATGCTAGACAACAAACCGCTGCATGAAGAGTTATCTGCCGCTACCAATCTGACCGACGCGGCTTTCGAGAATTTACGCGAATCGGTTTATATCATTGATGACAACAACCGTATCGCCTACGCCAACCGGCATGCGATGAAGCTCATGGGCGAAACCGCCCAGACGCTGTACGGCAAAGATATTCTCTCTTTCCTGCACGGACATCAGGAACAGAATATTTTGGCCCTGCTGTGGCAAGTGGAAACCACCAGCTACGGCGATAAATTTAACGTGTTTTATGCCACCCAGACCCAAGGCATTATTCCCGCCGAAGTCTGTACCAGCCGATTTATTTACCAGCAACGACAGCACGCGACCGTAGTAATTTGCGACACGCGCCACCGCAACGATTTACACCGCTTTTACTACGAACGCGAAAACAGCCTGCGCGGAATGTTGAAAAACGTGCCCGACGTGATGCTGCGCGTTGATACTCATCTGCGCTGCCTGTACGCCAACGAGGCGGCCCAGCGCTGGCTGGACTATGTCGACGGCCCGCTGGTGGGGCAGACATTGCAAAACGTGTTGGAAAACAGCCTGTTGTTCCAGCAAATCGCCCTGTCGGTGCGCTCAGTGGTGCAGACCGGCAAGCTGTTTGAGAACGTGTTACGCAAGCTCGATGGCGAAGAGGAGTCGATTCTTCAACTGCGCTTCATCCCGGAATTCAGCGACCGCCAGGTGTTGAAATCGGTGCTGATCACCGGTCAGGACATCACTCGCCAATTCAAAGATGACCAACTGCTGAAGCGCACCCACGAGCAGCTGCGCCAGATGACTCAGCAGATTCAGGTGAGCGTGGAGAATGAGCGCAAGAACATCGCCCGCGAGATCCATGACGAGCTGGGCCAGCGGCTGAGTACGCTGCGGGTGGTTATCTCCCTGATGCATGCCGAAGGGCGTGAGTGCAGCGAGCAGATGCAGGCGCTGAAGGACATTGTCGACGGCACCATCCGCGTGGTGCGTGACCTGTCGACCATTCTGCGCCCGGCGGTGCTCAATATGGGGCTGATCCCGGCGCTAAGATGGCTGCGCGATGAGTCGAATAAATATCACCGCGACTGCTGCTGTACGCTGGAAGTGAATGAGGATGAAATCGCGCTTTCCGACGAGCACACCACGGCGATTTTCCGCGTGGTACAAGAGTCGCTGACCAATGTTTATCGCCACGCGCAGGCCAGTCGGGTGCATATCAAAGTGGTTCAGACTGGGAGTTCGCTGGCTATCGACGTGCGTGACAATGGCCGGGGATTTGATGTCAACAGCGTGCCTTCTACCGCTTTTGGCCTGCTGGGCATGCGCGAGCGCTGCACCATGCTGGGCTGGGAATTACAGTTTTGCAGCCAGCCGCAGCAGGGAACTCACGTGCGCATCACGGGTGAATTACCGACATCATATTAAGAAAGGTTATGTTTAATGCCGAAACGGATCATTTCGGCATTACTGCTGAACTGCATCTTTTCCACCATTCGCGCCTTGTGCGTACTCACCGTTTTATTGCTGATTTTCAGCGCCTCGGCGATGGCGTTAATGCTGTCGCCGCGGGTCAGCATCGACAGGATCTGCTTCTCCCGCTGGGAAAGGGTGGCGTAGCGATACTGCTCGCTGGTGTCGCCGTTGGAGAAGATAATTGCCTCCGCCAGACTGGGATCGATATAGCGCTGGTGCTGACTGACGCGATGAATGGCGTTGAGCAGGGTTTGCGGGTCCTGATCCTTGGTGATAAAGCCCTGTGCGCCGCTGTTAAGCACGGTCATCGCCACCTGCGGCTCGTTATACATACTCAAGACCAGCACCGGCAGGCGTGGCCACTCTTTGGCAATTTTGCGCACCATCTCGGTTCCGCTGATGCCGGGCATGGAGAGATCGAGCAGCAAAATGTCGCATTCGGTCTGCGCCAGCGCGGTCAATACCTCTTCGCCATTGCCTGCTTCGGCAACCACGGTCAGTTGTTTATCCAGATTAAAAATCTGTTTTAGCCCTTCGCGCATCAGTACGTGATCGTCGGCGAGCATTAATCTTATGGTTGTTTGCATGAGGATAACGATTTTTCTTATTGTGGCGGCCGATTCAGAATAATCCGGAAATGGTCGATTTTTGAGTGAGTGTAAGCGGCGAAAAGAAGGGGAACAAGCTTAAACCTTCGTAATGAAACGGACTGAGCGACTCAGCCCGTTTCTGTTTAACATTTATTTAGGAAGTGAAGAAGCGATAAGTGGCGGTGTAAGGCACTTTGAGCGTCGCGCCGTACTGCGCTTTGGCACAAATGGCCTTGCCGGTGGTGCCGCCGTGGGTGTCTACGCGCTGTATTGTCGAGATATGCGCGAAGATGCCCGGCAACTGGTGCGACGAGCCGGACAGAATCAACCACGGAATGTCATTGGCATCCGGCGCGGCCTTGGTGGCGCGGACTTTTCCGCTCACCTGACTGCCGTCCAACGCCTGCCACTGTGGGCCGTCGAAGTGCTTGGCGACTAAATCCGTCATCGCTTTATCGCTAAAAAGATCGGCTTCTGGTGCCTGAAATACCCACTTGCCGGTCTGGTTGTCGTCGTTGGCGGCGCAGCGATAGATCTGCACGCCGCGCGCGTAGAGCTGGGTCTGTAACTTCTCCCAAGAGGCCATTTTCCAGCTACCCGCGACGGCGTCGCTGTTGCCCGCCCATGCGCCGACTGACAGCAGGGCTAACGCGGCTAATGCTAAACGTGGACGCGTGATACTTACCATTTGGTCACACCACACACCATGCGCGCACCGCCACCGCCGAGCATGGCCGGATGGTCAGAATGGTTGTCGCCGCCCGCGTGGATCATCAGCGAGTGGCCGTTAACGTCAGACATTTTCAGGCGCGGAGCCATCACCGGATAGGTGGCGGTGCCGTCCATGCCGACATACAGCGCAGGCAGGTCGCCCAGGTGGCCGTTGCCCCACGGGCCTTCATGCTTGCCGGTGTGAGCCGGGTCTAAGTGACCGCCAGCGGCCAGACCGGCCACCATTTTGCCGTCTTGCTTGGCCGGGCCGCAGTCTGGATTGGTGTGAACGTGGAAGCCGTGAATGCCCGGCGGCAGCCCTTTCAGGTTAGGCGTAAACAGCACGCCGTACTGCGTGGCTTCAACAGTGATGGTTCCCGCTGGCTTGTAAGTGCCATCGGCAAAGACTTCATTCATTTGAACAGTTTGAACCGTTGCAGCATGGGCCACACCGGCAAAGGCCAACACGGAAGAGAGTAGGGCAGCGTGCTTGATTGTGCGTAGTAAAGTCATTATTTCCCCTTGGAACAGTCAATGCTGGAAACCAGCCAAGCTTATGGGGGCGCCACCGAGGTTATAACCCCGTTGTTCAGCCCTCAGCTAAGTAGTTATAACGACAACAATGGTTCCAACTGGGGCGACTATCGCTTTAATAAGCCAAACCGATGATTTCCAACGCGAGTGATGACACGGATCATGACGGGAGTCATGGGTGGTATGGCTTAAAGATAATAGTCAGCGGGGAAGTGCGCGAATAAGGATAAGCAGAAGTGTGACAACTAGAGAGAAACAGCGGAGGAAGTCTTACAGAGGTGGATTTTAATCAATAGTCGTCTTCAACGTCTTTTGCTGCGGAGCGAAACACTAACGCCGCGACAATGACGATGACAGCCAAAATACCTAAGATTATCAGCACTATCTTCATAGATAGTTGCGCCCCTCTAGCAACAAGTTTGTTCGAGTCGGATTTTAACGGCTCTATAAATGGCGAGTAAACAAAGTATAGAAGGGTTTTTAGTAACCATACGTAACTTTCTCATTTTATTCGATTTGATAGACAGCGCCTTCCAACAAGAAGGCGCTGAACTTTTTTTAACCTCCCCAGCTGTGATATTCGCCTTTTCGCTTACGCGGGGCGGTTTCGGGGAGCAGGGCCAGCCCGATGATAGACACCACGCCGAGCACCATCATATAAATCGCCAGCCCGTGGTAATCACCGCCGGTGACCTGCAAAATTTTCACCGCCACTAAACCCAGCACGCCGCTGCCGATAAGCGAGCCTATCTGCCAAATAAGCGCGATGCCGCTACAACGAATTCGCGTTGGGAAAAGTTCTGGGAAATAAGAGGCTTGCGGCGCGTAACACATGCTGTGGCCGAAGGTCAGCGCCAGAATCATGGCGATTTGCGTCATCCAGAAGCTGTCGTGTTTAAGCACCAGAAAGAACGGAATGATGCCAATCACCAGCAACAGAGCACCGGCCATATAGACAGGTTTTCGGCCAATTTTGTCGGAGAGATGCCCCATAAGCGGGATCGAGAAAATTTCGAGGATCACCGCTACAATCATGGTTTGCAGCAGAATGCTTTCACTCAGATGGTTGGCTTTGCCGAAGGCCAAAATAATCACCGTGAACATGGCGAAGGCGCAGGCTTCAATCAGCTTGGCGCACACCCCTTTGGCAATAATGCCGGGATAGAGCTTGACCACTTCGACCACCGGACGCGACTCCACCGCCTTGGTTTTACGGATTTCGGCGAACACCGGCGATTCGTCGATACGCAAACGAATAAACAACCCGACAATCACCAGCAGCAGACTCAGTAAGAAGGGAATACGCCAGCCCCAATCCAGCATCTGGCTTGGGCTAAGGGTGGCGGTGAGCAAGGCAAATAGCGCCGACGGCAGCAAAAAGCCTAATGGCGCGCCAATCTGCACCCAACTGGCAAAGAAGCCGCGCCGCTCGGGGCGGGAGTATTCCGCCGTCATCAGTACGGCCCCGGCCTGTTCACCTCCCACGCCAAAACCTTGCAGCACGCGAATCAAGATAAGCAGCGCCGGAGCCCAGAAGCCAATTTTCTCGTAAGTCGGCAGAATCCCAATACAGAATGTCCCCAGACCGACGATGAGAATGGTGATCACCAAGGCTTTTTTGCGCCCGACCTTGTCGCCGATATGGCCAAAGACAATGCCCCCGAGCGGGCGGGCGAGGAAGCCGACGGCGTAGGTGGCAAAGGCCGCCAGCGTGCTGACCAGTGGGTCTGAGCTTGGGAAGAACAGCTGCCCAAAGAACAGGACGGCGGCGGTGCCGTAGGCGAAGAAGTCATAATATTCTGCTGCCGTACCAATCGCTGATGCTCCCGCGACGCGTCTTAACAGGGCGCGTTCTTCTTGTGGGGTATGGGCGTTTGCGGCTGGACGTGCTGATGAAACCTGAGACATATGCAGGGCTCCGGTTGATTAAAAGCAGGCTTACCAAGGGAATAACTCCCCGCAAAAGTCTGCGGGGAGGGGAGGCTTACGACTGGGTCACGCCGCTCAGCGGCAGGTGTTTTGGTGGTTTAATGACGAAGAACACCAGAATGGCGCCCAGCGCGGCAACGCCGCCGGCCAGCATAAAGGCACTGTCGAAGCGCCCGGTGTTCTGCACGATATAACCGGTCACTACCGGGCCGATGATGCCCGAGACGCTACCAATCAGATGGATAAATCCGCTGGTACCGCCAACGCGCGACTTATGCACCACGTCCTGAATGATCGCCCAGTAGATAGCGCCGGTGGTGTAGAGGAAGAAGATAGAAATCGACATCAGCACCACTGCTGGCACCACGCTGGTCACTACGCCCGCCAGCGCCACGCATACTGCCGCCGCCAACAGGCTGACTACCAGAATGATTTTGCGCGACAGCAACAGGCGTCCGGTGATGTTGAAAATCTTATCGGAAATGATGCCGCCCAGCGCCAGACCGACGAAGCCGACAATCCATGGGATCACCGTGGTCAGGCTCATCTCTTTGATATTCAAGCCGTGGGCCTGTACCAGATAAGCCGGGAACCAGCTGAGGAAGAAGAACAGAATGTAGTTGTAGCTGAAGAAGGCGAAAGCGGTAACCAAGATGATTGGCTGACGCAGATAGTAGCCTAAGCCGTGAGCGGCCTGCGCTAAGTCCTCTTCTTGGGTCAGATTCTCATTTTTCATCTGGTCGATCAGACGCAGCTCATCTTGAGAAACGCGCTTACTTTTCAGCGGGTTGTCCGCCACGGTAAAGAACCACACCAGCATCCAGACGATACCAATCGCGGCAATCACCATAAAGGCCGGGCGCCAGCCGAAGGAGATTGCCAGATAGCCGACAATTGGGCCTGCCACCGCGCCGCCAAGGGGCGAACCGGCACTGAGCAGCCCCATGGCGGTGGCCGCCTGTTTCTTCGGGAACCAGCCGTTAATCATCTTATTGGCCGAGGCGCAGATGGGCCCTTCCGCCATGCCGAACAGCACGCGCAGGATAAGCATCGAGTAGAAGCCGGTGGCGATAGCAGTCATGCCGCAGAAGATTGACCACAGGCCGACGGCGATGCCGAGCACCAGCGTCGGGCCAAACTTATCCACTGCCAGCCCGCCGATAAAGTTAAAGATGGCATAGCCGAAGAAGAAACTGCCGAAAATCATCCCGAATTGCTCAGGGTTGATGGTCAGCTCTTTTTCAATCATCGGCACGGTTATCGACAGCGCGACGCGGTCGAGGTAGTTGATCATGTAGACCATAAACAGCAGGAATACGATGATCCAGCGTAGGTTTTTAAACATAGGTGCTCCACTGAGTATTGTGTTTTTTTAATTAGTGTTGCGTTCTGTAGGGTGTTGACGACTTAAAAAAGGAAGGATGAAAACTCACCCTTCCCGGACTTCAGATTTCTGTTTTAACCCTGCGCACTTTCCATTGGCGTACTTTCCATAGGGAATGTCAGCAGCACCTTGCAACAGGCGCGCTGGTCCTTCTCGAACAGGGCCATGGCCGCTTTTACGTCGCTGGCAGGCATCCAGTGTGTCACCAACTTCTGCGGGCTAATTTTTCCTTGCTCCATCCATTCAATCACCTGTGGGAAGCGATGACTGTTGAGGCGCGAGGAAAACAGAGAAATTTCTTTGCTGGTAATACTCTGTTGGGTCAACGGGCTGGCTTCGCCGGAGAAGCCCATCATGCCAATACGCGCCGCCGGCGAGGCCAGCAGAATCGCTTCTTGCAAGATAGCCGGATGACAAGCGGCATCGACGATAACCGTCGGTTTGACGCCCTCTGCCGCCAGTGCGTCAGCTACCGACTGATGCTGATTATTGATGGTCCAGTCCGCGCCGCTTTCCCGCGCCATGGTCAGGCGTTCATCAATCCGATCTGCGACGATCACCTGCTTCACACCATAAACCCCTTTCAGCACTTGGATCACCGTCAGGCCCATCGGCCCCGCGCCGTAAATCAGCGCGATGTCCTGCGGCTGTGGCTTGAGGAAGGCGGTGATGTTGGCGGCGATGGTGAAAGGCTCCACCATGCTGGCTAGCTCATCGGGAATGCTGGCCGGCACCACGTAGGCATTACTGGCCGGGACGCAGGCCGCATCGCTGAAACCGCCGTCGCGGTGAACGCCGATCACTTGCAGCGTGCTGCACACGTTCGGTCTGCCGATAGAGCAGGGATAGCAGTGGCCGCAGCTCACTACCGGGTCAACCACTACGCGCTGGCCGATACGGCTGCTTTCTACGCCTTGGCCCACGGCGTCAATGTGGCCAAAAAACTCGTGGCCGATGACCCGCGGGTATTTCGCAAAAGGGTTATGCCCGTGGTAAATGTGCACGTCGGAGCCACAAATTCCGGCATAGGCTACTTTCACCCGTACCTCGCCCGCCGCAGGCTGCGGCAGGGGCTTCTCTGCAATAATGAGTTCGCCGGGCTGTTGGATAACAACGCTTTTCATGATGATTTCCTTACCAGTTCCACAGAGTACCGTCATCCAGACGGGCTACCGGCAGGTGTGCCGGTTCATACGGGTATTTCGCGGCCAGCTTCTCGTCAAACTCAATGCCCAGCCCCGGTTTTTCACCCGGATGCATGTAGCCATTGTCGAAGGTCCAGTTGTGCGGGAAGACTTCCAGCATCTGCTCGGAATAGCCCATGTACTCCTGCACGCCAAAGTTCGGTACCCAAAGGTCGAAGTGCAGGGCGGCGGCCATGCAGATAGGTGAGAGGTCAGAAGGCCCGTGCGAGCCAGTGCGCACCTGATACAGCGAGGCAAAATCGGCGATGCGACGCATGCCGGTGATGCCGCCCGCGTGGGTCAGCGTGGTGCGGATATAGTCGATCAGCTGCTCTTCAATCAGCTGTTTGCAGTCCCAGATGCTGTTGAACACTTCACCGACGGCAATCGGCGTGACGGTGTGCTGGCGGATCAGGCGGAAGCACTCTTGGTTCTCAGCCGGGGTAGGGTCTTCCATCCAGAACAGGCGATGCTCTTCGACGCTTTTACCAAAGCGCGCGGCTTCGATAGGGGTCAGGCGATGGTGCATGTCGTGCAGCAGATGCTCATCAAAACCAAATTTATTGCGCACCGCCTCGAACAGTTTTGGGGTGAAATCGAGGTATTTTTCTGTGTTCCACAGCTGCTCTTCCGGCCAGATGCCTTTGGTGGCGGGCTCGTAAGCCAGACCTTTGCCTTTCGCCATGCCGTAAGTGGTTTTCATCCCCGGCACGCCGCACTGGACGCGAATCGCCTTGAAGCCCTGCTCTTTATGCTTGGCGTAGTCGTCCAGCACTTCATCAATGGTGTGGCCGGTGGTGTGGCAGTAGACCATCACGCCGGTACGCGAAGCGCCGCCCAGCAGCTGGTACAGCGGCATATTGGCGGCTTTGGCCTTGATGTCCCACAGCGCCATGTCCACCGCCGAGATGGCAGACATGGTCACCGGACCACGACGCCAATAGGCACCTTTGTAGAAGAACTGCCAGATATCCTCAATCTGATGCGCGTCGCGGCCAATCAGCTGCGGGCAGACGTGATCTTTCAGATAAGAGGCGACCGGCAGCTCGCGGCCATTAAGCGTGGCGTCACCAATCCCCGTCAGGCCACTGTCGGTGGTGATTTTCAGGGTGACAAAGTTACGACCCGGACAAGTGACAAATACTTCAGCGTTAACAATTTTCATCAATCAAACCTTTTTCCAAGCAGGAAGAGAGAGTGCATTGAGTAAAAAATACGCTTTATGCTGACTACCATACAAGTATCCATGTCGGATTTTGCAGGAGAGGATCACAAAGATCTTGCGGGGAGGGGATACCCGATAAGCCTTCTCCGGTTTAGGAAGAAGGCGAGGACGAGGTTAGCGGAATGCGAGAAAGTGGCGGTTAGCCCAGCAGGGCGCAGTGTGGCGGCAGGCGACACTGAATGGCATTGGGCAGAATTTCAATATGGAATTCGGTGCCGGTCAGCGGTTCGCCGTCCAGATTGAACGTCATGTCGTGGGGCGCTTTTATTTCCAGCCAAGGCAGAGAGATAGAAATAACATTTTTATTCTCTTCATTGCTGACCAGACTGCGAATAAACGACGGCAGAAGCTCTTCGGAAGTGAGTAAACGCAGTTGCAGCAGGCCGTCATTGATCAAGGCGTCCGGGCAAATCTGCTGCCCGCCACCGGCCTGACGACCATTGCCGATGCCAATCACCAGCGCATCGCCAGCCCATGAGAAATCAGGTCCGGTGATTTCGCAGCTGTCGGCTTTGAGAGTATCCATGCGCAGCAGGCCGTGGATAAAGTAAGAGACGCCGCCGAGTGCCGATTTCAGCTTTTCAGGCGTCTCGGTGGTGATGCGCGTACCAAATCCGCCGGTAGCCATATTGATGAAGTAGCGATCGCCATTGACTCGTGCGAGGTCAATATCCACCGCGCGGCCTTTAATCGCCAGACGCAGGGCCTGATCGAACTCCGGCGGGATGCCACAGCTGGTGGCGAAATCATTGGCGGTGCCGAGTGGCAGCAATCCTAGCGCCGGGCGCTGGCCCTCCGGCAATTTGGCGAGCGCGGTGGCAACTTCATTGATGGTGCCGTCGCCGCCACCGGCAATGACTGTTTCACAACCTAACTCAATGGCTTCGTGCACATAGCGCGCCGCGTCGCCGTGCTCCCAGGTGACACGGACGGCAAGGGCAACGCCTTCGCTGCGCAGGGCGTAAATGGCTTCGCGTAACATCTCATTGCCTGCCCCTTTTCCATTTAATATCAGAAGCGCCTCGGGCGTTTCTTTTATGCTTTCCTTCATTAATGTCTCCTGTCCGTAACAAGGTTCAGACTCTACCTCTAAAGATAGATGACAAACAACCGCGACGGCTATCGGAATAATCAGGTATTCCAAAGGCAAATCTCAGCGTTATTTTCTGCGGATTAATTAAACGAGGGAGTTAATAGGGGGATTTGTTAATTGGGCCGGTGAATGTTTTTCTATTTACTTATAGGAGTTATTAATTCTATTAACCTATTTTGTTAATAGAATTGAAGTGAGGAATAATAAATCTATATATAAAAGAAAAGCCAGCTCAAGGGAGATTGAGCCGGCCAAGGAGGTGGTTCTTAGTATCGTTCGATAGTTTATTTTTCATTCGTCTAAATTGCGAAGAGGATAGTATCTAAAGCCTTTGTTGCTGAATGTGACCGGATTCTTACTTTTAGATTTTTTATTGTTTTTGTTTTATTTAAAGCCAATAAAAAAACGCCACTGAGCGTGGCGTAATTATCGCTGAATTATTAAGGTCAGGATTTCGCGTGAGGGTTACGCGTGTCAGTCTCTACCAGATTGCGCAACAAAATAGCGAATTCTAAATTGATGTCTTCAGGCAGTGAAACGTAAACAATATGACCATTTCCCGGCGCGACATCCACCGGCTGACCTTTTTTATTGCGTAAGGCTTCGAGGGTGAATTGCACATTTCCCTTCGGCGTCATCATCTCGACGCTGTCACCGACGCTGAACTTGTTTTTGACGTCAATCTCCGCCCAGCCGTCAACGCGATTGCCGGTAAATTCGCCGACAAACTGCTGGCGGTCGCTCACCGAATGGCCATATTCATAGTTCTGCTGCGCGTCGTGGGTGTGGCGGCGCAGGAAGCCTTCGGTGTAGCCACGGTGCGCCAGCCCTTCCAGCGTGGTCAGCAGGCTTGGGTCGAAAGGCTTGCCTGCGGCGGCATCATCAATCGCTCGGCGATAGACCTGCGCGGTGCGGGCACAGTAGTAGAAGGATTTGGTACGACCTTCGATTTTAAGTGAATGCACGCCCATCTGGGTCAGGGTTTCAACGTGCTGAATGGCGCGCAAGTCTTTGGAGTTCATGATGTAAGTGCCGTGTTCATCCTCAAAAGCACTCATATATTCGCCGGGGCGCATCGCCTCTTCCAGCATATACACTTTATCCGTTGGCTGGCCGACGCCGAGGGTTGGCTCGACCTTTTCAGCTGGAGTGACTTGTTTTACCGGAATAGGCTCATACTGGTGGACGATATTTCCGAGGTCATCCTCTTTGCCTTCCTGCACTTTATATTCCCAGCGGCAGGCATTGGTGCAGGTTCCCTGATTAGGGTCGCGCTTATTAATGTAGCCCGACAGCAAGCAGCGGCCGGAATAAGCCATGCAGAGTGCGCCGTGGACGAAGATTTCAATTTCCATATCCGGCACCTGTGCGCGGATCTCGGCAATCTCTTCCAGCGACAGCTCGCGAGACAAAATAACGCGGGTCAGCCCCATCTGTTTCCAGAATTTCACCGTCGCCCAGTTCACCGCATTGGCCTGCACCGACAAATGAATGTCCATCTGCGGGAAGGCTTCGCGCACCATCATAATCAGGCCGGGATCGGACATGATCAGTGCGTCCGGGCCCATGTCGATCACTGGCTGTAAGTCGCGCAGGAAGGTTTTCAGCTTGGCGTTGTGCGGCGCGATGTTAACCACCACGTAGAATTTTTTACCCAGCGCGTGGGCTTCGTTAATGCCGATAGCCAGATTCTGGTGGTTAAATTCGTTATTGCGCACCCGCAGGCTGTAGCGCGGCTGACCGGCGTAAACCGCATCTGCGCCATAGGCAAAGGCGTAGCGCATGTTCTTCAGCGAACCGGCCGGAGAGAGTAATTCCGGAGTAAACATAAGCAATCTCAGTCTGATATCAAGTCAGGGCCGTCCCAGCGAGGGGGCGACGAAAGGCCGAAATTGTAGCTTCTGAAAATGCAAAAAGCAGCCGATTAGTATGGGTATTTGAGGTTTACTGGGGCTAGATCAATTTTGCGCAATGTATCGCAGATTTGGCTCCCTCTCCTTGAGCAAGGAGAGGGCGAGGTGAGGCTGAGTGTCGAGCCTAGCTGGTCAAATCACGGATATCCGTGGTCGGGCCGTTTTTAGTGACGGAGGCAATGCCTTTCCGCGCCGCCGCGTCAGTGGTGTACATTTCGCTGACGCCAATGATCTGGTGGTTTTTCGCCTTGAGGACAAAATAGTGCTGACCGTCTTTTGCTGGTTTCACTTCGTACTGCTTCTCATCCGGGGAGTTAGTCTGCACCGAGGCGATGCCGTTCTCGGCAGAGGCTTTGCTGGCGTACATTTCGCTGGTGAGAATGATCTCGCCATTGCCCGCCTTTAAATTAAAGTGGAACTGTCCATTCTTGGCTTTCTTGAGCTCGTAGTGACCGGTAGCCATATAAATTTCTCCAGTGAGTGATTTCATCCAGAGATAAGTGTAGTTAATGGCTGATTTTTCACAGGCAGCGCTCCGCCGCCTGATGTTTTTATAACCAAAACTGTGATCTGTTTAACAGACTCTCACGTTCTTTACATTTATCAGCCGCCGGTCGCGGCGCTTAAATGATCTGGCAGGGTTCCGCTTCCCAGCGATATCCCACGCCGTAAACCGCGCGAATAAAGGCTTTATCGCCGTCGATGGATTCCAGCTTACGGCGCAGGTTCTTGATATGGCTATCAATGGTTCGGTCGGTCACCACGCGGTAGTCATCGTATAAATTATTTAACAGCACTTCGCGGGTGAAAACATAACCCGGCTTGACCGACAGGGTTTTCAGCAGGCGGAACTCTGCCGGTGTGAGGTCCAACTCGTGGCCCTGATAGCTGGCTTGGAAACAGGCTTCGTCGATATGCAATCCGAAATCTTCGCTCACTCCCTCCACCGGGCGTACGCAGCGGCGCAAAATGACTTTAACACGCGCCACCACTTCACGCGGGCTGTAAGGCTTGCAGATGTAGTCATCCGCGCCGATCTCCAGCCCCAGCAGGCGGTCGATCTCTTCGGTTTTGGCCGTCACCATCATGATCGGAATGTCGGAAAACTGGCGAATGTCGCGGCAGATGCTCAGGCCGCTGATGCCCGGCAGCATTAAGTCCAGCAGGATCATCGCCGGAGGATTCGCTTTCACCAGCGGCACCACGTCGCTGCCGTTGGACAGCCACTGGGTGGCGTAACCGGCGGCTTCGAGGTAGTCCACCAGCAGCTGGCCCAGCTTTGGCTCATCTTCAACAATCAAAATTTTCAACGGCGCGTTGGCGGAGAGTGTGGAGTCGTTCATTAGTTTCTCTGTCCGTGTGGGATCGAAAGCGGCAGGCAAATCGTCATACAGACGCCGCCGGAAGGTGAATGGCTGGCGCTAATCCGCCCGCCGTGGGCTTCAACGATGTTCTGGCAAATCGCCAGTCCAAGGCCGGAGCCGCCGCTGGCGCGGTTGCGTGAACCTTCGGTACGGTAAAATCGCTCGAAGATGCGCTGGAGCTGCTCGTCGCTGATGCCCGGCGCGCTATCTTGGAAGCTAATGTGCAGCGATTTGTCTTTTTTGTTGGCGATAATTTCTAAGCCGCCACCTGCATCAGTATAGCGCAGGCTGTTTTCCAGCAAATTGTTGAACAGCTGGGACAGGCGCTGCGGGTCGCCGAACAGCATCACTTTTTCCGGCAGCTGGGTGGTCAGGGTTAGCTGCTTTTGCTGGAAACGGTCGCGGAAACCTGCCTCGGCCAGTTGAATCAGATGAACAATGTCGATCTCTTCTTTGCGATAGGCCAGCGCGCCCGCGTCCGACAGCGACAGCTGGTGCAGGTCATCCACCAGTTTGGTCAGAATCGAAACTTCGGACTGGAGCGAGCCGAGCGAGTCGAGGGACATCTTGCGCACGCCGTCCTGCATCGCTTCCAGCTCGCCGCGCAGCACCGCCAGCGGGGTACGCAGCTCGTGGGAGATATCAGCCATAAAGGCGCGGCGCATCTGCTCATTCTTCTCAAGGGTGGTCGCCAGCTGGTTGAAGTCCTGCGCCAGCTTGCCCAGCTCATCTTGGCTATCCACTTTCACGCGGGTGCTGAAATTGCCCGCCGCCAGCTGATGCGTACCTTTCACTAAACGCTTAACCGGCGCCAGCATGCCGCGCGACAGCAGCCAAGTGACCGCCGCCGCCAGCAGGGCGGTGAAGCCGACGATGATCCAACTGGTGCGATTCTGCTGGCGATCAAAGTTGATGTCGGCATTGCGCGTCAGGCGCTCGGCGGGAGTGGAAAGCACGGTGCCGATAGTCACGCCATTCACCACCATCACGCGGCGCGGGCCGCGCATATCCGGCGGGATAGGGTAGTCGGAGCCGCCAATCCGCTGGTCATGGCTGTCGAGGATCCAGAACTTGGTGCGCCAGCCCTGCGGCGGCAGGCTGCTGCCGTTGCTCTGCTCAAACGAACGCATGATCTGGTAGATCAGTTTGTCGTTTTTTTGCAAAAACTCCCAGTTGCCGTGCTGCTTGTACTGGTCCTGCAGGGTGTCAGCCAGCAGCTCGACGCGCTGCTCATTACTCTGGCGAATATAGTCGATGAATCCGCGTTCGAAGCTCATCCTCACGCCCCAGTTCATGGTGATTAACACCAAGCCGCAGGTGAAGAAGATAGCCATAAACAGCTTGGCGGTGATTCCTGGTCTCATGATTTTCTCATCGGATCGGGTGAGCCTGCTTGCGCGCGGCGACGGTCAATCAGGGCATTTTTTCGGTCATCGTTCGGCACGCGGGAGAAAATCCACGCCGGAATAGCGATAACCAAGGTCATGCATAAATAACAATAAAGGAACGCGGTGTGCATGTTCTCGCTGCCCGCCTGCACCTGCTGGTGGGCGAACAGGCCGAGGAAGATACCGGCGACGCTCACCCCGACGCTCATCGACAACTGCATGATCATCGACAGCAGGCTGTTACCGCTGCTGGCAAGGCGCGGCGGCAGGTCTTTCAGCGTCAGCGTGTTCATCGACGAGAAGCGCAGCGAGTTCACCATTCCTTGGAAGAACAGCACGATGGGGATCATCCAGAACGCACCGTAAATGGCGATCAGCGGGAAGACCAAGGTTATCAAGGCCAGCAGCAGCGTGGCGGTGACTAGCGCCCGGCGATACCCCAGTTTGTTCACCAGCCGCACCACCACGCGCTTCATCCCCATGCTGCCGAGCACCATCGGCACCATCATCAGCCCAGCGTGGAAAGGCGTAAAGCCGAGGCCGAGCTGCAAGAAGACCGGCGTCATAAAGGGCAGCATGCCGCTGCCGATGCGGCCAAAGAAGCTGCCAATCAGGCCAATTTTAAAGGTAGCGGTGTGGAACAGGCGCAGAGAGAACAGGGCGGAGAGGTTGCCGCGCGCGTGCAGCCAATAGATGCCGAGCGACGCCAAACCGACCGTCACCAGCAGCGCCAACTGCCAGCCCGACAGCCCCAGCCCGCGACTGCCGTCCAGCGCCAGCGTTAGCGTCGCCATGCCAATCGCCAGCATCACAAAGCCGCTGATGTCGAAGCGCCGGGTCTGCATCTGGTAATTGGGGATAATCATCACGGTGGCGATACAACCGGCGATGCCCACCGGCAGGTTAATCAGGAAGATCCAGTGCCAGCTGGCATACTCCACCAGAAAGCCGCCGAGCGCCGGGCCAAGCAGCGGGCCGACCTGTCCGGGCAGCGTCACCATGGTCATCGCCGCCATATATTCACTGCGCGGCACGATTTTCAGCACCGTCAGTCGCCCGACCGGCACCATCATTGCGCCCCCCACGCCTTGTACCACGCGGGACATCACCAACTCCTGCAAACTGGAGGACTGCGCACAGAGCAGCGAGCCGACGGTGAACAGCACAATCGCCGAGAAGAACACCCATTTGACGCCGATACGGTCGGCTAGCCAGCCGCTGGCGGGCAGCATCACCGCCACGGTCAGCACGTAGGCCACCACCACGCTGTGCATATGCAGCGGGTTCTCACCCAGACTCACCGCCATCGACGGCAGGGCGGTATTGACGATGGTGGTGTCGAGCGCCTGCATAAAGAAGCCGAAAGCGACAATCCACAGCTGCCAGCGAACCGAGGGTGGCAAAGGTGCGGGTGTTTCTGTTATTTCTGTCGAAGAAGTCGATGAAGTCATTAATCCGTATCCGCCAATGGCGCAATTTTGGTTGTTGTTGAGTTAGGGCTAAAGCGGCTGCGCAATCGGTCAAAGAACAGGTAAACCACCGGCGTGGTGTAAAGCGTCAGCAACTGGCTCATCGCCAGACCGCCAACAATGGTGATGCCGAGTGGCTGGCGGAGTTCTGCACCATCGCCCGAGGTGAGAACCAGCGGCAGCGCGCCAAACAGCGCTGCCAGCGTAGTCATCATGATTGGCCTGAAACGCAGCAGGCAGGCTTGGAAGATAGCTTCGCGGGCGGTGAGCTGACCCCGCCTTTGCGCATCGAGCGCGAAATCCACCATCATAATAGCGTTCTTTTTCACTATACCAATCAATAACATAATGCCAATCAGAGCAATCAGGCTAAAGGGCGCGGCAAACAGCTCCAGCGCCAGCAGCGCACCCACTCCGGCTGACGGCAGGGTAGACAATATGGTCAGCGGGTGAATATAACTCTCATATAATATGCCCAACACAATATACACCGTGGCAATGGCGGCGATAATCAGCAATAGCTGGGAACGCAGCGTTTCTTGGAACACCTGCGCCGTCCCGGCGAACTGGCCGTGAATGGTCGCAGGCACGCCGAGCTGGGTCATGGTGCGCTCAATCGCCGCCGAGGCGTCGGACAAACTGCCGCCTTCCGGCAGGTTAAACGACACCGTCCCCGCCGCCGACATCCCCTGATGATTGACCTGCAACGGCGCGCTGGCGGGCTGCCACTTGGCGAAATCAGACAGCGGGATCGACTTCCCTTCACTGTTAATAATAAACATTTTGCTCAGCGAACTGACATCTTGGGTGTACTGAGGTGCGACTTCCATCACCACTTTGTACTGATTGAGCGGCTGGTAGATGGTGGAAATCTGCCGCTGGCCGAAGGCGTTATTGAGCAGGGCATTGGCCGCCGAAATGGAGATCCCCAGCCGGGCCATGGTGGCGCGGTCATAGGTCAGCTGCATCTCGGCACCTTTATCCTGCTGGTCGGAACTGACGTCAGCCAGCTCAGGCAGATTGGTCAGCGCGTCGGTGACTTTCGGCACCCACTGGCGTAAATCCTGCAAATTGTCCGACAGCAGCGTGTATTGGTAGCTGGCGTTGCCCTGACGTCCGCCGACCCGCACGTCCTGCACCGCCGACAGGTACAGCCCCGCGCCCGGCTCTTGGGCGGCGGCCACGCGAATGCGGGCAATCACCTCTTGGGCATTGCTTTTACGCTCGGACAGCGGCTTGAGCGAAATAAACATCATGCCGCTGTTAGTACGCGACCCGCCGGTATAGCCGGTGACGTTGGCGACATCTTGGTCCTGACTGACGATGCGAATAAAGTCCGACATTTTGCCGCGCATCGCCTGAAACGAAATGCTCTGGTCAGCCTGAATAAAGCCCATCAGCCGCCCGGTATCCTGCTCGGGGAAGAAGGTTTTGGGGATAGAAATATAGAGCCAGACGTTGAGCGCGATGGTCGCCAGCAGCACTACGCCGACCCAGCGTGCGTGGTTGAGCACCCAGTTCAGCGAGCGGCCATAGCCCTGCTGCATGCGCAACAGCAGGCTGGTCAGCCCGCGTTTCTTCGGCTGTTTTGGCAAGGAGGATGCGCGCAGCGTCCAGGCGCACATCATCGGCGTTAAGGTCAGCGAGACGACCAGCGAAATGCCGATAGCGACCGACAGCGTCACCGCAAATTCGCGGAACAAGCGCCCCGGCAGGCCGCTCATCAACAGCAGTGGGATAAACACCGCCACCAGCGAAACGCTCATCGACAGCACGGTAAAACCGACTTCTTTCACCCCTTGCAGAGCGGCGTTCATCGGTTTCATCCCCGCTTCGATATGGCGAGAAATATTCTCCAGCACCACGATGGCGTCATCCACCACAAAGCCGGTGGCGATGGTCAGCGCCATTAATGACAGGTTATTGAGGCTAAAGCCGCACAGATACATGGCGGCGAAGGTGCCGATCAGTGAAACCGGCACCGCCACGGCGGGGATCAAGGTGGCGCGGCCCGAGCGCAGGAACAGGAACACCACCAGAATCACCAGCCCGACGGCGATGGTAAGCGAGGTTTCGACCTCTTCCAGCGAGGCGCGAATGGTGGGCGAGCGATCCTGCGCCACCTGCATGTCGATAGAGGCGGGCATGGATTCGCGCAGGGCCGGAAGCTCGGCGCGGATCCTATCAATGGTGGCGATGATATTGGCGTCGGCGCTGCGGCGGATCACCAGCAAAATCGCCGGGCGCACGCTGCCGTCGGCCAGACTGGTTTGCCCGGCGTTGCGCTGATCCTGCACGCCATCGGTGACAGTGGCGACATCGCTCAGGCGCACGGTGTTGCCGTTGCTGACGTGGATCACCAGCGGCGCGTACTCTTTGGCGGTTTTCAGCGCGTCGTTGGTGCGGATTTGCCAGTGCGAGTTGCCATCTTCCAGCGCGCCCTGCGGCTTGCGCACGTTGGCGGCGGCAATGGTTTGGCGCACCGCGTCAAGGGAGACGCCCTGATTAAACAGGGCTTGCGGGTTGAGGTCGACCCTCACCGCCGGTAAAGAACTGCCGCCGACCGTCACGTCGCCCACGCCGTCCATCTGCGAAATGGTCTGCGCCAGCTGGGTGGAGGCGTAGTCGTAAAGCTGGCCCTGACTGTAGGTGTCGGAGGTCAGGGTGATTATCATGATCGGCGCGTCGGACGGATTGGCTTTGCGATAGGTCGGGCGGCTCGGCATGCCCGAAGGCAGCAGGCTTTGCGCGGCATTAATCGCCGCCTGCACGTCGCGCGCCGCGCCGTTGATGTCGCGGTCAAAGTCGAATTCAAGCGTGATGCGGGTGCTGCCGAGCGTGCTGGTGGAGGTCATTTCATTCACCCCAGCAATGGTGCCCAAGGTGCTCTCCAGCGGCGTAGCCACCGAGGCGGCCATGGTTTCTGGGTCAGCCCCCGGCAGTGACGCGGTGACCGAAATCACCGGATAATCCACCTGCGGCAGCGGCGCGACCGGTAGCAGGCGGAAACCCAAAATCCCCGCCAGCAGAATCGCCAGCGTCAGCAGGGTAGTGGCCACCGGGCGATGGATGAACAGCGCGAAAACCTTCATCCGTCAGTCCGTGGGTGGCTGGCGCGAGGGCGAACGCGGCGCGCCAGTTTATCAAACAGCAGGTAAATCACCGGCGTGGTGAACAGGGTCAGCACTTGGCTGACAATTAGCCCGCCGACCATACAGATCCCCAGCGGACGGCGCAGTTCGGCACCCACGCCGGTGCTGAGCATCAGCGGCAGCGCGCCGAGCAGCGCCGCCAGCGTGGTCATTAAAATCGGCCTAAAGCGCAGCAGGCAGGCTTGGTAAATTGCTTCATAAGGCGTCATGCCCTGATCGCGCTCGGCGGCCAGCGCGAAGTCGATCATCATGATGGCGTTCTTCTTCACGATACCAATCAGCAAAATAATGCCGATAATGGCAATCACGTCCAGCTCGCTGCCCGCCAGCATCAGGGCCAGTAGCGCCCCGACACCCGCCGTTGGCAGAGTAGAAAGAATGGTCACCGGATGAATAAAGCTCTCATAAAGCACGCCGAGCACGATGTACATCGCCACCACCGCCGCCAAAATCAGCCACAGCGTGCTGCCGAGCGCGGCTTCAAACGCCAGCGTCGCCCCTTGGAACTGCACACTGATGTCCGCTGGCATCGCCAGATTCTGCTGGGTCTGTTTAATCGCCTCAACTGCCTCGCCGAGGGAGTAGCCCGGCGCGACGTTAAACGACACGCTGGCCGACAGGAACTGGTCGAGGTGATTGACCGACAGCGCGGTTTTACGCTGCTCGAACTGGGCGATGGCGCTGAGCGGAATGCTGTTGCCGTTGCTGCCGTTCAGGCGAATATCCTGCAACGCGCTGAAGCCCGGCGTTTGCGCCGTGTCATGCACCAAAACCACGCGGTACTGATTGGCTTGGGTATAAATAGTGGAAATCAGCCGCTGGCCGAAGGCGTTATACAGCGCGTTATCGACGTCGGTCAGGCTGATGCCCAACCGGCTGGCGCTGTCGCGATCCACCTTGATATAGGCTTCCAGCCCCTGATCCTGCCAGTCGCTGCTGACATCCTGAAGCTGCGGCAGGGTGCGTAATTGATCCAACAGCTGCGGCACCCAGCGGCCGAGCGAGTCCGTGGTCAGGGTTTGCAAGGTGAACTGGTACTGCGTGCGGGCGACTTGGGTGTCGATGGTCAAATCCTGCACCGGCTGGAGATAAAGATCGACCCCTGGCACCTTGGCAACCTCGTCGCGAAGGCGCGGGATAATGGCATCAACCCGATCGCTGCGATCGCTCAACGGCTTCAAGGCTATCTGCAAGCGGCCGGTATTCAGCGTCGGGTTCGCGCCGTCCACGCCAATAAACGAGGTCAGGCTTTCGACATCCGGGTCTTGCAGCAAAATCGCCGCTACCTGCTGCTGGCGCTCGGCCATATTGCTAAAGGAAACCGACTGCGGCGCGACTAAGGTACCCTGAATCAGGCCGTTATCCTGCACCGGGAAGAAGCCTTTAGGGATGAGTAAATAGAGCAGGGCGGTGAGCGCCAGCGTGCCCAGCGCCACGCCGAGGGTCAGCCACTGGTGGCGCAGCACCACCGTTAGCCCACGACCGTAAGTGGCAATCACTCGGTCGAACATGCGTTCGGAAGCGCGCGAGAAACGGTTCTGTTTGCGCAGCGATTCGTGGCTGAGCATGCGGGCGCACATCATCGGGGTCAGGGTCAGCGACACCACGGCGGAGATCAGGATGGCTATCGCCAGCGTGACGGCGAACTCGCGGAACAAGCGCCCGACGATATCTCCCATAAACAGCAGCGGGATCAGCACCGCAATTAGCGAGAAGGTCAGGGAGATGATGGTGAAGCCGATTTCCCCGGCCCCCTTCAGCGCGGCATTGAGCGGCGTTTCGCCCTTTTCGATGTAGCGCGAAATGTTTTCGATCACCACGATGGCGTCATCCACCACAAAGCCGGTGGCGATGGTCAGGGCCATCAAAGTCAGGTTATTGACTGAAAAACCAAGGAAATACATCGCGGCGAAGGTGCCAATCAGCGACAGCGGCACCGCGACGCTGGGGATAAGCGTCGCCGCCATATTGCGTAAAAACAGGTACATCACCATCACCACCAGCGCGACGGAGAGCAGCAGTTCGAACTGCACGTCGCTCACCGAGTGGCGAATGGTCACGGTGCGGTCGGTGACCAGCTCGACCTTAACCGATTTCGGCAAATTCTCTTGAAGCGTCGGCAGAATGTTGCGAATGCTGTCCGCCGTGGTGATCACGTTAGCCCCCGGCTGGCGCTGAATATTGAGCACGATGGCGGGTTTTTTATCCGCCCAAGCCGCCAGTTTGTCGTTTTGCGCCCCTTGTTCAATCTCTGCGATGTCCTGCAATCTGACCGGCGCGCCGTTTTGGTAGCTGACCACCAGCGCGCGGTAGTCGGCGGCGCTTTTCATCTGATCATTGGCTGATAGCGTGACCGAGCGCTCCGGCCCGTCGAAGCTGCCTTTGGCCGAATTGACATTGGCCGCCGCAATTGCCGTGCGCACCTCTTCGCTGGTTAAACCCAGCGCCGCCATGGCGGGCGCGTTGAGCTTGACCCGCACCGCCGGGCGCTGGCCGCCGGAGATGCTCACCCGGCCGACGCCGCTGACCTGTGCCAGCTTTTGCAGCACGCGGGTTTCCACTAAGTCTTCCACCGCCGTCATCGCCATCGCGCTGGAGGTCACCGCCAGCGTCATGATGGGCGGGTCAGCCGGGTTAACTTTGCTGTAGACCGGCGGGTTCGGCAGGTCGGTCGGCAGTAGGTTGGTCGCGGAGTTGATGGCGGCCTGCACCTCCTGCTCGGCGACGTCCAGCGACAGGTCGAGGCCAAACTGCAAGGTAATGACCGACGCGCCGCCGGAGCTTTGCGACTGCATCTGTTTCAGGCCGGACATCTGCCCAAACTGGCGCTCCAGCGGGGCGGTAATGGCGGAGGTGGTGACGTCAGGGCTGGCACCGGGATAGAGCGTAACCACCTGAATAGTCGGGTAATCTACCTCCGGCAGTGCGGCGACCGGCAGGGCGCGGTAGCCAATAATGCCCGCCAACAGAATGGCGATCATCAGCAGCGTGGTGGCAACCGGGCGGAGGATAAACAGGCGGGAAGGCCCGCCCTGTGGTCTGTCTGGCATCACCTGCATCAGGAAGAGGACCTCTGGCGATGGTGTTTGCCCGCGTGTTTCTCAGCGTTTTTCTCCGCCTCGGCGGCCTGCGCGGCGGTTTGCGGCGCAATCACCTCCACCGTCGCACCTTCTGTCAGGCGGTCAATGCCGTCCGTGACCACGTTTTCCCCGGCACTCAGTCCGCCGGTTATCACGGTTTGTTGGCTGTCTTGGGTGCCGGTGGTGACAATGTGTTTGCTGACTTTCTTATCACCGTCCACCACCCATACGAAGTGACCTTCGTTGCCCATCTGCACGGCGGCGGTTGGCACCACCACGGCGTTTTGCAAGGTGCCGATTTTCAGCCGCGCATTGACGAATTGATTAGGAAACAGCGCGTTATCCTGATTATCAAACCGCGCTTTCAGCTTGATGGTGCCGGTGGTCGGGTCGATTTGGTTATCCAGCGTCAGCAGTTGTCCCTGCGTGAGCTGGTGCTGATTGGTTCTGTCCCAGGCTTCCACCACCAGCGGTTGTCCGGCGCGCTGCGCTTCAACAATGGTGCTGATGTTGGCTTCCGGCAGGGTGAAAACGGCGTCAATCGGCTGAGTTTGGGTGAGGATGACAATACCCGTGGTGTCGCCGCTGGAGATGATATTGCCGATATCCACCTGCTTAAGGCCGACGCGGCCATTAATTGGCGAGGTGATTTTGCTGTAAGTCAGCTGTAGCTTGGCGCTGTCCACCGCGCCTTTATCCACGGCCACCGCGCCTTCGCTCTGGCGCACCAGCGACTGCTGGGTGTCCAGCTCTTGGCGCGAAACCAGATTGGTTTTCACCAGTTGCTGATAGCGAGCTAAATCACGACGGGCGTTGTCCAGCGTGGCCTGATCTTTGTCGAGCTGGCCCTGCGCCTGCGTTAATTGAACCTGAAACGGTCGCGGGTCGATTTCCGCCAGCAGGTCACCGGCTTTCACCTGTTGCCCCTCGGTAAAGTGCAGCGCCATCAGTTGACCGTCCACCCGGCTGCGCACCGTCACGGTGTTCGACGCCGCCACCGTGCCAAGCCCGCTGAGGTATTGTGGCACCGATTTCTCAACCGCCAGCGCCGCCTGCACCGGCGGCATCGGCATATTACGGCGGCCCCCGCCCGAGCCTGCCCCGCGTTTTTGCTGAGTCGCGCCCGGCGCGTTGGCCGTTGGGGCAGAAGATTTATTGGCGTAGAAATACCAAGCGGCCAGCGCGGCAATGACCAATACCAGCAAAGTAATAAACAGTCTCAGAGGGCTTTTTCGCACAGTATTGGTCTTCTCTTGGTAGATAAATCTTATTAATTAAAGGGTAGCAATGATTCACGCCAGTCTGCGGTCGTTTTTCGATTCTTTTACGGCTTATATTGTAGCCAGCGGAAGGCAATGAAAAATGGAGGAAATAAGGAGAGATTTTCATAATTTGTGTAAATAAAGCCTTATCCGGACTGACTTTTTTGCAACGAATGCTACTGTTATTGTTCACCTTAAAATAGTTAATAAGCGAAGCATTATTCACGTCAGAAAAAAGGGAAACGTTATGAGTAAAAGAGAATTAGGTCGCTCAGGAATTCAGGTGCCGGTGCTCACTTTTGGTGGCAACATATTTGGCTGGACGGCGGACGAATCGACATCTTTTAGCCTTCTCGACGCCTTACTTGACCATAAGCTTAATTTTATCGATACCGCGGATGTTTATTCCAGCTGGGTTGAAGGCAATAGCGGCGGCGAATCTGAAACTATTATCGGCAAATGGCTGAAAAAAACTGGCAAGCGCGACCAGATTATTTTGGCGACCAAAGTCGGCAAGCCGATGGGTGAGGGCAAAGTGGGGTTGTCGCCTCGCTACATCAAACAGGCAGTTGAAGCCTCTTTGAAGCGCCTGCAAACCGACCATATCGACCTTTATCAGTCACACGATGACGACGCCGACACGCCATTGGCCGAGTCGCTGTCGGCCTTCGACGCCTTGATTAAAGAAGGTAAAGTGCGCGCCATTGGTGCCTCGAACTACAGCGCGCCGCGCCTTGCTGAAGCGTTAAAAGTGAGTAAAGAGAACGGCTTAGCGCGCTATGAAACCCTGCAACCGCTCTACAACCCGTATGACCGTAAAGTCTATGAAGAAGCGCTAGAGAAAGTGGTGACGGACAATGGCTTGGGCGTGATCAACTTCTACGGCCTTGCCGCCGGCTTCCTCACCGGGAAGTACCGCACCAAGGCCGATGCCAGTAAAAGTAAGCGCGGCGAGTCGGTAATTGAGCGCTACCTGAATGAGCGCGGGCTGAAGGTATTGGCCGCCTTGGACAGTGTGGCGAAGAAGCACGGCGCTAAGCCGGGGCAGGTGGCGCTGGCGTGGCAGATTGCTCGCCCAAGCATCACTTCGCCAATAGTCAGCGCCACCACCCTCGAGCAGTTGGATGAGCTGGCCAAAGCCGCCACCTTGAAACTGGATGACGCGGATATCGCGTTGATCAATGAAGGCAGCCGCTGGGAGTAAGCCAGTTTGCCAGAAACAAAAAACCGCCCGAGGGCGGTTTTTTATTGCGGCTAACGCTTAGCGGAACAGCGTTTGTGCCCAGCGCGCCAAACCGGCAGTGACCGAGCCAAAGTCATTGCCACCGACCAGTGGAATGCCCGGTAGCTGTGCTTGCAACGCGGCGCGCAGCAGCGGCGAACGGGCGCTGCCGCCAGTCAGGTAGATAACGTCCGGCTTGATGTCGCTGGTGGAGAGCGCCAGATTTACCTGCTCCTGAATGCGCTCCAGCGGCTGGGCGATAGCCTCGCTCAACTGCTGCTGGCTGATGCTTTCGGCCAGACCGGCTTCGATAAATTCTAGCCCAGCGATCACGCTCTCACGCTCAGACAGCGCAATTTTGCTCTCTTCTGCGGCACGGACCAGTCGGTAGCTCAGGCGCTGCTGGTGGACTTTCAGCAGGCGCTTCACTTGGTCAGGCTGCGCGGCGTCGCGAATCAAATCGCGCAGCATGCGGCCATTGGCGACGCTGTAGAAATCAGCCTGCGCTGGCACGTCATTGGTCGCCACAGCGTTCCAATAAGGCAGCGCGGGAATGGCGATCCCCTTGGTCATTTCAGTGCCCATGCCCAGTTGTGGAGTCAACTGCTTGAAGGCGGTCATGATGTCGAGGTCGTTACCGCCAACGCGGCAGCCGCTGTGCCCCAGCAGGCTCTGCTGGCGCTCGGCTTTATCACGCCATTGCGGGCCCATCAGTAGCACCGAGCAGTCGGTAGTACCACCGCCGATATCCACCACCAGCACGGTTTTCTCTTCCGTCAGCGTGGCTTCAAAATCCAGCCCCGCCGCGACAGGTTCGAACTGGAACGCGATATCGCGGAAGCCCGCACGCTCGGCAGCGCGCTGCAAAATGCCCTGCGCCTGACGGTTTGCCTCTTCGCCACCCATCCCTTGGAAGTTGATTGGGCGACCAATCACCGTCTGCTCGATGCTCTGCTGCAAAGAACTTTCAGCCTGACGCTTGATGTGGAACATCATGGCGCAAACCAAGTCTTCAAACAGGGCAATCTGCTGCGGTTTCAAGCCATTAGCGCCCAAGAAGGATTTTGGCGAGCGCACGAAATAGACTTCTTCCGGGTCTTCCATATAAGTAGAAAGCGCGTGCAAGCCAAAGTTAACGCTGTTGGCATTGACCGGAATATCTTCTTCTCGGTTAAAACTGATACTGCGGCGCAGCAGAGCTAAATTCTCATCGCTGCCCGTAGGAACCTGCCCGTGGCGGTTCAGCCATTCGCTGACCGCTTCACGCGTAGGCGCACACAGCATGGAGGGTAAATAAGGATCGTTGTTTTCCAACGCCAATAAGTGGGCGTCATTGTCGCGCATCACTGCTACCGAGCAATTCGCTGTGCCGTAGTCAAATCCAATAAACATCACGGTTCCCCATGCCAAAGAAGGGGGGGGACTTTATGTGGTTTTGGTTTTAATTTCAAATTTAAGTGTGGGGTGGGAGCCTACGGCCTCAGAAGCTTTAAATTCAACTTCAAAACCGTGCGCTGAAACCTTGCGTTGGCACGTAAGGTCAAAACCGTGCGCTGCCGCCATACCGGCAAAACCTTGCGTTGCCACGCAAACTGGCCCAGAAGGCGCGTAAGCGCGCGCCCTCTGGACTCCCGCGCTTTTAATTGCTGGAAGATCGAGGCTGCGCAGGGTTGGAATGGACGTGTTTCAGCAACCTTGATGATCGTCGCGAAGTGCCGCCGCTTAGGCGGTTCCCTCAGTTCGGGTTTCGAGCCATAGGTCTCGAACCACTCCCTCGGCGTCACTTCTGAACGCGACCTACAGGCATTTACACCGAACCGTTTCAGTGGATTGCTGTTCTGCTCCTCCCCCTGGAAAGGGGGAGGCTGGGAGGGGGTATTACAGAAAAATCAGTGTCTTATGTGATAAATACCCCACCTAAATAGAGGAGGGAGCAAGACAAACCCCACTGAAACGGCACGGTTGAAATGCCAGTAAGTCGCGTTCAGAAGTGACGCCGAGCAAGAGGTGGAAAACCGCGTGGCTTTTACGCGGGTTGGAATCCCGCAGCGAGGGAACCACCTAAGCGGCGGCACTTCGCGACGATCATCAAGGTTGCTGAAACATGTCCATCCCGACCCTGCGCAGCCTCGATCTCACAACAAAAAAACGCAGGGTTCCAAGGGAGGCGCGTTTACGCCTCCCTTGGTCGGTGTGGGCCGACGCCCACGACCTTGAAGTTGAATTTGAATTTAAAAAGCCAGTCAGCGTGGCAACGCCCCCATTTCCTGTTACCTTTATTTTCCAAAAATAAATAGGCCCGCCCCCGTGACTAAACCCCGCTACCTCCCTTATACGCCGCCTTATGACTGGGGCTGGATGAATTCCTTCCTTGGCGCTCGCGCTTTAGCGGGCGTTGAGCAGATGGTGGATGGCTTCTACCAGCGCACGCTGGTGGTGGAATCTGAAACCGGGGCTATTGCGGGGTGGTTGCGATTACGGCCACTGCCGGAAAGAAACTGCGTGGAGCTGAGCCTCTCGCCGTCGCTTGAACCCGTGGCTGAGCGTGTTGAGCGGCAGGTTAGCCTGCTGCTGGATTTAGACGCAGATCCACACCTGATTGCTGCTGGGCTGGGGGAGCTGGCGCAAAACAACGTTGGGCTGCGGCTGCCGGGGTGTATCAATCGGTTTGAACTCACGGTGCGGGCGATCCTCGGCCAACTGGTGAGTGTCAAAATGGCGGCGACGCTGGCGACGCGGCTGACGCAGAACTGGGGGGAAGTTATCGACACGCCTTTTGCCGGATTAACCCACCTGTTCCCGACGCCGGAACGAATTGCTCAACTGAGCGTGGATGACCTGCGTGGTATTGGCGTGCAGGCCAAACGGGCAGCCTGTTTGATTGGGGTGGCAAAGGCGGTGGAAGAGGGCAGCCTGCCGCTGAACAACATGCAGGATGTAACGCAGGGCGTGAAACAGCTGCTGGCGATGCCGGGAATTGGCGGCTGGACCGCCAGCTATATCGCCATGCGGGCGTGGTCCGCGCCTGACGTGTTCCTCGGCGGCGACTACCTGATTAAACAGCGTTTCCCCAATATGACGCCGGGCAAAATCGCTCGTTACGCCCAGCGTTGGCAGCCTTGGCGCACCTACGCCACCTTGCACCTGTGGGCCAATAATGACTTTATCCCTGAGGAAGAAGCGCAGGGGTAATTCGCTTTTAGTGAATGCCGAAATAGCCGGTGTTGAGCAGGGTATTGAGTGAAGTCAGCGGCGCGATGGTGTCGCCCTCCACCAAATCGATACCAATGCTGGTCAGTTTTTCCAAGGTTTCATTTAAATCTGCCGGGCCAGCCAGCGTCTGCGCTGCCAGCCGATGGGTATTGCCGTGCAGGATGGTGACCAGCACTTCATCCATCTGGTTGTAGTGCAACTGGCTCATAAAGGTCGGATCAATCTGCACGTAATCCACGCTTCCTTCTGGCAAGGCGTTAAATTCATTCAGATTCTTACCAATGTTGCGCAGCACGATTTTACAGCCGCGCTGCTTCAACTCGGCAATGTACTGCCGCAGATGCGGGTGCTTGAGCAACACCTCGGGTTCGATCATCAGGTTCACCGAGCCCATTGGCATCAGCGTGTTATCCAACAGGCGAGTTAACTCGTGGCGCAAACTCTCTTGCAGCAGGCTCTCCGTGGCGAGCGGGATAGCCACGCAAATTCCCTTATTGTTGATGCCCCTAGCATGAACCTCCAGCACCTGACGCAGCATCCAGCGGTCGATTTCCGGCATCATGTCGTAGAAACGTGCGGCTTCTATCAGCAGCTCGGCGTGCTGAATGCCATTCACCGGCTGCACGAATTGCAGCGAAAGCTGATAGAAACAGACGGAAAGCGGCGTTTTCGGCGGTGACGCGGCGCGGCAGTTGAGCGACAGCTGATCTTCATTCAGCACGCGGCGGATATCTTCGGGGCGGAAAATCGCCGCGTGTGAGGCCAGCAGGCGCTTTTGCTGCTCTTCATAGGCGAACACCTGACCACGGCCGCGGTTCTTGGCGGTGTAGCAGGCGACGTCGGCCTGCGCCATATATTCACTGCTGCTGAGCGAGGCGTCCGTGATGCGCGTGATGCCTGCGCTGGCGCCAATGCGGTAAATTTGGTTTTCCCACATAAACTGGAATTCATTGATTTTGTTCACTAATGACTGAACAACCTGCAAACCCTGCTCGTGCGGGCAGTCTAGCAATAGCAGCGCAAACTCATCGCCACCGAGACGCGCCAGCCGATCGCTATTGCGAATATGATCCTGCATCAGCTGGCTTAATTGGCGCAGCAATTCGTCGCCCGCCGCGTGCCCGGCAGTGTCATTGACCGCCTTGAAATGGTCGAGATCGATAAAGGCCAGACTGTGCTGCTGTTGCTGCTCGGCGGTCAGTGTTAGCGCGCTTTTCAGGCTCTCTTCAAAGCAGCCGCGATTGGCTAAATCCGTCAGCAAATCGTGGGACGCGCTGTAGCTAAGCTGGCGCATCAGTTCACGGGACTTACTCACGTCCTGCAGCACCAGCACCAAACCAATAGGCTCGGCGTTGAGCTTACGCATCGGCGATATCGCCAGTTGCACGTCGAACTGGCCGGTGTGATAGCCGTGCAAAATCAGCGATTGCTCGAGAGAGGTGTGCAGATACTGGCTGCTGTACATCGCCATCAGGTCATTGATCAGTTCACCGTCCGGGCCAATGGTCAGATGCACCACATCACTCACCGGCTTGCCCTGCGCCTTGGCTTGGCTCCAGCCGGTCATCTTCTCGGCCACCGGGTTCATAAAGGTGATGTTCATCTGCTGATCGGTGGAGATCACCGCGTCATTGATGGCATTCAGCGTGATGTGCAGTAACTCTTTCTCTTCGTGCAGGGCTTCACTCAGCCGTTTATTGGTGATTTCGGTGTGTTTTAGCTCGTTGATATCTTCAATCTGGGCGATGAGATAGACCGGGTTTTGCTCGTCATCGCGCACCAGTGAAACCGCCAGTAGTGCCCAGACGATTTCGCCATCACGGCGCAGATAGCGTTTTTCCATCTGGTAGTTTTGAATCTCGCCATCGAGCAATTTCTGTAGCAGCGTCAGGTCTTTGCCCAAATCCTCGGCATAGGTTATCTCCTGAAATGTCAGGGTTTTTAGGTAGTCGGCTTCATAACCCAGCAGGTTACACAGGGCCTTGTTGACCTGAAGCCATTTGCCCTGTGGCGACACCAGCGCCATGCCGATGGCGGAATATTCCATCGCATTGCGAAAACGGTTTTCGCTCTGAGTGATGTGTGACTTCTCGACCCGCAGGGCGTGCATCGCCATCGCCATGGCATTGGCGGGGAGCAAAATCAGCAGCAGCGGGGTGAAAAGCAGGCCCGGTGGCACCACGGTGATGTGCGGGACGATGTCGATAACGCCGGTGGTTTGCAGCAGCGCAATCATCAGGGTCAGGCTGAGGAAAATGAAAAATGCCTCAACGCGCGGCAGGCGAATCGCCGCCCACAGCAGGGGAATAGTGATAAAAGCGAAAGGATAAGGCAGCCATTTGAGCGCCAGAAACGCCGCCACCATATTGATGATTAAGGTCGCCATCAGCTCGAGTAGGCGGCTTGAGTGCTGGAAAAGCTGCTGCAAATAGCCTTTCTGGTAAATCAAACCCAGCGGCGTCAGGGCCAAAATAGCCACGGCCTCGGACATAAACCAAGTAGCAAATCGCTGTTCAGACGCCTGCGGTGCCTGCGTGTGCTGGATAAACAGCGTCATGATAATTGCGCTAAGCAGCGGGCTGAACACCACGGCGACCAGCAGGAACTTCGCCCAGTTCACTAAACCTGAGAGCGGATCCTTGGTGGGCAGGAAGCGCCGCAGCAGTAAGGCGCAGACGCCCGCTTCGAACAGGTTGATAAACAGGTAGGGTAGATATCTCGTTGACCACGAGTGAACCATAAAGTGTGAGGCGGCAATGCCTATGCCAGCGGCGCAAAACAGCGGCAGCCAGTCGCGATAGCGGTGGTGGAATAAAACCGGGATCAATAGGGCGGTAGGCAGCCAGACCGACGCCAAGCTCGAGGATTGCTGAATAACCTTCATGCAGGCGAGCGCCAGCAGGCAAATGCTCACGGCCAGCACCAACAGGGTTTTCCAACTGATGGGTGATTGTGAGTCCAGACGGGATATGTTCTTTTCCACGGTAAAACCCTTTCTAATAACCCGTCCGGCCACGAACGATAATCTTGGTGAATTCTACATCAGTAATGAATTGATAACGAATCTTGCGTGAGAAGAAGAAAAGGTTTTTATGGCTTTAATCAGTCACTCATCCCGCTTGTGACTTAATCAGGGAGAAACTTAGGCTGCGCCTTGGGTTTAAGGCGCAGCTTAGGAGAAGTTAAAGCAGGAAAATGGTCGCTAAACCGAGGAAGATGAAGAAGCCGCCGGTGTCGGTGATCGCCGTGATCATCACGCTGGCACCCACTGCCGGGTCGCGGCCGAGACGCACCATGGTTAAAGGAATAATCACCCCCATGCTGGCGGCCACTAGTAGATTGAGCACCATCGCCAGCGTCATGACCGCGCCCATCTCCCAGTCGCCATACAGCAGCCAGGTGACGATGCCCATCAGGCCACCCCACACCAATCCGTTGATTAAAGCGACACCCAGCTCCCTGAATATCAGAAACTTAAGGTTGCCGAGCTGCACCTGATGCAGCGCCAGAGCGCGCACAATCATGGTAATGGTCTGGTTACCCGTATTACCGCCGATACCCGCCACGATGGGCATCAGCGCCGCCAATGCCACCAGTTGCGAGATGGTGCCTTCAAACAGGCCAATCACTCGCGAAGCCACAAAGGCAGTACAAAGATTGATTGCCAGCCACGCCCAGCGATTTCTCACCGCTTTGCCCACTGGCGAGAACACATCCTCTTCCGGGCTTAAGCCACCCATACGGCGCAGATTGGTGTCAGTGTCGTTATTGACGAAGTCGACAATCTCTTCGACCGTCAGGCGGCCCATCAATTTGCCTTTTTTGTCGATAACCGGCGCAGTGATCAAGTCATATCGTTCGAAGGCGCTGGCCGCGTCTTCGGCTTTGTCTTCGGGTTCGAAGCAGGTTGGGTCGTCATTCATCACCTGAAAAACTTGGCGATGCGGCGAGTTAAGTAAAATGGTGGTGAGCGGCAATTCGCCCAATAACATGTTGTTGCGGTCAGTGACGAACAGCTTGTCACTGGCTTCGGGAATGTCTTTGCGGTAGCGCAAGTAGCGCTGCACGGTACCCAGCGTGACGTCCGGGCGCACGGACAGCAGCTCGAAATCCATGATTCGCCCGACCGTGTCCTTGCCGAACTTGACCACTTCGCGCACTTTTTCGCGCTGGCGCGGGTCCAGCGAGGTCAGTACGCGGCCCATCAGGTCACGCGGCAGGTATTCGGCTAGATAGACCTGATCATCCACGTCCAGCAGCGACATGGTTTTCAGCAGGTCTTTGTCACTCATCTCCTCAATCAGGCTGTCCCAGACGGTTTCCGAGACTTCAACCAAGGCTTTACCGCGATCTGCCGGGTCAACCAAGCGCCACAGCGCCAGACGTTCGCGCTCGGGCAGGGCTTCTAAAATATCCGCAAGGTCAGCGGCGTGTAGCCCGTCAATCAGATTGCTCAGCTCGGCAGTCTGGTCCATCAACAGGGACTGCGTGGCGGGGTCGATATCTTTGGATTCGCCGAGAATGCTGTCGGCAAGGTCGTCGCTGTCTAGCAGCAGGTTGAGGATGCGGGTACGTGTTTCCGCCAGCTTTTGTACGTGATAGCGATGCTTATTGGCAGACATGCTGCGTCCTTATCCTTTGAATTCCAAAACTAAAAATCAGGGGGCCGGCGTCGTCGATTGTTCTACCTGGGTCTGCTTTTGAGTTTGATGATGTGACCAGGCACCGACGGCGGAGTAAACCAAACGTCCGAATAAAATAATGAAGCTGATCGCTAATACGATCTTAGTCATCTTGATGTTGGCTTTTTTAGACATAGTAAATTCAGCTTATTAAACCGTAGCTCCATCAGGGTGAAATAATGATTTAAAACAGATTCATTCGCCCAATCAATATAGCACATCGACTAATACAGTCAGAAAAAAGCCTGATTTTGTAGGAGGTGTCTGTCAGTATATTCAGAATTGTCTTGGCGATTTTCGGCTGGCTAAAATTTTGAATAAGAATCGCTTAACGGGATTTGTAGCTACATGAAATTTAAGGGGTAATTATTCACTCTTAAGTGAATTTATTATGGGCGGTTTTTGCGGAAATTATCAAACTCTCGGTTTATTGATCCTCATCAAATGGTTTAATATGGGGCAACTTAAAATTCGTGCTTATATGTCATTGCTGCGAAATCCGCTTTTTATCACTTTTTGCAGCCACTCAAGATGACATTTTCTTAAACCCGTTGTCTTTTTGCCGTTGTTGACCGTTCATCTGGCCTCTCAATGATTCCGGCACGCAACTCTGTAGCACGCATGCGGAAAAACATGACATATCCTATGAGTAAATTGTTATCTTGGCGTGAGTTAAGCCGCCATTGGTGGGGCATCCCCCTGCTGTGCGCGCTGGTGTTCATCAACCTTGCGTCCTACTTCTCGCCGATCATCTTCTTGCCGGAAGGCCGTACTTATTTGATGTACATGCCGCTGGCGGTGTGTGCTGCGTTATTGATGGTGTTTGACTGGCGTGCCTTGCCGGGCATCGCGATAGCCATGTTTGTTCGCTATGACATGCGAATTGGCGCTGAAATGGCGTCGCTACTGACGCTAATCTCGCTGTTTTGCCTGAGCGTCTCTTGGGCCGGTTATCGCTGGCAGGCGGGCAAACGCTGGTCTGCATCCTTCGGGCTGCTGCGCCTGCCGCTGCCGCGCGTCTTCTGGCTGGTTATCTTCCTCTCATGCCTCTACATCTTTATTTTGCAGATTGTGGTGGAGTTGGGGCTGCTGCCGGGCTATCTGGGCATGGTCACCCGCGAGTTTATGACTCTGCGAACGCTTATCAACCTGCAGGCGATGATGCTGGGCATCTTGCTGAGCGGGCATCTGTGGTATCTGATTTTCCGCGTCATGCGCAAACCTCGCTACCTGCGCGTGCTGCGCCAAACTATGCGCAACCAGCGCGCGCCGGGGGTGAAACCTGCCGAGCTGATGCTGTGGTTTGGGTTGCTGATCACTATGGTGATTTTACTGAGCCTTGAGGGCATCAGTGAGCCGATCGCCAAGATTTTGCTGAGTGATTACACCTTAACCCTGCTGCTGCCGGTGCTGCTGTTTGGCGCGATGCGCTACGGCTACCACTTCATCACGCTGGTCTGGACCGTCGCGCTGATCGTGCTGTTTAGCAATTATCAGGGCTTCATCAACGTTAATGACTTTGTGCATAATTTGGTGTTTGTTTCGGCTCTGATGCTGGTGTTCACCATCTGTCTGCTGCTGATGGCTTCTATCTCCTCTTTGCAGCGCCGCCTGATGAAAAAGACCCGTTCAGCCGCGCTGCTGGACCCGGTTTTTGGCTTGCCGAATCTGCGCGCCTTTAATCGCGACTTATCCCGCTATCCGCGCTCTTTGCTGTGTTTTATCCGCGTGTCGGAAATGGATGTGCTCAGCCGCAACTACGGCATGCAACTGCGCATTCAGTTCAAACAGCAGTTGGCGACGGGCCTGCGTCCTTTCCTGCAAGAGGGGGAGAGGGTGTATCACCTGCCGGGCTATGATCTGGTGCTGCGCCTCAATTGCGATGAAACGCTGGAGAAGCTCGACCGCCTACAGAACTACGTCGATGATTTCCGTTTGATTTGGAACGGCTTGCCGCTGCATCCGAATATCGGGCTGTCCTACTGCACCGTTTACCCGCCGGTTGAGCATCTGCACATGCTGCTGGGGGAACTGAGTGGGATCGCCGAGGTGTCGCTGACCACCGGTAAGCCGGAGTCGAATAAAAGTGACCACAGTCAGGTGCAGAAAGAGATTAAATCCAAAGTGGCGATGCTGCATAAAATCCAGCGCGCGCTGGATGAAGATCGCTTCGTGCTGATGGCGCAGCCCATCGCCGGTATTCGTGGCGACAGCTACCACGAAATCCTGCTGCGCATGCAGGATGACGAGGGCGGCCTGATGTCGCCGGACAAATTCCTGCCGGTGGTGCATGAGTTTGGTTTGGCTTACCAGCTGGACATCTGGGTGCTGAAACACACTTTAATGTTTATCAACGATAACCGTGAGAAGCTGCCGAGCGTGCGCTTCGCGGTGAACTTCTCGCCGTCGACCTTCTGCCGCCCATCGTTTAGCAGCCAGTTTAAGGCGCTGATGGCGCAATATCAGGTCGAGCCGTTCCAAATCGTGCTGGAGGTGACGGAATCTCACTTGCTGCATAATGTGAAATACGCCGATTTCTCCATGCGTGACCTTCGCCACTACGGTTGTCGCATCGCGATTGATGATTTCGGCACGGGCTATGCCAGCTACGACCGGCTGAAGTTTATTCAGGCGGATATCCTGAAGATTGACGGCAGCTTCGTGCGTAACATGATGAATGACCCGCTGGATGCCTACATCGTGCAGTCAATTTGTCAGGTTGCGCGCATGAAGCACTTGTCGATTGTTGCCGAATTTGTGGAAACCGAAGAGCAGCGCGAAGCACTGCGGGCACAGGGCGTGGACTATATGCAGGGGTATTTGATTGGTATGCCGGAGCCGCTAAGTCAGTTGGTGCAGGAGCCGGTAATAGGCTAAATGCTGTAGCGCGATCCTCTCTTTACAGCAGGAGAGGATCGCGGTTTAAGCAACGCTGGCGTTATTTAGCCTCGTCTTCCGGCTCGCCGTCCTCTTCTTCCAGAATCAGCTTCCAGCCCGTCACGTCATCCCAGTAACTCTGTTCGCGCTCAAAATCCAGCTGCACCAGATTGTTCTGCGCCAAATACCCGGCGGGGAAGCGCAGCGTCCAATGGTTGTCATCGGTCAGCAGGCGCAGCGTTTCCGGCGTGGTGGTGGATTGACGCTGATTGTTGAGCAGCGCGCCGAGGCGCAATAGCTGCACCAGCGGCAGGTAGTGCTTCTTCTTGAACAGGTTCAGGCGCGGCAGCTCTTCCAGTTTTACGGCTTTGCGGTGGAAGCGCACCAGCGTAGACAGCAGGGTTTGCTGCTCCTGATTGAAGCCCGGCAGGTTGGTGTTCTGCAAGATATAAGCCGAATGGCGATGCATGCCGCTGTGGTTAATGCTCAAGCCCACTTCATGCAGCATGGCGGCGAATTTCAGCAGGGATTCGAGTTGCGGCTGCACCAGTTTTGAGTTTTGCGCCAGCCACTGGGCATAGAGCAATTCAGTGGTTTCCAGCACGCGACGGGCCTGTTCGCGGTCAATATTGTAGTGCTCGGCCAGACTTTTGGCGGTGCGGGTGCGGATATCCTGATGGCGGAAACGGCCTTCCATCTCATACAGCACGCCTTCGCGCAGTGCGCCGTCGGACAGTCGTAACTCTTTAATTGCCAAAGCATCGAACACACCGCACAGAATAGCTAGACCCGGTACGAATACCGATTGGCGGTCTTCCGACAGTCCCGGCAGGCTCAGCGAGGAGAAGTTTTTATAATTCATCACCTCGTCGGTAAGCATTTTCAGGCGTTCAGGGGTGATCAGGCCATCTTTCTCGCCCATTTCCACCAGCACTTCATAGGTGGCTTTGATGGTGCCCGAGGCACCCAGCGCATACTGCCAGCCTTGCAGACGATACTGCCAAGCCATGGTTTCTAGCTTCTGCGCGGCGGCCAGCTGGGCGCGTTTGAAGTTCGCGCGGCTGATTTCGCCATCAGGGAAGAAGTATTGCCCGAAGCTGACGCAGCCCATGCGGCGGCTTTCCGCTAGCAGTGGTTCGAAATCTTCGCCAATTACCAGCTCGGTCGAACCGCCGCCGATATCAATCACCAGCTTGCGGCCTTTTTCAGGCTGGGTGTGCTCGACACCCATGAAAATCAGGCGCGCTTCTTCCTGCCCGGAGATGATTTCAATCGGGTAGGGGATAACTTCGGCGGCGCGCTGGAGAAACTCTTCGGCATTCACCGCCTGACGCAGCGAGTGGGTGCCGACAATGGTCACGTTCTCTTCGGGAAAGCCTTGTAAACGCTCAGCAAACAGCGCCAGACAGTCGAGGCCGCGCTGAATAGCTTCTTCGCTCAGCACGTTGTTGCTGTCCAGACCGTCCGCCAGATGTACGCGCTGCTTCAGGCGGCCCAACACCTGTAGCGCGCCATTGACGACGCGCGCTATCACCATATGGAAGCTGTTTGACCCGAGGTCGATAGCCGCAATCTCTTGCGGTTTGGCGTTTATGGTGTTGTTCAGGGGCATAATATGTGGTGCTCCAAAGTGTCAGGCTCAATCGTTTTGCTGTTTATTATGTCCAAGCTCGAAGGCTTTGAGGTAGTCGTAGATAGCCAATTGCGCGCGCACCTTACGACGATTTCCGCGTGGAACATAACGATTACTGAGATCTTTATCAATATATCTGGCTTTCACCGTGTCGCTGAACAGCAGGTCGAGGATGTCGAGCACGCGCTGTTTTAACGTCGGGTCCAGCAGGGCAACGGCCACTTCAATACGGTAGTCGATGTTGCGCGTCATCCAGTCCGCAGAGGACAGGAACACTTTGGTATCACCATTGTTTTCAAACACATAAACACGGTCATGCTCAAGGTAACGGTCAACAATACTGGTCACCTGAATGTTTTCACTGACGCCCGGCAATTGTGGTACTAGCGAGCACATGCCGCGGATCAGCAGGCGGATTTTCACCCCAACGTTGGAAGCGGCGTAGAGGCGGTCGATCAAGCCTTTATCCACCAAATTGTTGATTTTCAGCGTGATCCCGCCGTTACCGCCAGCCTGCACATTGGCAATCTCCTGATCGATCAGCTTATACAGCATGTCGCGGGAGTTTTGCGGCGATACCATCAGGTGCTCGAAGGTCACCGGACGGTACGGATTCTCAATAAAGTTAAACACCCGGCGCACTTCATTGGTGATGCGGCTGTCCGCCGTCAGCAAGGAGTAGTCGGTGTAAAGACGGGCGGTTTTCTCGTTAAAGTTGCCGGTCCCAATATGAGCATAGCGGACGATTTCATCGCCTTCCCGGCGTGAGATAAGAAATAGTTTGGCGTGGATCTTCAGGCCCGGCGCGGAGAAGATCACGTGTACGCCAGCTTCCGTCAGGCGCTTGGCCCAGTGGATGTTGGCCTCTTCGTCAAAGCGCGCCTGTAGCTCAACCACCACCGTGACTTTCTTGCCGTTATGCGCCGCGTGGATCATCGATTCAATAATGCGCGAGTCTTTCGCTACGCGGTAAATATTGATTTTGATGGAGAGCACGTTGGGGTCGAAAGAGGCCTGACGCAGCAGCTCCAGCACGTGTTCAAAGGTGTAGTACGGGTAGTAAAGCAGCACGTCTTGTTGGCGAATTGCCTCGAAGCCGTTGCGGAATTTGTCGAAGAACAGGTGACGCAGTCTTGGCAGCGGGCGGTTGACCAGATTGGCTTTGCCGACATTTGGGAAGCCGATGAAGTCTTTGAAGTTGTGGTAGCGGCCGCCGGGGATCACCGAGTCATAGTTGGAAATCCCCAGTTTGCCGCGCAGCAGCTCGACCATGTCATCAGGCATATCGCGCTGATACACAAAGCGAACCGGCTCGGCGGTCAGGCGCTGTTTCAGGCTCGAAGACATCAGTTCCAGCAGGCTCGATTCCATCTCCGTGACCAAGTCATACTCGGCGTCACGGGTCATTTTCATCGAATACGCGTTGAGCTTGTCATAATCAAAGAAGCCTTTGAAGATATCATCGAGGCAATAACGCAGGATGTTATCCAGCAAGATCATCGGCTTGCGGCGGCGCGGGGTTTCCGGCGGCAAGTTAACGAAGCGCGGCACTTTGTCTGACGGGATTTCCAGCAGCGCGTAGTGGATCTCTTCGCCGCGAATAATTTCCACCGCCAGATAGGTGTAATCGTCTTTGAGGAACTGAACCAGATTGGTGTCGTGATTGATCAGAATAGGTGTGATGAACTGGCGTAAATGCTGTTTGAAATACTGACGCAGCCAATTTTGTTGGTTTTCAGACACCTGACGCTCGTTGATCAGGAAAATCTGGTTGCGCGCCATCTCCAGCAGCAGGTCGTTGTAGAGACTGTCAAACTCTTGGTCGATGCGCAGAACCTTGGCCTGAATCTTTTTCAGCAGGTGGCGCGACGCACCAATAAAACCTTGTTCTTCGCTGATTAAAATTCGGCGTTTTAAATCGGCAAAACGGACTTTGTAGAATTCGTCCAGATTGTTGGAGTAGATGCCCAAAAAACGCATGCGTTCGATCAGAGGATTGCTTTTGTCTGCCGCTTCCTGCAATACACGTTCATTGAAGGACAGCCAGCTCAGTTCTTTTTCTATATAAAGCTTTTCCTGACCCATTTTAACTCCATTCTTTTTGGCCCAACATTCAGCGTTATCACGATGAATCACTAGGGAAAATCTCGCTATTTCCAGCTCACATCCGGCGGATGTTCGACATATCTCTAATGGAAAATATTGAGAGAGAGGGGCCTAGTGTCTACTACCAATATTGCGAAAGATTGACAGGAAAGTCCAATACAAAGCGGAGGTTAAATGAAAGGGCGAAAAGTGAGCATTAATTGCAGGAATAGGGGAGGAAAAAGCTTAGCGGTGAACAAGATATCTGTAGAAGACTGGCTTCAGAGAAGCTGCTTGTTCACCGCTAATTAAGGGCGGTTAAACCACGCCTGCGCCAATAGGATCAACGCGTTTGGATTCCACCGGCTTGGTTTTGTACTTCGCCAGGAATTGTGGTTGGAAAATGCACATACGGATGGCGCTGCGGTATTCCCCGTTGACGAAGAATTCCTGTTTCAATTCGCCTTCTACTTCAAAGCCCAACTTGTTGTAAATATGGATCGCCTTTTGGTTTTCTTTATCGACGATCAAATACAGCTTGTAGAGGTTTAGAACCGAGAAGGCGTAGTCCATTGCTAACTTAACGGCATCACCGGCAAACCCTTTGCCTTGATGCGCCGGGTCAATAATAATTTGAAACTCAGCGCGACGGTGTATGTGATTAATCTCGACTAACTCCACCAGACCTACAGGCCCGCCTTCATATTCAATGATAAAGCGGCGTTCACTCTGGTCATGAATATGTTTGTTGTAGAGGTCGGTGAGTTCGACAAAAGCTTCATAAGGCTCTTCGAACCAGTAACGCATGATGCTCGCGTTGTTATCGAGACGGTGAACGAACGCCAAATCGTCTTTTTCCAGTGGACGTAATCTGACGCGCATATTGCTAGGCATAAAATTTCCTGAAAATCCCGTGGCCCTTGCTCAAGCAATGAGGTTGGGGATTATTATTTTTTGCTCTTTTGGATGAGAGTCAGTACAGCAAAAGAGGCGAAAAACTGTAGCGACGCGCTCATTATAGCGGTCAATATGTAAACGAACGTAAACAGATATAAAACAAAAAACCGGCACGTGGCCGGTTTGTAGTTAAATCATCGCCTATGGGCAGTTTAATCTGCGGCGTAACCCTGTTCTGGTAGCGGATTACCGTCAAGGTAGGCCACGCCCTCTTTCAGCGCTAAACGACCATCCACGAACCAGCTCACCACCAGCGGATAGATGCTGTGTTCCTGCGTCTGCACGCGCTCCACCAGCTCATCTTCGCTGTCATCGCTGAATACCGGCACTTTAGCTTGCAGAATGACCGGGCCGCCGTCGAGCTGTTCAGTCACGAAGTGGACGGAAGTGCCGTGAACTTCATCTTGGTTTTCAATCGCTTGACGATGGGTATGCAGGCCGGGATATTTTGGCAGTAGGGAAGGGTGGATATTGAGCATGCGCCCAGCGAAACGCTGAACGAACTCAGCCGAAAGAATGCGCATGTAGCCCGCAAGCACGACTAAGTCAGGATTATAAGCCTCGATGGCATCGGCCAGCGCGACGTCAAACGCCGCGCGGTCAGCAAAGGATTTCACATCTAATGCATGAGCGGGAATACCGGCTGACTGCGCCCGTTCCAGCCCGAATGCCGAGGCTTTATTACTGAAGACGGCGCTGAGCGTCGCGTAAATACGTCCTTGCTGGCAGGCATCAATCAGCGCCTGGAGGTTGCTCCCTTCGCCTGATACCAGCACCACGATCCTTTTCATCTCAACACCTGTCTGTAGTCGAATTTACTTGATGATAACGCGTTCTTCGGAATCAGAGGCTTTTACGCTACCAATTTTCCAGGCTTTTTCGCCATTATCATTCAGTAAAGCCACGGCTTCATCGGCCAGTTCAGCAGGCAGAGCAACCAACATACCCACGCCACAGTTGAAGGTGCGGTACATTTCGTGACGGCTAACGTTACCGGCAGTTTGCAGCCAGTTGAACACTTCTGGCCACTGCCAGCTTGCTTCGTCAATCACCACTTGGGTGTTGTCTGGCAGCACGCGCGGGATGTTTTCCCAGAAGCCGCCGCCGGTCAGGTGAACGATGCCGTGAACTTCAACTTGCTCAATCAATTTCAGAATCGATTTCACGTAGATTTTGGTCGGTGCCAGCAGGTGATCTGCCAGAGACTTACCGGCCAAATCCGTGGTTTCTGGATTGGTTTTGCTCACTTCGAGGATTTTGCGCACCAGCGAGTAGCCGTTGGAGTGCGGGCCGCTGGCTGCCAGTGCAATAACGGCGTCGCCGTCAGCCACTTTGCTGCCATCAATAATTTCTGATTTTTCTACCACGCCCACGCAGAAGCCTGCCACGTCGTAATCTTCGCCGTGATACATGCCCGGCATTTCAGCGGTTTCGCCGCCGACTAAGGCACAACCAGACTGCTTACAGCCTTCGGCAATACCAGTGATAACGCTGGCGGCGGTGTCGACGTCCAACTTACCGGTGGCGTAATAATCGAGGAAGAACAGAGGTTCAGCACCCTGAACAATCAAATCGTTAACGCACATGGCGACCAAATCAATGCCGATAGTGTCGTGGCGTTTCAAGTCCATTGCCAGACGCAGCTTGGTGCCAACGCCGTCGGTACCCGAAACCAGCACAGGTTCACGATATTTTTGCGGTAGCGCGCACAGGGCACCAAAACCACCCAATCCGCCCATCACTTCCGGACGACGAGTCTGTTTTACTACACCTTTGATACGGTCTACTAATGCGTTACCCGCATCGATATCCACACCTGCGTCTTTATAGCTGAGAGAGGTCTTGTCGGTCACTGCGTAATCCCCAAGGCGGTTGGTAAAATAAAACGCGGCAATTCTAACAGCCAAGGCAAACGTTTGCGAGGGGCTTGTGAGGTTGAGAGTAATTCTGCTGTCTATACTGTTGATCAACATTCTATTGACCGCGATCAGGCTATTGGCAGTGGCGTTCAAAAAAAAAGGCGTTATAATCTCGCGATTTTTTTTTGCAGCACAACCACCTTAGGAGAAATAAAAATGAAGATCGTTGAGGTGAAACACCCGCTGGTGCGACATAAGCTGGGCCTGATGCGTGAGAATGACATCAGCACGAAACGTTTTCGCGAACTGGCTTCTGAGGTGGGGAGTCTGCTGACGTATGAAGCAACTTCTGATTTAGAAACTGAGAAAGTGACTATCGAAGGCTGGTGCGGCCCGGTAGAAATCGATCAGATTAAAGGCAAGAAAATCACCGTAGTACCAATCCTGCGTGCCGGCCTGGGCATGATGGAAGGCGTGCTGGAGCACGTGCCAAGCGCGCGTATCAGCGTGGTGGGTGTCTACCGTGACGAAGAAACTCTGCAACCTGTGCCTTATTTCCAGAAGCTGGTTTCTAATATTGAAGAGCGTCTGGCGCTGGTGGTTGACCCCATGCTGGCGACCGGCGGCTCAATGATTGCCACTATCGACTTGCTGAAAAAAGCCGGCTGCCAGAGCATTAAAGTGCTGGTACTGGTTGCTGCTCCAGAAGGGATTGCCGCGTTAGAGAAAGCGCACCCGGACGTTGAGCTGTACACCGCCTCCATCGACCACGGGCTAAATGAGCATGGTTACATCATGCCGGGCCTCGGCGATGCGGGCGACAAGATATTTGGTACTAAATAAGCATTCGTTACTAAGCAGCCGACTGAGAAGTCGGCTTTTTTTTGATTTTTTATCAGGGTTTTACCTTTCTATTAGGCGGCAACGCCTGAAACATGACATCTATAATCGCCAACACTTTGAGAGGATCTATTCATGACACGTCGCGTCATTGGGGTAAGTGAGCGCCCGCCGCTATTGCAGACCATTCCCCTAAGTTTCCAGCATCTGTTCGCCATGTTCGGTGCCACGGTGCTGGTGCCGATCCTGTTTAAAATTAACCCGGCCACGGTGCTGCTGTTCAACGGCATCGGCACCTTGCTGTATCTGTTTGTCTGTAAAGGCAAGATCCCCGCTTATCTGGGTTCTAGCTTTGCGTTTATTTCGCCGGTTCTTCTCTTATTGCCGATGGGCTATGAGGCGGCGCTGGGTGGGTTTATCGTCTGCGGGCTGCTGTTCTGCTTAGTGGCGCTGATTGTCAAAAAGGCCGGTATTGTCTGGATAAACGTCATGTTCCCGCCTGCGGCGATGGGCGCAATCGTTGCCGTCATTGGGTTAGAGCTGGCGGGCGTGGCTGCTAACATGGCCGGACTGCTGCCTGCCGAGGGCACCGCTGCTGACTCCACCACTATTACTATTTCCATGGTGACGCTGGCGGTGACGGTGCTCGGCTCGGTGCTGTTCCGCGGCTTCTTGGCGATTATCCCAATCCTGATTGGCGTGCTGGTAGGCTATGCGCTGTCATTCTTTATGGGCGTGGTGGACGTTTCTACCATTGAGTCCGCCCACTGGTTCGCGCTGCCAACCTTCTACACCCCGCGCTTTGAGTGGGTGGCGATTCTGACCATTCTGCCCGCCGCGCTGGTGGTGATTGCCGAGCACGTCGGTCACTTGGTGGTGACGGCGAATATCGTCAAAAAGGATCTGCTGCGCGAGCCGGGTCTGCATCGCTCGATGCTGGCGAATGGCCTTTCTACCGTGCTGTCCGGCTTCTTTGGTTCGACGCCAAACACCACTTATGGCGAGAATATCGGCGTAATGGCCATCACTAAGGTCTACAGCACTTGGGTTATCGGCGGTGCGGCGATTCTGGCGATTATGTTGTCCTGCGTTGGCAAGCTGGCGGCGGCGATTCAGGCCGTGCCGGTTCCGGTGATGGGCGGCGTTTCTCTGCTGCTTTACGGCGTGATTGGTGCCTCGGGTATTCGCGTGTTAATTGAGTCCAAAGTGGATTACAACAAGGCGCAGAACCTGATCCTCACCGCGGTCATTCTGATCATCGGCGTCAGCGGCGCGAAGATCCACATCGGCGCGGCGGAGCTGAAAGGCATGGCGCTGGCGACCATCGTGGGTATCTTCCTCAGCCTGCTGTTCAAAGTGATTGAACTGGTGCGCGGCGAAGAAGAGATCATTGATATCGAAGATGAACGCGAGGATCGCGCGGCGTAAATCTTCCCGCTAATCGCCGGTTGCAGGATCCTCTGCCCGGCGATTAGCTCGGTTAGCAAGCGGTTGTGCGGGGCAGAGTTCAACTCCAGCAAGATCCTATGCTAGAATTCTGTGGTTGCACGCTTTCTGATCTTGGCGGCAACAACCCGAAAAATAACCATGAGATACGACTTTTTGTTGATAACAACATTTGCGGTTTATAAGCCGTATTGGTTGAGGTGCTTCTGAATACGCCGGCACAGCTTTCCCTGCCACTTTATCTTCCTGATGATGAAACCTTTGCCAGTTTTTATCCGGGGGAGAACCCCTCTCTGCTTTCTGCCATTCAAACGGCGCTGCATCAAGAGCACGGCACTTACATCTATTTCTGGTCGCGCGAGGGCGGTGGCCGCAGCCATTTGCTGCATGCAGCCTGTGCCGAACTCTCCCAGCGTGGCGAAGCGGTAGGCTATGTGCCTTTGGATAAACGCGCCTATTTCGTGCCGGAAGTGCTTGATGGCATGGAACATTTAGCGCTGGTTTGTATCGACAATATTGAAGGGATTGCGGGAGATGACGAGTGGGAAGCCGCCGTGTTCCATCTCTATAACCGTATTCTGGAAACTGGCCGCACCAGACTGTTTATTACCGGGGATCGCCCGCCGCGCCAGCTCAATCTCAGCTTGCCTGACCTCGCTTCGCGTCTGGACTGGGGGCAAATCTACAAGTTGCAGCCACTGTCTGACGAAGAGAAGCTACAGGCGCTGCAATTGCGCTCGAAACTGCGTGGGTTTGAACTGCCAGAAGACGTCGGCCGCTTCCTGCTGAAGCGACTGGATCGCGAGATGCGCACGCTGTTTATGACGCTCGATCAGCTCGATAGAGCTTCTATTACCGCGCAACGCAAACTCACGATCCCCTTTGTGAAAGATATTCTTAGCCTGTAACTCGGTTCGCCGATTTACAGGATCTCCAGCACCTGCTCAGGTGGACGCCCCAGCCGCGCTTTGCCTTTCGACAGCACGATCGGGCGTTCAATCAAACGTGGATGATCGGCCAAGGCTTGCAGCAGTTGCTGCTCATTCAGCGCCGGATCGGCCAGATTCTCCTCTTTATAGATTTCTTCCCCTTTACGCATCAAATCGCGCGCAGAATCAAACCCCAGCTTCTTCACCAGCTCTTTCAGCGTATCCACCGACGGCGGGGTTTCGAGATATAAAATCACGTCCGGCTTAATGCCTTTATCTTCGAGTAATTTCAAGGTTTCTCGGCTCTTACTGCAGCGCGGATTGTGATAAATCGCGACATCATGTTGCATAAGGTTCTCCATCTCTGTTTATTGCTCAGCGTCCAATCAGCCCTTTTGATATTGGCGGAAGCGCTTCTGTAGCTGGCGCAACTGGTCAATACGGGCGTCATAGCGAGACTGTTCAAGACTGCCTAGCTTCTGCAATGCGCTGGCGTTGCTCAGAAGTTCGATGGCCTGATCAAGCTGGCCCATTAGCGCCATGCTCTCTGCTCTGGCCGCCAATTCCTGAGCGCGTAAGCCCTGCGCACCGCTGGCTTGTGACAGTAAATCCCAACCATTTGGATCGTTCGGGTAATTGAAAGTATAGCGGTTGAGGATGCGACTTGCGTTTGCGGGCTGGCCGCCTTCGAGATAAGCGTTGGCTAAGTTGAGCAGCAACACCGGATTTTTACTGGTTTCGGCATTGGCTTTTTCCAGCCGCGCAATGGCCTGTGGCGCGTGTTTTTGCTCGACATCGACGTCAGTGGCTAAGTCGAGGAACCAGTCGTTGCCGGGGTTTTTCTCCAGCAAAGATTCCAGAATGCTGCGCGCCTGATCGTATTTTTTTGCTTTGTAGAACTGCAATGCCTGACCATATTTCGCCGCCATCTGGTCGCGGATATTGCCGTTGCTCAGCTGGGTTAAATATTCATCGGTCAGCGGGTTTCTTTCCGTGCCGTACATGCCGAGCATGCGCACCTTGGCCAGCAAATAGCTTTGCGAAGACTGAACGTTGGGGTGCGGCATCTGGTTAGCGCGGTTACGGATATCCGCCAGACGGCTGTCCGGCAAGGGGTGAGTCAGCAGCATTTCAGGCGGCTTGCTGGAGTAGCTCGACAGGTCCGCCAGCTTTTGTAAGAAGGCTGGCATGGCCTGCGGGTCGAAGCCAGCTCGTTGCAGTACCTGAATGCCGATACGGTCGGCTTCCTGCTCGTTACCCTGCGTGAAGCTGATCATACCCTGCTGAGTCCCGGCCAAGGTGCCGGTCAGCGCGGCCATACCGGCCTGCGGGCTGGCCATCGCCAGTAAAATAGAGCCGAGGGCGCCGACCCAAGTGAGCGGGGCGTTTTTACGCTGATCTTCCATCGCGCGGGCCAGATGGCGTTGGGTCACGTGGGAGATTTCGTGCGCCATGACCGAGGCCAGTTGGCTTTCGTTATCGGTATAGCGGAACAGGGCAGAGTGCAGCACCACGTTGCCGCCGAAGAAGGCAAAGGCGTTCAGCTCATCGTTATTAACGATAAAGAAGTGGAACGGCGTGCGCACCGAATAGGCGCTGGCAACCAGCCGCTGGCCCAGTTCATTGATATAACGGTTGAGCAGCGGGTCATTAATCAGCGGAGTGCTGGCGCGCATTTGGCGGACATAGAAATCGCCCATTTGCAGCTCCTGATTAATACTCAGAGTGCCGCCAGCCGTGGTCCCCATGTCGGGAAGCTGGTCACTGATCGACGGCTTATTCGGATTGGAAGACGCAATCGGCGTGGTCCAATAGCTGCTGTCATCGGCCAAGGCTGGCGTCAGGCTGCCCGCCATTAAGCTTCCCACCAATAGGGCTGTGAGCGTTTTTTTAAACCGCATCGCCATAATTAAATCATTCCTAATGAATTCATCAACACTCTGACATAAACCGCTTTAAGAGTTATTCTTCCATGAACGGACTCCGGTACACTCCGGTACAAGAACCATTCTTGGCTATTTATCTGATACTTAACAATAGCGATTTCTGGAAAAATTTGCAGTCTCTCCCCTGCACCCACTGTGACAACGAATTCAGCTAAAAGTTGGTCGCAGGCCGGGGGGCGAATCAGGAGTGTACGGCCTTGTCACATCAGGATCTAACAGGAGCGATATCCTATGCTTGAGATGTTATTACAATGGTACCGCCGACGTTTCACCGATCCTCAAGCCATTGCTTTGCTGGCCATTTTGGTCGCTGGTTTTTGCATTCTCTACTTCCTACACGGCATTCTCGCGCCTCTGCTGGTGGCGATTGTACTGGCTTATCTACTCGAGTGGCCGGTGGTGCGCTTGCAGCACTGCGGGCTATCCAGAACGCTGGCGACCAGCGTGGTGCTGTTGATTTTCGCCGGTATTGTGATGCTCGGCGTGTTTGTTATCGCGCCAGTCACTTGGCAGCAGGGTATCAATTTGATGGCCGACCTGCCGAACATGCTCAACCGTTTCTATGATTTCGCTGCAACCTTGCCGAAACGCTATCCGGCGCTGGTGGATGCCGGGATCATCGACATGATGGCTGAAAACCTGCGCAGCAAGCTTTCCGGCGTCGGCGACAATCTGGTGAAGTTCTCACTGGCTTCGCTGGTCGGGCTGCTGACGCTGGCTATCTACCTGATTTTAGTGCCGATGATGGTGTTCTTCTTGCTCAAAGATAAAGAGCAGATGCTGTGCGCGGTGCGCCGGGTGTTGCCACGTGACAGCGGTTTGGCTGGCCAGGTGTGGCAGGAGATGAACCAGCAAATCACCAACTATATTCGCGGCAAAGTGTTGGAGATGATTATCGTCGGCGTGGCGACCTATCTGGTGTTCTTCGTCATGGGAATGCGCTATTCGCTGCTGCTCTCCGTGCTGGTGGGGCTGTCGGTGCTCATTCCTTATATTGGCGCGATGCTGGTGACTATTCCGGTGGTGGTGGTAGCGCTGTTCCAGTGGGGGATGGGGGCTGACTTCTGGACGCTGTTTGTCGCCTATCTGGTGGTGCAGGGGCTGGATGGCAACGTGATTGTGCCACTGCTGTTCTCTGAAGCGGTGAACTTACACCCACTGGTGATCATTCTGTCGGTGGTGATTTTCGGCGGGCTGTGGGGCTTCTGGGGCGTGTTCTTTGCGATTCCACTCGCTACGCTGGTGAAAGCCGTGGTTCACGTCTGGCCGGACGAGCTGCTGAACGAAACCACTTAAGCCGTGAATCGGCTGATTGAAGACATAAAAAATTGAAGACATAAAAAAAGCGCGTCTGCGCTTTTTTTTATAAATCAGTATCAGTACAACGCTTATTGGCCGTTGATGTAGGCCAAAACGATGTCGTGGTGATCGCTGGTTTTGAAGTTGTCGAATACTTTCTCAACCTTGCCATTGCCGTCCAGCAGGAAGCTGATGCGATGGATACCGTCATAGGTTTTGCCCATAAAGGTCTTCTCGCCCCAGATGCCAAATGCCTGACAGACCTGATGATCTTCATCTGACAGCAGCGTGAAGTTCAGCAGCTCTTTTTCTGCAAATTTCGACAGTTTTTCTGGTTTATCAGTGCTGATCCCCAGCACTTCTACACCGGCCTTTTTCAACAGATCCATGTTGTCACGCAGGCCACAAGCCTGAACGGTACAACCTGGGGTCATGGCCTTAGGGTAGAAATAAACCAGGACCTTCTGTCCCTGGAAGTCGGCCAGGTTAATTTGTTCGCCGTCTTGGTCAGGCAAACTAAATTGCGGCGCAGGATCACCGGCTTTCAGTGGGTTCATTACAAATCTCCGTCAATTGTCTTCATGCTGAGTGTTGCTCACGACGTTAATACTGCCTTGCGCTTTCAGTTCTGTACATAGCTTATGAAAGGCTTGTTCAATTATTGTTGCGTCAGTGTTGGCTGGGCTGTGGGCGGTTATCTGTATAGACAACTGCGCCGGATTTTCACTATCCGCAGGGCGGGTTTTAGACGCCAGCTCAGCAATGTTCATTTGATGAGTATCGAATAAATCGGTGAATCGCTCAATCAGGTGCGGGGAGTCTTTTACGTCGACTTTCACCCAAACGGTGGCAGGCATCGGCGGCCGGTCGTGGGCGCTGGTGCGTTTCATCACAATCAGTAACTCAAGCTCTGCGCCTTTTTGCGGCAGAGTGGACTCAATTAACGTGATGGCGTTCCAGCTACCTGAGAGGAACATGATAAACGTGAACTCGTCACCGAGCATTGCCAGACGGCTGTCTTCAATGTTGCAACCGCAACTGCTGACCTGACGGGTAATGGTGTTGACGATACCAGGACGGTCGGCACCCAGTGCGGTGATAACAAGATAGTGTTGTTGTTGCTGCGGCAAAATTGCTCTTCCTGTCATGCTTGGGAGTATTCCCAAGGTAAACATAAAAAAAACCGCCGGACAAGCGCTTACAACACGTTGATTGCTTGCTTTTGCAGTGGTGTCAAAAGTACCATGGATGACCTGTTTGTGGAGGGGAAGGTCAATGTTTACGGGAAGTATTGTTGCACTGGTTACGCCGATGGACGACAAAGGTGTTGTTGATCGCGCGAGTTTAAAAAAACTGATTGATTATCATGTGTCCAGTGGTACTGCGGCGATCGTTTCCGTAGGCACAACCGGTGAATCAGCCACCTTAACGCATGATGAGCACGGCGACGTGGTCATGCAGACGCTTGAGTTGGCTGACGGGCGCATTCCGGTTATCGCGGGGACGGGAGCTAATTCGACCGCGGAAGCGATTTCTCTCACCCAACGTTTCGAAGGCACTGGCGTAGTAGGCTGTCTCACCGTGACACCTTATTATAACCGCCCAACGCAGGAAGGCCTGTTCCAGCACTTTAAAGCGATTGCTGAACACACGGCGCTGCCGCAAATTCTCTACAACGTGCCTTCACGTACTGGCTGCGACATGCTGCCAGCAACCGTGGCGCGTTTAGCAAAAATTAAGAATATTGTTGCTTTGAAAGAAGCGACAGGGAACTTAAGTCGTGTTAGCCAGATCCAAGTGCTGGTTGATGATGAAGACTTCATCTTGCTGAGCGGCGATGACGCCAGCGGTCTGGACTTCATGCAACTTGGCGGCAAAGGGGTTATTTCGGTCACTGCCAACGTGGCAGCGCGCGAAATGGCGCAACTTTGTGAGCTGGCGGCGCAGGGCAATTTTGCCGAAGCGCGCCGTTTAAATCAGCGCTTGATGCCGTTGCATCAGGATTTGTTTGTAGAAGCAAACCCAATTCCAGTGAAATGGGCCTGTAAGGCACTGGGGTTGATGGCAACCGATACTCTGCGTCTGCCTATGACGCCGTTAACAGATGCTGCCCGTCCGGTAGTGGAAAAAGCTCTTAAAAGCGCCGGTTTGCTGTAACTCTTAGGGAGATTTGATGGCCTGTTCATTAGTTCAAAAGACCAGATTGCAAAAGTCGATGGTAGCGAAAGTGGTGGGCGTGTCCCTCATTATGTTGCTGGCGGCATGTTCCAGCGATCAGCGCTACAAGCGTCAGGTAAGCGGCGATGAAGCTTATCTGGATGCGCCACCTGTGAGCGAATTAAAAACGCCAGCAGGTATGATTTTGCCACTGCAAAACGGCACTTACGAAATTCCTTCCGGCTCGCTGAAAGGTAATGTCGGTAAGCAATTGGACATCCGTCCACCGCAGCAACCACTGGCTCTGCTCAATGGTTCCCGCACTCAGTTCAGCGGCGACAGCGGCACTGTATTGCTGGAAAACACTCCGCAGAACAGCAACCTGTGGAACAACGTGGTGAAAGCCGTTCAGCAGAACAATTTCAAAATTGCTAACCGCGACGACGCTAACCAGACGCTGACTACCGATATGGTTGAGTGGAACCGTGCTGATGAAGACTTCCAATATCAGGGCCGTTACCAAATCACCGTGCAGCAGCAGGGCTACCAGTTGGCGCTGATTGCTAAAACGCTTGAATTGAAACAGCAGGACAAGGCGGTGACTTCACCGGCTGAGATCCAGCGTTACAACAGCCAGATGCTGAACTCAATTACTGCCAGCCTCGATAAAGTCCAACAGGACGAGCAGGCTCGCCTTGAGAACCGCAAAGTGGGCGAGATTGACGTCCAGAGCGGCGCAGATGACACCGGCCTGGCCGTGTTGATCGTGCGTTCAAGCTACGGCGTGGTCTGGGATCGCTTGCCGAATGCCTTGGCGAAAGCCGGCATGAAAGTGACCGACAGCAGCCGTCCGCAGGGTACGCTTTCTGTGACTTACAAACCGTTGAATGACGATGCGTGGGACACTCTGGGTGCGAAAGATCCGGGCCTTGCTTCCGGCGACTACAAAATTCAGGTCGGTGACCTTGATAACCGTAGTAGCTTGCAGTTCCTTGATCCGAAAGGACATGCACTCAGCCAGTCGCAGAACGATGCAATGGTTGCGGTCATGCAGGCTGCGTTTAACCAGAGCAGCGCGACCAAGTAAGAATGAATCAAAAGGGGCTTCGGCCCCTTTTTACATCTCTCTTTTCATCGGTTATTTTTAAAGAATCACCATTAATTGTTTACTACTGGAGTAAGTAAAGATGCAAAAGTTAGCTGAGTTGTATCGCGGAAAGGCGAAAACCGTCTATACCACCGAAAACCCAGACCTGCTGGTTTTGGAGTTCCGCAATGATACATCAGCACTCGATGGCGAGCGTATTGAGCAGTTCGACCGTAAAGGCATGGTTAACAACAAGTTTAACCATTTCATCATGAGCAAATTGGAAGAAGCTGGCATTCCTACCCAAATGGAACGTCTGCTGTCTGATACCGAAGTGCTGGTGAAGAAGCTGGATATGGTTCCGGTTGAATGCGTTATCCGTAACCGCGCTGCTGGGTCGCTGGTAAAACGTCTGGGCATTGAAGAAGGTCTGGAATTGAACCCACCGCTGTTCGATTTATTCCTGAAAAACGATGCAATGCATGACCCAATGGTCAACGAGTCTTACTGCAAAACCTTCGGCTGGGTTAACGAAGAGAACTTAGCGCGCATGAAAGAGCTGAGCTACAAAGCTAACGATGTGCTGAGCAAACTGTTCGACGACGCGGGCCTGATTCTGGTCGACTTCAAGTTAGAGTTTGGTTTGTTCAAAGGCGAAGTGGTGCTGGGTGACGAGTTCTCTCCAGACGGTAGCCGCCTGTGGGACAAGCAAACGCTGAACAAGATGGACAAAGATCGCTATCGTCAAAGCCTCGGCGGCCTGATCGAAGCCTATGAAGAAGTAGCTCACCGTATTGGTGTGAAACTGGACTGATCGGCAACGATTTTTTCAGGCTAGCGACGCAATCGTTTACGCGGCGGCGTTTGTCGCAATCTAGCCTGAGTGAATAGCAAACGGGTGGCCCATCAGGTGCTGCCCGTTTTTCTTTTTGCCCCTGACTTATCTCAATTGCGCCAAACCTATCTCAAATTTCATTCATTTCTGGAATAACTCCCGTAAAATTGCCCGCTTTGGGAAATGGTATTTCCCGCACTCATTATCTAGTCTTAAAAAAACAGCTGGGAGGTGGACTATGCGTTGGCAAGGGCGTCGAGAGAGTGACAATGTGGAAGACAGGCGCGGGCAGAGTTCGGGACCCGGCTTGGGCGGCGGCGGCATGCGTCTGCCAATCCGCGGTAAAAGCGGCATCGTGATTATTATTGTGGTGCTGGTGGCGGGTTACTACGGCGTGGATCTCACTCCGTTAATTGACGGCGGCCAGTCCGGCGGCGTGCAGCAGACTCAATCTCAGTCCATCAGCCCGAAAGATGATGAACAGGCAAAGTTCACCTCGGTGGTGCTGGCATCCACTGAAGATACCTGGAAAGAGATTTTCCAGCGTCAGGGCCAAACCTACGTCGACCCTAAACTGGTGATGTATCGCGGCCAAACCCGCACCGGCTGCGGCACCGGTCAGTCGGTCATGGGGCCATTCTACTGCCCGGCGGACAGCACGGTTTACATCGACCTCTCTTTCTATCAGGAGTTGAAAAACAAACTCGGCGCGGGCGGTGACTTCGCTCAGGCCTACGTGGTGGCGCACGAAGTTGGGCACCACGTGCAGCACCTGATGGGCATTGAGCGTAAAGTTCGCCAGATGCAGCAGGGGGCGTCGCAAACCACGGTCAATCAGCTTTCGGTGAAAATGGAGCTTCAGGCTGACTGCTTCGCCGGTGTCTGGGGCCACAGCGTGCAGCAACAAAATATGTTGGAAGAGGGCGACCTGAAAGAGGCGCTGGACGCCGCGCAGGCGATTGGCGATGACCGCCTGCAACAGCAGAGTCAGGGCCGCGTGGTGCCAGACAGCTTTACTCACGGCACCTCTCAGCAGCGTTACACTTGGTTCAAACGCGGTTTCGACAGCGGCGACCCTAACCAGTGCAACACCTTTGCCAGCCGCTAATCGCCTGATATTTCAAGGCTGAATCGCTGGTTTGCATGGCAAAACTGTTCAATAATTGACGTCCGACTCTGAGAGGCTTTCGAGCCTCTCTTTCTTCTTTTGAACCGCTGGAATCGTTATGGCCTTTCTGGATCCAACCTTGCTCATTCTGCTGGTGTTCGCGGGTTTAGGCATCATCAGCAATAACAGCTCGGTCACTATTGCGATGTTTTTCCTGCTTACCGTGCGCATCACGCCGCTGAACCAGTTTTTCCCATGGATTGAGCGCTACGGCCTGACCATCGGCATTATCGTGCTGACCATCGGCGTGATGGCACCTATCGCCAGCGGGAAAATCAGCGCCAGCACGATGGTTCACTCCTTTATGCACTGGAAGTCCATTCTGGCGATTTTGGTCGGCGTGCTGGTGTCATGGCTGGGCGGCAGAGGGCTGACGTTAATGGGCTCGCAGCCTCATCTGGTGGCAGGTTTGTTAGTCGGCACGGTGCTTGGTGTCGCCTTCTTCAAAGGCGTGCCGGTAGGGCCGCTGATTGCCGCCGGGCTGCTCTCGCTGATGGTCGGGAAGACCTAAAGTGACGTCGCTATGGCCGGATAAAATCGCCTTGCAGCAGCAAATGCAGCGCCACGGCGTTCGCCATCTGCTGGTGATAAGCGGGGAAGCGGATTGGTGCGCCGAGCAGGCCGCTGACTTTATTGACGGCCAGCCCGGCGACTGGACTTGGCTGTCCGACACGCCGCCGCTTTGGGCCGCTGACGCACTGCCGTTTTCTGCGGCCCACACCCTGCTAGGGCAGGAGAGGCTTCACGGGGTGTTTGATGCTCGACAGGGGTTGAACGTTGAAGCGCTGGCGGCCTTCGCCGGTATTTTGCAGGCGGGAAGCTGGCTGGTGCTGCTGGTGCCGGAGTGGCAGCAGTGGGCGCAGAGGCCGGACGCCGACAGCCTGCGCTGGAGCGAGCAGCCGCAGCCCATCGCCACGCCGAATTTTATCCAACGCTTGCAGTCGCTGATTTTACAGGACGCGTCCTGCACGCTGCACCGCCAGCATCAGCCCTGCCAGCTTACCGCGTTGCCCGAAGCCGCTGACTGGACGCCGCCCGACGGCCAACCGACGCCGGAGCAGCAGCAGATTTTGCAGCAATTAAACGCGGCGCAGAGCGGTATTTATGTGCTGACGGCCCCGCGCGGGCGTGGTAAATCCACCTTGGCCGGGATGTTAGTGGCTGACTGGCCCGGCGAGTGCTGGGTGACGGCTCCGGCCAAATCTGCTGCCGATAGGCTGGCCGAGCAGAGTGCGGGCAAAGTGCGTTTCTGGTCGCCAGATGCTTTGCTGGCGCAGCTCGAGCAGCATCCGGCGGCTGACGTGGACTGGCTGCTGATTGACGAAGCGGCGGCTATCCCTACGCCACAGCTCTCGCGCCTAATTGCTGCTTTCCCCCGCGTTTTGCTCACCACCACGGTTCAGGGCTATGAGGGCACCGGGCGCGGTTTTATTCTCAAGTTCTGCGCCTCCCTGCCGCAGTGGCATGATTTACGTCTCGACGCGCCGATCCGCTGGTCGAAAGCGGACCCGCTGGAGCCTTTCCTCAATCAGCTTTTGCTATTCAATGACGCGTCCGCCGAAGTACTAGTGGAAGTGCTACCCAGTGAGCAATCACTTCAGCTAACCGCCATTCAGCGCGGGGAGTGGCTATCTCAGCCGGGCCTGCTGGCTGATTTCTACGGCCTGCTGACCAGCGCGCATTACCGCACTTCGCCACTGGATTTACGCCGCCTGATGGACGCTCCCGGCCTCTCCTTTGCCGCCGCGATGGCGGGTGACCGCGTGGCCGGAGCCATCTGGCTGGTGGAAGAGGGCGGGCTTGCTCCAGCGCTGGCCCATGAGGTGTGGGCGGGCAGACGCCGCCCGCGCGGCAACTTAGTGGCGCAATCGCTGGCCGCCCACGGCGGGCAGATAGACGCCGCTGTGTTGCGCTCCCGCCGCGTTAGCCGCATTGCCGTGCAGCCCGGCGCGCGGCGTCAGGGGATTGCGCGGGCTTTATTGGCGCAACAGGCTGAAATGGCTGCCAACGAGGGGTTGGATTTTCTGTCCGTCAGCTTCGGCTATACCGCCGAGCTTAGTGCTTTGTGGCAGCAGGCCGGTTACCGCCTGTTGCGCGTGGGAAGCCAGTTGGAAGCCAGCAGCGGCTGCTATGCCGCCATGGCTGCGCTGCCTATTAGTGACGCGGGCTGGCGCATGGTCGAACAGGCGGAACAACAGCTTGCCCGCGACTGGCCTTGGCTGCGGCAGCTGATTGCCCTTGAACTGGATGTGGAACAGGACCAGAGTCAGGCACTCAGTGAAGCCGACTGGCGCGAACTGGCCGGTTTTGCTTTCGCTCATCGCGCCGTGGAAAGCAGCTATGCCGCTTTGCAGCGCCTGCTGCTGGCGAGTGAACTGCCGCTGGCCGCGCTGCGGGCGCATCTGCAAGAGAAGCTACCCGTCGCCGAGTGCGTCGAACGACTCAGGCTCAGCGGTCGCAAAGCCCTGCTTCAGCGCTGGCGACAAGAGGCGGCGTTGGCGCTGACGCCGCTCGATAACGCCCGCTGTGAGACGTGGCGGAGCTTCGCCCAGACCCAAGATGAAGACGATAAATAGCCTGATTTCATTGCAATAAATGGAACGACTCGTTCAACAAAACCCGATTTACCCGCTTGTGAACCTAGGTATAGTGGCGGGAGAGACGCGCCCGGTGCGCAGTGATATTGATTGAAAGGAAAAGGTTATGGCGAGTCAAAATGTGATTGTCCAACAGCCGGAAGGTGCGGCGAATAAACTGATCCTGCTGTTTCACGGCGTGGGGGATAACCCGGTGTCGATGGGCGAGGTGGGGAAGTTCTTCGCCAAGGAATTCCCTCAGGCGCAGGTGGTCAGCGTGGGTAGCCCGGAGGTTTGCGACTTTGGCCGTGGTTTTCAGTGGTTCTCGGTGCAAGGTGTAACCGAGAAAAACCGCCAGTCGCGCATTGACGAGGCGATGCCGCTATTTGTTCGCACGGTGCGTGAATGGCAGGCCAGCAGCGGCGTGGTGGCAGAAGACACGGTGATCATCGGTTTCTCACAGGGCACCATTATGGCGCTGGAGTCGACAAAAGTTGAGCAGGCGCTGGCCGGGCAGATCATTGCTTACAGCGGCCGTTTCGCCAATCTACCCGAGCAGCCGATTGCCGCCGGAACCGCCGTGCATTTGATTCATGGCGAGCAGGACCCGATTATCAATCCGTACCAGTCGAAAACGGCCTTTGAACGCCTGCAATCGCTGGGCGCCGAGGTGACATTAGATTTGCTGCCGCACATGGCGCACGGGCTGGATGAGCAGATGGTCGCGCTGGCGCTGGGGTATTTGCGCGGGTAAGTGAGTGCTTTGCAGTTGAAGAGAGGGCTGGGGTGATGGCAGAGAGATCAGTGGCTTAAGTGAGAAATACCCCACCCCAGCCCTCCCCTAAATAGGGGAGGGAGTAGGACCGAACTGCTTTTGAATTGGGTTTGCTCCTCCCCCTGAAAAGGGGGAGGCTGGGAGGGCTGATGGCTCCCCACAAAATGCAGACAGGCATAGCTGGATATGATCTACTTTGTGCGCCAACAAAAAGTAAAGGTCACCTGCTATG